>Ga0209536_100013077_pt1 | contig 11990 bp, 11 predicted proteins | sample DeeMarSeWOR28_12_FD_187461 | JGI IMG/M metagenome (GOLD analysis project Ga0209536, IMG submission 187461) | Marine sediment microbial communities from White Oak River estuary, North Carolina - WOR-2-8_12 (SPAdes) (version 2) | ecosystem: Environmental > Aquatic > Marine > Intertidal zone >...
ATCGGCGCTCTTCTCGGCGCGTTATTCGGCGGCTTCGCCGGCCTCCTCATCGGCGCAGCGCTCGGCTACGCGGCCGGCGCCATGCTGCGGCAGACGGTGGTGGGCGGACTGCAGGTCGTGCAGTCGCAGTTGATCGATTCGACCTTCTCGGTCATGGGCGCCCTGTGCAAGGCGGACAACGTCGTCACCCGCGACGAAATCAATGCAGTGGAGCAGATCTTCACAATGTTGCGGCTGCACGACGAGCAACGCCGCCAGGCCAAGGCGGCCTTCAGCCTCGGCAAGCAACCGGACTTCGACCTCGATGCAGCCGTCGACCAGTTCGCACGCATCAGCCGACGGCGCGCTCCCCTGATCCAGCTGTTCCTGCAGCTGCAGGTCATGGCTGTGGCAGCCGACGGCAAGGTGGATCCCGCCGAACACCAGATGCTGGTGCGCATAGCGCGGCGACTGGGCCTGAGCGAGCACGACGTCGCGCAACTAGAAGCGCTGTTGCGCGCGGGTACAGCCGGTCCTTCAGCGCGCGGCGCCCCGCCACCGCAGGACCGGCTGGCCGATGCCTATGCGGCACTCGGCATATCGCCGGATGCCTCCCCTGCCGAGATCAAACGCGCCTACCGCAAACTGATCAGCCAGAACCATCCCGACAAGCTGGCCGCAAGAGGACTGCCCGAAAGCATGCGCGCAGTGGCTGAAGAACGCTCGCGCGAGATCAACGCTGCCTACGACCTGATAAAGAGCGCGCGCGGGATTGCCTGAGAGCGCGGCCGCGCCGCCTTAACGCTTGTGATGGTGCAGTACGCCCTTGCCGACGTAGTTTATCGAGGAATGTTCTTCCTGCTCCAGGACCCTGAAAGTGTCGGTCGCATCAAGATCGACATCGGCCGATTCACTGGCAGCTTTCTCCGAGTAGATTATTCGAACATCGCCGACAGCAACGACATCGTTGTTCTGCAGCACCAGCTGCCGGGTCGATTCACCGTTGACCGCCGATCCGTTGGTACTGCCCAGGTCGACATAGTGCAATCCATCTGCGGCCCTCGCGAACATGCCATGAAAGCGGCTGACCTGCACGTCATGGACACAGATATCGCAGATCCGGTCGCGCCCTAGCAACAGGTTGCTGCCGTTCAGGCTTATCGTTTTCTGGGGCTCCCCCCCTATCTTCACAATCAGCTGGCTCGGCGGGTCAGCAGAAACGTCCTGTGTCAGGACCGGCGGCTCGGGCTCGTCTTCCGTCGCTTGCGGCATCAGGCCGAGCAGACGCGCGGCGGCTTTGACTGCGCTTGTCGAAATCGCCGTCTCGTGGTTTTGGCTGGCAATATCGATGGACTTGCGGGAAAGCAGGTCAACCGTCTCCGGCACCCCTGAACTCAACTCGTGAATCAGCCCAACGGCATAGACCTCGAAGTTCAGCCTCGCCTCACTGCCGTTGTGACCATTTGACTCTCGCTGTACGAACCTGTCGCGCACGAATTCCTCCGTTTCCGACAGCGTGAACGGGGTAAGGACAATCCTTTTCCCGGCCTGTGCGAGGACCGCTTCGAGCAACGGGTCCATCGGCTCCGGCGAATCGCTCGCCGGACCGGTCAGGACGACCATCAGCCCGAACTCGTGGGCCACTTCCTTCTCGATCAATTTACGAACGCAGGCGCGCACCTGCAGGCCGTGGGCATCGATGTCCCTGACCACGAGGACGGTGCGGCGTGCATGCGTTTTCTGATAGCGAAGAAACAGCCCGAACGCATGATCGAGATGCGACAGACCGGTAGCCCGTGATGCAAAACCAATAGAGCGCAAGACTTCACCCAGGAACGCCGCGGGATCGTCAAAGGACTGCGTGATGCCGATGACGGTCGCTTCCCTGTCCATCCTGGCGAGGAAGCTATCGACGACGTAGCCAGGCGCAAACCGGCTGTGGCTCACCAGCATCGCGCACGGCAGGTGATCACGGTATGCGCGCTCGAGACGCTTTAGCGATGAGCGGCAATGACGGCCGATCACGGGCACGAGGCGCGTATCCTTCACCGTTACCTTGCGGCGCTGGCGCACGTTGTGTTGTTCAACGATAGATTTCATAAGCTCGGCCTTTTTAAACAAGGGCTTAAAGGCTCTTATTGATTATTTATCGAACCGGGCCAGTCTATTTGCTTTCCGCGCTTATGTAAAATTCTCTCCGGCAGCACCCGATAAGTCATTGAAAAATGGACATACAGCCAGGCCGCTGCCGCGCGGGGCGACAGGCTTTGCAGAAGCGCGGCCTTGTTAACAGAATCCCCTGCACAGGGGCATTCCTGACCCTGCCGCTTCGAATTTTCCGGCCAGAACCGCCCGACGATTGCCGCAGCGGCGTCGCGACGGTATGGTCTGTGGAGTCCCCGAATAAAAAGAAAAATCGAGGGTTGGCAATGGGAAACTCAAGTATTGCGGCTGTGGTGGCCGCTGTCCTGGCCGTTGTTGCGATTGCCTGGCTATCGGCGTTGGAATCGCCCGCCAATACCGCGCAGTCACAATGGCACATGGAGGAAAACACAGTCGAGGGCATGCAGGCCGCTCACACCCTGCGCGGACAGGCGTGGGCGACGGAGCTCTTCGGACGACGCTACGGCCGTAATTTGCTGGCGTAAGTAACGCGCGACTGCCGCTGCTGATAACATCAGGTGGACAACTGTTTGTTCACCATGCCGAAGACTGACTCACATGCTCGTGTGCCGCGCGAAGCAATATTGCGCTTCTATGCCGAGCTGAACGACTTCCTGCCCGAAGCTCGCCGCCAGCGCGAGTTCCGTTACCGCTTTTCCGGTACGCCATCGGTCAAAGACACCATCGAAGCGATCGGTGTACCCCATACCGAGGTGGACGTCATCCTCGTGGACGGAGAGTCAGTCGATTTCGCGCACCTACTTCGCGGCGGCGAACGCGTGGCGGTATACCCTGTATTCGAGCGTTACGACGTATCCCCCGTGACGCGACTCAGGCCGGCACCGCTGAGGGAATCCCGCTTCGTCGCCGACGTACACCTTGGCACGCTGGCACGGAACCTGCGGCTACTCGGATTCGATACGATCTGGGAACGGGACCTCGCCGACGAGGCGATCATCGACATCGCGGCTCGCGACCGACGTATCATCCTGACGCGCGACAAGGGCATCCTCAAGAACGGCCGCGTGACGCACGGTTACTGGCTGCGCGCAACCGACCCTTCAGAGCAGCTGGAAGAAGTCATCGCCGCGCTCGATCTCGCCGGCAGCATCGATGCCTATACCCGCTGCATGGAATGCAACGGAATCCTCGAGCCCATCGGAAGGCTGGAAGCGGCACGCTCCGTGCCCTTGCAGGTATTCCTGGTCTACCGGGAGTTCAAGCGTTGCAGGTGCTGCGGCCGCACCTACTGGCGCGGCTCACATCTGAAGCGGCTGGACAGGATCGTCGAACGGGCCCGGACTAGTGGTCGTCCAGATCTTCCGGACGAAAATCGGATGCAGCAAGGATATCGAGCACGCGGTTGATGCGGTCGCCGTGTCGCTGCTTGACCCCGATTAGACCTTCGTCGGCGTCCTGCAGTAGCGCCACCGCCGCCTCGATATCGCCAAGCGTCGCCTCCGTGCCAAGGATTTCGACAACGGTGTGATCCTGGATGCCGGGGAACAGACGAACGATGTCCTGGTGCGTGGCTGTGTTCATTCATTCACGCTAGCACACCGGCCACGACCGGCGGAATCAGGGCAATTACCGACTGGACGTCACGTGAGCATCGATCTCGCCTACAATAGTCCCATCAGCGAGTGATCGAGGGAATGCGAAATGGCCGGCGGATTCGCAAAAGACGGCGCGGTGCAGGAACAGATCGACGCCACGGTCGAAGATGCCATCAAGCGCGCTCGCAGCGAGTTGCCAATGGGTGAAAGCCTCGCGCACTGTGAGGAATGCGGATGCGAGATCCCAGAAGCGCGTCGCAAGGCGGTTCCCGGTGTCCGGCTCTGTCTGGCCTGCCAGGCCGAACACGACAAGCATCGCAAGGGCGTGAGCGGTTACAACCGCCGCGGCAGCAAAGACAGCCAGTTGAGGTAACAACGAGATGCAAAAAAAACGAATAGCGCTGCTTGCATGTCTTGCTGTCATGGCGCTGCCGATGACGGCCTCGACCGATGAAATAACGCTCAAAGCGATCATGCAGGAGCTGCGCCAGGACTTCCTCGACATCTCCGACGGCTTCCTGCTGGAGGACTTCGACAAGGTCGCGGAAGGCGCCCTGGCAATCGCGGAACATCCACGAATCCCTCCGGAGCAGGTCCAGCTGGTTGCCGAAGAACTCGGCGCGGAAATGCCCGTCTTCAAGAACTTCGACGTGCAGGTGCACGAGCTGTCGCTTGAGTTGTACAAGGCAGCCAAAGAACGCGATCGTAGTACCGCCGTCGCCGCTTACCAGGGTATGGTTGCAGCCTGCTTCGATTGTCATTCCGCGTTCCGGGAACGCGTCGCAGCTGCTCTAGGCGATCGCGACTGAGGCCTCGAGCAAACCATTAGCCGGAATGTCGCACCGGTTGCGGCTGTGGGCACCTGACGCCCCAGCAGGCCCCGAATTAGCGCCCGAATCCCTGGCACGCTTCGTTATGTAAACGTGTGAATCCCCAGGAGGAAATTCCTCAGCTCACCATCACGTGAACCTCAGGCTGTCGCATCTGCCCCAGGCCAGACTCAATCGTATCGACGACGCTATCTGATTGTGGAGAAATCGATATGAAGAACTGGCTACTCATACTGGCGGGGCTGCTTCTGGTGGCTTGCGGAGATGATGAAGATGAAACGGCGAACAGGAATCTAGGCTGGGTCGACATCCGCGAGCCGATTATTGGTAACGGCACTTTCGCCACCAAGGTACCGAGCGTCGAGATCTCCGGCAATGCGTTCGTATCGCCGGCCGATGTTGATTGCGTCTCGGTTCGTCCTGTCCAGCTGACGCTCACGTGGCGTAACGACTCCACTGGCCAGAGCGGCCGTGGTCGCATCGGTTCGTTTTGCCAGAACACCTTCCTCGGCCTGCAGTGGGCGTCGAACTGGTCGATTCCCGAGGACGCTATCGACCTGCAATTCGGCGACAACGTTATCAACATTACTGCTACGGACAATGCCGGTAATCGCGGTACCGCCACGATCAATATAATCCGCGAGGATGACGTCACCCCACCTGCAATTGTCGGCCGCTCGCCGGCATCGGGTTCCGTCGACGTGCCGATCTACCGTACATTGTCCGTTCGTTTCAGTGAAGCAATGCTCAGGAGCAGCCTTGCGAGTGATCGATTCAAGGTTGTTGACCAGGATGGCTTCGAGGTCGTGGGGTTTCGTAGCTATGACGAGTTCAACCACCGCTGGCAGTTCGAGCCTCAGGTCGACTTTCGATATCTCACCACCTACACGGTCACTATTAGCGGGCTTGTCGAGGACGCGTTCGGCGGCAACGTTATGGGAAGCGACGTGAGCTGGACATTTACGACGGCGCGCAGTCCGGATGTCACATCGCCCTCGGTCAGCGATGTCAGCCCGGCGCCTGGATCAGCCTGTGCGGCACCTGACGCGAACATCTATGCGCGTTTCGACGAATCACTGGACTCGTTTACCGTAAACGAGGCCACCTTTATCCTGGCAGAGGCCGGCGGCGACCCGGTCGATGCGACGGTAAGATACGATGGCATGACGGCGGTGCTCGATCCACTGCTTCCTCTCATCGCCGGTACCGAATACGAGGCGACGCTCGCGGCAGAAATCACGGATCTCGGCCGCAATCCCCTGGGCGCCGACTTCCGCTGGACTTTCTGGACGACGCGCGCCGCCTTGCCGGGCACCTGGACCGCGGCGTCGACGTCAGGCGAGCCATTCGAACGTTTTTACCATTCGGCAGTCTGGACCGGCAGCGAGATCATCGTCTGGGGCGGTTACGGCTGGCATTCGAGTGCGGGCGCTTTTGGCGACGCCCACACGGGCGGCCGCTACAACCCGATTACCGACAGTTGGAGCGCGATGAGCACCGATGGTGCGCCCCCGCTGTCGAGACACAGCGCCGTCTTTACCGGCACCGAGATGCTCGTCTGGGGCGGTGATATTGACTACGGTGCACGCTACGAGCCGGGCACCGACACCTGGCAGCCGATGTCGAGGACGGATGCCCCTTCGGCTCGCCACTGGCATGCCGCCGTCTGGACGGGATCCGAGATGATCGTCTGGGGCGGTGCGAATTTCAATGGACGTTCACTCGGCGATGGCGCTCGCTACGACCCGGCCACTGATACGTGGACACCGATGTCGATGGAGGGTGCCCCCTCCCCGCGCAGCAGGGCAGCTGCCATCTGGACCGGCACGGAACTCATAGTCTGGGGCGGTACCGAGGACAACATCGGATCCGGTGGACTATCGGTGCACGATGGCGCTCGCTACAACCCGGGGACCGACACCTGGACGGCGCTGCCTGCATCCGATGCGCCGGCGGGTGATTCAAACAGCGTGGTCTGGACCGGCTCGGAGATGATCGTCTGGGACGGTGGCCAGTATTCCTTCGTAGGATCCGATGGTTTCCCCAGGTATGGAGCAACGCTGCGCGTTTATGACCCGGCTACACAAAGCTGGCGCGCGTCGTCCGCATCCTGCGAGCCGTTTTTGGCATACGACGATTTTCACAGTCACTGGACCGGAACGAAGATGTTCGTCTGGGCCGGGGATGATCACGGCGGTTTCCTCTATGATCCGGTCCTCGACACATGGGAAGCTGTCGAAAGCGTGAGCGGGCCGGCCTGGAGGAGCGATGCCGCGTCGGTCTGGACTGGCGAGCACTTCTTCATCTGGGGTGGACGGACCCCCTTCGATCAATTCGGAGACGGCTATCTCTTTGCGCTATAGACCGTGCTTGAACGCTGCGCCGGCACCCGGCCGGCGCAGCCTTACTCACAACTTCAGCGCCATTATCACGACGCTCGGATCGTCCGGCGAGCGCTGTTGGTCGAAACCGAGTTCTTTCGCAAGAGCGATCATGCCCTTGTTCTCGCGCAGCACGATGCCGACCATCTCCTCCAGTCGACGGTCTCTCGCAATATCGATGAGGCGCCGCAGCAGCTCGGTCGCAATGCCCTTGCCGTGCCAGTCGTCGGCGACGACGATGGCGAACTCGCAGCTGCGCCCGTCGGGGTTGGTGACATAGCGCGCGACAGCGATCTGGCGGTCCCTGCCGTCCACTTCTACGAGCGCGACCAGCGCCATCTCGCGGTCGTAATCAATCTGCGTGAAACGCGAGACCATCTGCGAGGTTATGTTCTTCAGCGAATACATGAAACGCAGGTAACGCGAACGTTCGGACAGACTGTCGACGAACTCACGTTCGGTTGCCGCGTCCTCGGGCCGGATCGGCCGGATCGTAATGTAGGTGCCGTCGAGCAACCGGTACTCGTCCACGAGCTTGCTCGGATACGGGTGAATAGCCATGTGCGCGTATTCGCGAGCCGCCGGGCTCACCGGTCGCACGACAATGCGCGCATCGACCGCCATTGCCTTCTGGTCGTCGACGATAAGGGGATTGATGTCGAGCTCCTCGAGCCACGGCAACTCGCAGACCATGTCTGAAAGCCTGAGTATGACGTTCTCAACTGCGCGCCGACTCGCGGGCGGCCGACCGCGGAACTCGTCGAGGAAGCGTGATGCGCGTGTACCTTCGATCATGCTCTTCGCGAGGAATCGGTTCAGCGGCGGCAGGCCGATCGCCCGGTCGCGAATAACTTCGACCATGGTGCCGCCCAGCCCGACGCTTATCACCGGCCCGAATACCTGGTCGTTGATGACGCCGAGCATCAGCTCACGACCCGCCCGCGACTGCCACATCGGCTCGATGAGCACACCGTTGATCTTTGCGTCAGGACGCCGCTCCTTCGCGCTCTCTACGAGTTCGCGAAACACTGTCTGTACGTCGCGACCGCTGCTGATGCCGAGACGCACGCCGTCCACTTCAGTCTTGTGCGAAATGTCGGCGGAATGAATTTTCATCGCCACCGGGAAACCGAATTCCTCGGCAATGGCGAGCGCCTCGTTGGGGTCATGCGCCGGGACGCTGCGCACCACGGGAATACCGAAAGCGGCAAGCAGCGCCTTCGACTCGACCAGGTCGAGCACACGACGTTTCTGGACCAGCGCGTTCTGGATGATGAGCTGCGCGCCCTCCCGGTCGGGTTCCGCGCGTTTGCCGAGGGCTTCCGGCACCTGCAGCAGCAGCTCCTGGTTCGCGCGATACGCAGCCGCCGCTGCGAATGCCTCGACAGCAGCTTCCGGTGTAGCGTAGGTAGGCAAGCCGTGTTCGCGAAACAGGTCGCGACTCGCCTGTACGGACTCGTCACCCATCCAGCAGGTAAGCACCGGTTTCCTCGCGCGCTTTGCCAGCTCTATAACGGGTTGCGCAATTGAGGTCGGATCGGTCATCGCCTGCGGCACGACGATCGCGAGCACGCTGTCGACACCCTTGTCGGACAGGCAAGCCTCGATCGCCGCCGCGTACTGTTCGGCGCTTGCATCACCGAGCACATCCACCGGATTGTCGTGGGACCAGGCAGACGCGAGCTTATCGTCCAGCGTCTTGCAGGTCTTCTCCGACAATTCCGCAAGCTCGAGATTGCGGTCGATAAGGAAGTCTGCCGCCATTACGCCAGGACCACCGCCATTGGTAACGACGGCGAGACGAGGGCCAAGTGTCCGCACACCGGTATGCAGGGTTTCTGCAACCGCGAAAAAATCGGAGTAGTTGTGTACGCGCACGACACCCGCACGGCTCAGCGCGGCGTTGAACACGTCGTCGGAGCCGACGAGCGCGCCGGTATGCGACACGGCTGCGCGACTGCCCTCTGCAAAGCGGCCTGCTTTCATCACGATAACGGGCTTGGCGCGCGAAGCGGCCCGCAGGGCGCTCATGAAACGGCGCGGCTCGTGTATGCCTTCGACGTAAAGCATGATGGCCTGGGTCCCCGGATCGATTATCAGGTAGTCCAGGATCTCGCCAAAATCGACATCGGCTGCGATACCGCTGGAAATGACGCACGAGAAACCGATATTGCGCGGGCTCGCCCAGTCGAGCATCGCCGTGCACATCGCGCCGGACTGCGACACGAGCGCAATCTGACCCGGTTTTGCCATGCGCTGGCTGAATGTCGCGTTGAGCTTGATATCGGGGCGCATGACACCGAGACAGTTCGGTCCGATGAAACGAATCCGGTGGCGCCTTGCCGCGTCGAGTACGGCCTGCTCGAGCGCACGGCCGTCTTCGCCCGCCTCACGAAAACCGGCGGAGAGTATGACTGCGGCTGACACGCCGCTCGCGCCGCAGTCCTCGAGCACGTCGGGAACTGCCTCTGCCGGGGTAACGACCACTGCAAGGTCGACCGGTTTGTCGATATCCCGCAGGGACGAGTAACACCCTATGCCTTGCACCTCGTCGTGTTTCGGATTGACAGGATAGATAGGCCCTTGGAAACCTGCTTCGACGAGATTTCTGAGCACAACCGTGCCAAGCGAGCCTTCGCGTTCGCTCGCACCGATCAATGCCACCGATCCTGCTTCGAAGATCGGCGCAATGTCCGGTCCCTGTTCCCTTACGTATTGCATGCGTCCTTTCCCGTGATACATTTCGGCAGCGCGCCGTTCACTTCCCCGACCGGTTGCCAGCCAAGGATGTTACGTGACGACAGCGCTGCTCTATCACCCGATATTTGACCGCCACGAGGTCGCGGATGGCCATCCGGAATGCCCGCAACGATTGTCGAGTATCACGGATGCCCTTCACACGCAGCATCTCTATGACCACCTGCTGCACGTCGAGGCGCGCGCCGCGACTCAGGACGAACTCGAGCGCGTGCATGCCACATGGTATCTCGAGATGCTCGAGGCGCGTGCGCCGCGCGAAGGCTTCGAACATCTCGACCCGGATACCTGGCTGAGCCCGAATACCCTGCCCGCTGCTCGCCACGCTGCGGGTGCGGCCGTCCTCGCGACGGAACTCGTGCTCGAAGGCCGCGTCGCCACCGCCTTCTGCTGCGTGCGGCCGCCCGGACATCACGCCGGCCAGGCGTCGGCCATGGGATTCTGTTACTACAACAACATCGCAGTTGCCGCCGCGCACGCACTGGCCAGCGGCGCCGTCGAGCGCGTAGCGATCCTGGACTTCGACGTTCACCACGGCAACGGTACCGAGGAAATATTTCTGTCGGATGACAGGGTGCTCCTGTGCTCGAGCTACCAGCATCCGTTCTATCCCTACACGGGTGCACCCTCGCAGCCCGGGCACATTGCCAACGTGCCCCTGCCGGCCGGCACCACGGGGCAGGATTTTCGTGCAGCGATCGAAGCGCAGTGGCTGCCCGAGATCGACCATTTCGCGCCACAGCTGATCTTCGTTTCCGCGGGATTCGATGCGCACGCGGGCGACCCGCTGGCGCAGCTGTTACTGACTGTCGACGATTACACGTGGATCACCGAGCGCATCCTCGAACTGGCCGGTAAGCACGCGAAAGGACGTATCGTCTCGAGCCTCGAAGGCGGCTATGCGCTCGATGCACTTGCTGCAAGTGCCTGCGCCCACGTTCGAGCCCTCGCGAAGCTGTGAGGAATTGACCATAGGCAGTTGCGCGTATTGAGACTGTGTCTAATACGTGAGACAAAGCCGCGAAACCCATGACACGTGGAGAATACCTTGAATTCAATGCTTTTCAGGCTTGCGGTCTCGGTGATGGCCCTGAGTCTCCTGATACCCCTCGCCGGGTGCTCGAAATCCGCCGATGAGCCGGCTGCCGAGAATTCAGCGCTGGCCACCCCCGTACCGCCCGGCATGGTCCGCGGCACCGTCCTCGAAACCATGAATGCCGGGGGCTATACCTACGTGTTCATGGATACCGGGCAGGATCAGCGCTGGGTTGCGGCGCTCGAAACGCCGGTCAAGGTGGGTGACGTTGTACAGAGCGACCAGGGCATGGCCATGAACGGCTTCACGAGCAACACACTCAATCGTACCTTTAACGTGGTCTATTTCGTGAGCAGCCTGCAGAACCTGTCCGGCGGTGCGCAGCCGCAGGCACAGGCTCCCGGTGAAATGCCGCCGGGCCACCCGGAGGTCGGCGGCGGTGCAGCAGCGACAGCCGCTGCGGATATCGAGGCATACGAAGAAGGCAAGGACATCGCCTACGTCTATGCCAACAAGGACGAGCTGGCCGGCCAGCCAGTCACGCTGCGCGGGAAGGTCGTCAAGTACAACCCGGGCATACTCGGCTGGAACTTCATTCACATCCAGGACGGATCGGGCGCTGCAGGCACCGGCAACAACGACCTCATCGTGACGACCAAGGCCGAAACGGCCGTGGGACAGACCGTTGTTCTGAGCGGGACCATCGTGCTCGACAAGGATTTCGGAGCGGGCTACAGCTATCCGGTTCTGCTCGAAGACGCCAGCATTACGACCGAGTAAGGTTCAGCCGTCGAGTCGCCGGCCCGGCCGGTGGCCCGGGTCGTAGTGCAGGCGGCACTCCCGGGCCTGCACAACGGCCGCGAACTGAGGCGCGTTCGGGCAGAACTCGTTCCCCGGCACCGTCTCTCCATTCAGCCAGCGCTCGCAGGTTTCCGGACAGGGACAGCGCCGGCAACGCCGGCGCACGGTGTTCATGTCGATGCCCAGCAGCGCATCCGCATTGCGGGCGGACTCCTCGTCGATACCGAAAGTCAGCATCATGCGGATGATACGGCGCCTCACCGTTTTCGACTGCTGCCAGCGGAAAGTGGCAGCGGCCACCACGAGAAATACCGCCAGGTAGATCGCGATTGTAATGTGGGAGTTGACGAAGTACATGTCTGCGCGCCGGGCATGAACAACGCCCCTTTTGTATCTGAAAACAGGCGTTTAGCGCTATGAAACAGCTCTCAATTTACTGCTTTCAGCCAGGGCATACCCTTGACTACTCCTTGTCTATTGCCTGATT
>Ga0209536_100013078_pt1 | contig 11990 bp, 10 predicted proteins | sample DeeMarSeWOR28_12_FD_187461 | JGI IMG/M metagenome (GOLD analysis project Ga0209536, IMG submission 187461) | Marine sediment microbial communities from White Oak River estuary, North Carolina - WOR-2-8_12 (SPAdes) (version 2) | ecosystem: Environmental > Aquatic > Marine > Intertidal zone >...
GAGAAGGGGCTGAAGAGCGGCGAAATACTGGGCGTGGTGAGTACCAACGCACTGGAACTGGGTATCGATATCGGGCAGTTGGATGTGGCGATCATGGCCGGATACCCCGGCACCATTGCCAGCACCTGGCAGCAGGCAGGACGCGCCGGGAGGCGCAGCAAGATTTCATTGGCCATTTTAGTTGCCAGCAGTTCTCCTATTGATCAATTCATTGTGAGCCACCCGGAGTACTTTTTCGAGAAATCACCCGAGAGCGGAATCATCGATCCCGATAACCTGCTGATTTTAATGAGCCACTTGAAATGCGGCTCGTTTGAGATCCCTTTCGCGGAAAACGAACAGTTTAGTGGCATTGCTACAAACGAAGTTTTGGAATATTTGGTTGAAAAAGATGTTCTACGCAAAACGGACGGCAAGTATTACTGGATGCGCGAGATTTATCCTGCGGAAGAAGTGAGCATCCGCAATGCCTCGCCGGACAATGTGGTGATCATCGATACCACCAACGAGGAAAAGGTGATCGGCGAAGTGGATTTGTTTGGCGCACCGATGCTGGTGCATCAGGAAGCGATTTACATGCACGAGAGCCGGCAGTACCACGTGGATAAGCTCGATTGGGACCGCAAAAAGGCTTACGTGAAAAAAGTGGATGTGGATTACTACACCGACGCCATCACCAAAACCAATATCAAGGTGTTGAGTGATGATGAGACCAAGGAATTTGAGGACGTGAATCTGGTGTACGGCGAGATCAACGTCAGCAGTGTAACCACCGGCTATAAAAAGATCAAGTTTTTTACTCACGAGAATGTGGGCGCCGGGCGGGTTTATTTGCCGGAGATCGAGATGGCAACCAGCGCCGCCTGGATCGAACTGCCGGAGGACATCGGCGCGAAGATGGAATTGAACGATTCCGATTTGAGCGGTGCGCTCACTGCGATTGCCAACGTGCTGCGCAACATCGCCACGGTGTACATCATGTGCGATCCGATGGATATTCACTCCGTAGCGCAATTGCGCTCACCATTCTCCAACAAACCGTCCATTTATCTTTATGACAATTATCCCGGCGGAATCGGCCTCAGCTTCAAAGTGTTCAATGATCCGCTGCCGACGCTGGAATCGGCGCTGCAGTTGGTGCAAAGCTGCGAGTGCGACTCCGGTTGTCCATCCTGCGTGGGACCCCTACTGGAAGTGGGGGAGAAGGCAAAACGGAATGCGGGGAAGTTGCTGGGGGTGATTGTGGAGGCGTTGAAAGGTAAATGAGATAGCTTTTGAACTCATCCCCCGTCCCCTTCTCTTACAAAGAGAAGGGGGGATACCGAAGGCCTTTTAAAGTCCCTCTCTTAGAAAGAGAGGGATTTAGGGTGAGTTAAAGTAACGATTCCCACCTGACTGAAGTCAGGTGTTAATAAGAGCAAACATGGACATCAAAGAAAAACTGGCGCGATTAGATTCATCCAGCAGAAACCAAAGCGAAACTCCGAAGCAAAATGACGGTTGGATTGCCAGTGCGGAATCCGAATTGGATGTGAAGGTCATCCGCGACGGGAGCTCTTTTTTCCTCCTGAAGGAAAATTATTATCCGCTTTTTGAAAGCGAGAACAGCAGGCTCATCGCTGAGGGAACGGTATCCCGGAAATTCAATTTGATTGCCGCCGAACAGGCGGATAAGTCCTTCCACTGGCGAAAGTTGATTTTTATTGATTTGGAAACCACCGGATTGGCGGGAGGCACCGGGACGTACGCCTTTCTGATCGGATTGGGACATATTGAACTGGACCACATCGTAGTCAGACAGTACTTGCTCCCCGACTTCAGCCACGAATGGTTGATGCTCAAATTTGTGGAGCAGGCTATTCAATCGTTCGAGCATCTGGCGTCGTTTAATGGGAAATCTTTTGACATTCCTTTGATCAACAGCCGCTTTATCCTGAACCGCATGATTCCCATTCTGGAAGATATGCACCATGTTGACCTGCTGCACGCTTCACGCCGGATATGGAAGCGACGCCTGCCTGCATGCGACTTGCAGACCCTGGAAAGCCACATTCTGGATTATCAGAGGGTAGGGGACATCCCCGGTGAGCTGATCCCCCAGCTCTATTTCGAGTTCATCCGGAAGCGCGAAGCTTTCATGATGGCGGATGTGCTGGAGCATAACTTTCACGATATCGTGAACTTGGTGCTGCTCTCGCTCAAAATATCGGCTATTGCCGAATCTCCGCTGGAGCAACTGCACTTTGCTCAGGATCAATACTCATTGGCGCATCACTATTTTCAAAATAACCACTTTGAAGAGGCGATTCCTCTTCTTGAATCCATTTTGAACAGGACAGAATCTGACCGGGAGTTGACATTAAGCGCATTCTTCTTGTCGGCGCTGATTTTCAAGAAGCTGAAAAAATCAGATGCCTCAAAAAAACATTTGTGGGAATTGCTGAACCGGCAGTATCATCACCCGAAAGTGATTGAAGAACTGGCAAAATTCTATGAGCACGAAGATAAGGACTATGCGACGGCTATTCAAATTGTTGAAAAGGGATTGAAATATCTGGAAACACTACAGCAGCTGGAGAGCAATTCGGATGGTTTGAAATATATGCCGCTCCTAAGACACCGGCTAAACCGTCTCAGACGCAAGTCAGTAAGAAATTCATTGATTGCAGGTAAAAAGGAAGCGGAGGGTCAAAACTCCACCGTAACCCCAATTTGAAAAGTAACCACATCGGTCACCGATTTATTTACGTCGTAATAAACATCTCCCCCCACAATTTCAATAGAGCCCTCTTTCAGGTATTCGGCTTCCGATCCAAATAAATACTTCACTCTCAAATCCAGATTTACCGTCGCCAGTCCATCTTCAGCCCCCTTGTCCTGATACAACATAATCATTAATCCACCGCCGCCGCCGTAACTGAAGGCAAAATCATCAAGATTGGTTGAACTGGCCACCTCCTCGCCGCTGCTTTTGCTTTCGATTTTGGTTTGGGTAAACAGGTAATTGAACCCAATCAATCCGTCCATGTAGGGACGAACCCGGCCCTGCCGCGGGAGTGCTCTTAAGAGGAAATGCATGGAGGCAATATTATTGGTAGTGTTGACGTTTACGGTAACATCAGGAATCGTCGTACTAAATCTTTCAGATCGTGTTTCACTGCCGTAGATCAGGTAACTGCCGTCCACTCCCACTGAAATTGGTACCAGCGGAAACGAATACAAGAATTCAATGGCGCCGCCAAACCCGGGGTGATCCACATAGTCGTTAAATTCATCCTGGGGAAATGCCAGCAGAAAATTAAGCCCGACCTGAAAGCGGGGAGGATAGTTTCCGGAGAACAGGTTCGTACTGGCTATTATCATCATAAATACTGTAATGAATAGAGCTGCAATTCCTCTGGACATAATATTCATCACAACAAATCTCCGTTATTAAATGACATTCACATTTACGTCATTTGACATAGAAGTTTCCTGAGAAAAAATTTTGTCCTTGATTCATTGTGTATCGCAGGAGCCCCTCAGAGGGAGACTCCTGCGGGTAAATCCCCTTAATCCCCCTTTACCAAAGGGGGAGATAAGACTCGAACACCTGAACACTTTAACACTTGAACGCTTGTCATCTTCCTGATTGTTTCTGTAAAAATTTAAAGAAGTCGCCCTTGGTTGAAAGTACCAACCAGTCCTTTTCAGTTAAAGTATTCTGGTAGGTTTCCATCGTCTTTATGAACTGATAAAAATCCCGCGAAGAATTACTTTGATTGTATGCCCTTGCATAAATCGCGGTCGCTTCCGCATCCGCTTTACCTTTAATCTGCTCCGCTTGTCTATATGCCTCTGATTCGATTTGATTCAAATCCCGTGCTTTATCGCCTAAAATCTTTGCAGCCTCTCCCTGACCTTCGGAGCGGAATTTATCCGCAATGCGCTGTCTTTCGGCAATCATCCGCTCATATATTTTTTGCTGTACTTCTTCCACATAGTTAATCCGTTTGAGCCGTAAATCCAGCAATTCGATACCCAATTCCGACACCCGCTGAGAAGCGTTTTCGATAATGATTCTGGTAATCTTATCTCTGCCATGTTGGATTTTGATTTTTGCCTCAGTATCCAGAACTTCTTCTGCGATTTCACCAAATTGCAATTCACGGTTAGTTGAGCGGATAACCTCTACCAGGTCGTGGTTCGCAATAGCATTGCGGGTTTCGCCATCCAGAATATCATCCAGCCGGGATTGCGCGCCGCGCTCGTCGCGGAGACGCTGGAAAAAAAGCAATGCATCCTGAATTCGCCAGCGGGCATAAGTATCAACCCAGATGAATCGTTTATCTTTGGTTGGAACTTGATTCGGATCGCCATCCCATTCCAGGAAACGCTTGTCAAAAGAATTGACAGCTTGAATAAAGGGAAGTTTGAAATGCATCCCCGGTGTTACTACCGGATCGCCAACCGGTTTACCGAATTGAGTAATAATCACCTGCTCGGTTTCACTCACAATATATGCCGAAGAAAATAATATGATCAAAACTATAAATGCAGCTACTCCAATAATGATTAATTTTAGATTCTTCATTTCTGTGCCCCTCCTTCCGTTCCTAATTGAAATAAGGGTAGTATTCCGGTTGCCTCTTCGTCGGTAATCAACTTCCTGCCGACTTTCTGAAGAACATCATTCATGGTTTCCAGATAAATCCGCTGGCGGGTTACTTCCGGGGCTTTTAAGTATTCTGCGAAAACAGAATTAAATTTAGAAGCGTCACCCTTTGCTTCATTTACCCGTTTAAAAGCATAACCATTGGCTTCTTCAATAATCCGTTGTGCGTCACCCCTTGCTTTGGGAATGACCTTGTTATATTCGGATTTGGCTTGATTAATTAATTTTTCCTTTTCCTGCTGCGCCTCATTTACTTCGTTAAATGCCGGCTTAACCGGATCGGGCGGATTAACATCCTGTAATACAACCTGATCGACTTTAATGCCGGTTTCGTATTGATCGCAAAGTTCCTGTACTTTTAGCGTAACCGTGTTGGCAATTTCAATACGTCCAATGGTCAGCACTTCATCTACGCTGCGGTCACCGACGATCTGCCGCATAATCGCCTCATTAATGTCGCGGAAAGTTTGCCGGGCATTTCTTACTTTAAATAAATATTTATATGGATCAGCAACGCGGTATTGCACAATCCATTCCACTTCGGCAGCATTGAGGTCACCGGTCAGCATCAATGATTCATCCTGATATTCACGAGTGGTATATCTTGTCCTGACTCCCGCTTGTTCAGTTCGAAAACCGAATTCTTCTTTTAATTGCCGTTCCACCGGGACTTTTATGAGTGATTCAATCCAGAAAGGGATGATAAAATTTAGCCCGGGGTCAACAGTGCGGCTATATTTTCCGAACCGCAGCACCACCCCAACTTCCTCCGGTTCAACAGTATAGATTGAAGTAAATAACAAGACCAGCACCAGCAGTCCAATAGCGACCAAACGGACCGTTTTGGGATTAAAACTCGGCGGCCTGAAATCTCGTAAATCAAAAGGGGGTCTTTCCTGCATAATGTTAGCTCCTCCGTTTTTAAGGTTCTTTAATTGAGTATTAATTCTAATAAAAGTTCAAAGCAATATAAAGGGATAGTTCAAATTGTTCAAGGTTTGTGAGGTCTGGAAGGAATTCTTTGTCATCCGAAATAAAATCAAAACTCAACCACCAATCCCCCCACGGGAAAGATCTCAAATTGTAATACCTTCTCTTTTGTACCGTCGTCATTATACTGGTATTCCCAAATGTTGTGCTGGTTGTAAACATTCATCATATCGAAATAGACCACCATATTCCAACTGCCAAAGAAGAAGCGCCGGTCCAGGCGGAAGTCCAGCCGCTGATATTTGGGAAAACGCACCGGGTTCAACTCCTGCTGCTCTTCCACCAGCCAGCGCTGGAATTCGGGATGGTAAACCGGAGGGGTAAAAGGGCGCCCGCCCAAATAGCGAAACCGTACACTGAACTCAACCTCATCCGCCAAGGGCAGCAGCCAGGCAGTTATTTTGTACCATAATTTCTTTTTGAGATTTTTGTACCAGTCGTGATGCTGCAATTTGCTTTTGTGTCCACCGATGAACGTAAACACATCCCGGTAGTCATAATCCCAATCGTAATAAGTGCCAAATCGAGGATCCTTTGCCTGAGAGATCGAATGAGAATAACTGATGATAGCGGAGAAATTTTGGGTTAGCTTTTTCTGCAAAAATAATTCGATGCCCTTTGCATAGCCTGTCCCTGCGTTCACATATTCACCCTGATAATTATCAAACGGATCAGCCGTGGTCAGGCTACGCGAGACCGGTACGTCGTGATAGGATTTGTAGTAGGCTTCCAGCGTCAGTTTGATATCTTCGCGGAAAAGCCTTTCCAGACCGATCACATATTGCCGGGTAAATTTGCTCTTTAAATCCCTGTTCTTTGGATTTGAGGTTAATTCCACATAGGCAGGCGATTGATAATGAATCCCATAAGCAAGGTTTAAGGTTGTTTGATGATTGACAAAATAGGAGAAACCCAGGCGTGGGCTCCAGGAGTCAAAACCATTATAGTCAAAGTAATCATAACGTAGCCCGGCGGTGAGGCGCATTTTCTTGAACAGGTCCTGAGAGATTTGAGAATAAAATGCGGTCTTGAAAGATTGCTCGCTTCGAAAATCTTTCCAGGCGGGATAGGTGCGGAAAATACTATCCGGCTCGGTTGCGCCGCTGGTGTACCAGAAAATCGTGTCCGGCTCGTACCAAAGTTGATGATCGAATTTCACGATTTTATAAGATGCCCCCCAATTGATTTCCGTGCTTTTATTTACCTGGTAGACAAAATCAGTTTTTAGGGCATGTTCATACTCTTTGGAATTATTTATAAAATATGTTTCCTTGCGGGGCTTGCGATAAACATCAATTTTCCAGTTGTTTCTGACTGAAGAAACGGTAGTATTAGAAAACATCTTTTTTGACCAGAAGGTCTGTAGTGTCATTCCGGCCGCATATTGATCGCCTCTGTAATCCACATTTTCTGCGCCGCGCGAGTAGCCGCCTGTGCCTTCGTCTTCGATGTTTATCTTATCCGCCCCATAAATTCCATTAAGTATAAGCTTGTTAGTCGGATTGATATTGAGGACAATTTTACCTTGCAGATTATGATAGCGGGGAACAGCGGTCAACCCGGTCGATTTTATAATTAAGTCTAAAAAACTCATACGCGCTGAAAATAGATAGTTACCATTTGGCGTTGGGAGGGTACCTTCGATCAATGAGCCGGCACCAGCCATCCCCATTTCAGCCTCGCCTTTAAATCTTTCTTTTCCGCCCTCACGGAGCGTAATGTCCATCACCGATGAGGCTTTATCGCCATATTTGGCAGAGAAGGCTCCGGCATAGAAATCTACCCGGCGAACCATAAAGGTATTCACCATGTTGATCGGGCCGCCGCCGGTACCTTGTTCTCCAAAATGATTGGGGTTGGGGATTTCGATATTGTCCATTGAGAAAAGATTTTCTCCGGGAATTCCCCCGCGGACGATGATCTCGTTCACTTGATCTGATCCGGAAACCACCGCCGGTAGAGCTTGCATAATGCGTTGAATATCCAGCGCAGAACCGGGATCGCGGCGGATTTCTTCAAAATCCATCGTCCGGGTGCTGACGACCGCCTCTTTCGGTTTTTCGAAATAACTGGCGGATACCTCGACGGCTTCTCCCTCCAAAATATCTGCTTCCATCATGATTTCTAAAAATGTGGTTCGCCGCGGGTTTACGATGATATTTGATTTCAGAACGGTCTTATATCCCAGGTAAAAAAAACTGAGGTTGTAGCTCCCCGGCTCCAGGTTCTGAATAATGAAAAATCCGGTCGTATCCGTCGCTGTGCCAATATCGGTTCCCTGCAATACCACATTTACGCCAATCAGCGGCTGAAGCGATCTTTTTTCGATGACTCTGCCGCCAACAGCACTTCTGTTTTCAGCGGAAATGGAGGTAAGTGATAATATAAGGATACAGGCAATTGCAAATCTAAATTTCATTTGAAGACTCTGCTTTGACTATCCTCAAATTACAGAGGGAATTTAACGATACTTTTCAATTCAATTAAAACACAATTTGAAATTCTGTTGATTATAAAGGCTGCTGGATAGTATGAAGATCGGGAATAAGGTTTTTACCTGAACGCAGTTATAAATTTGCTTTTGATTTCAGTATTGATTACTGTTTTTAATTTTGCAATTACAATCGGATTACCCGGCTGGATTTATGGCAGGTTGGGTCCTATCTTGTTTTGGCATGGCAGGCATCGGCACAAAAAGAAACAAGGCAAATTTGATTCGCAACAAGTGAATAAATAATCCCTAATGAGGTTGAGAATGAACTTGATTGTCGCGTTAATTGCAGGTGCAATGATTGGTGGAATCCTGGGAGCTCTCATTTTTTTCAGCCGAAGGAACCGTACAAAATAGAGATAATAATTGCTTCAACTTTGAGGAATACTTTGGCTGGTTTATTAATTGGTTTTTCTTTGAATGTGAATAGCCCCTGGCTCAGCGGAGTTGGATTCGGATTGCTTTACGGATTGACAAGTGGATTAATGGTATTCTTCGCCAGGGGTGGTCTTGAATCAAAAGATACTCCATATGTTATATTGGGTGCAACGATTACGGGGGGATTAACAGGTCTCATTTTAGTGAACTATGCATTTTGAGATCAGGTCATTTCCTGATCAACCTCATCGTTGAGCTTTTTAACAAAATCTGTTATATTCCTATCTAAATTATTTATTTGATTAAAATACGCTGGAGAAAAAATGTCTAACGGACAAGGTTCTACAGGGAATGTCATTGCAGCTTTGTGCAGTTTGATCATTCCTGGTTTGGGTCGGCTACTGCAAGGTAGACTTCTTCTTGCAATCATTCAATTTATCCTTGCAGGAGTGTTGTGGATATTTTTGTTGGGCTGGATCATCCATCTCTGGTCTGTAATAGATGCGGCCCGGTATAAAGCCAGTTGACAATTGGCAGTTAGTAATAAATTTCAGCTTCTGTCAGTTGCCTACAGCCTATAGGCAATTACTAAATATCTAGGAGACAAACAATGAAGTCTTTCATTAGCTTACTCGCGATGCTAATAGCCGTCGCTGTTTTGCTTACATCATGTACTAATAAGAAGGAGCTTGAGCGTTTAACAAGTCTAGCCGATCAGCTGCAAAATGAGAATAAAGAATTAAAAGCAGATTTACTGGCCACCCGTGCAGTCTCAAAACGGTTGGACTTTTTGGCTGACAAATTAAAAGGGATTAAAGCCAGGATGATTACGAATTATGGAAATATGGAATTTGAGTTCTTCCCCGAAGTTGCACCGATTACCGTTTTTAATTTCATTGCCAGGGCAGAAAGTGGATTCTACAATAATGCCCAGTTTCATCGGGTCATAAAGGATTTCATGATCCAGGCGGGAGATCCCAATAGCAAGGATAATAATCCATTTAATGACGGTCAGGGGGGACCGGCCGTTAACATCCCCCATGAATTTAATGACATTAGGCATGAACCGGGTGTCTTATCAATGGCGCGGCAATCTAATGTATCGGCCGGAGCTGGCTCGCAATTTTTTATCATGCACGGCACAAGACCACAGTTGGATCATCAATATACGGCGTTCGGCAAAGTCACCAACGGAATGGATATTGTGGATAAGATTGCCCGTGTGCCAATAAACAACGGTGATCCCCGACTACGGGATCATCCGTTGAAACCGGTGATAATTAAAACAATAGAGATATTCAGGTAATCTATTGGAAGTTTGAGGTCTCACGTTTGATGTGAGAAATTTAAAACCATAGCACCAGACTTCAAAAGTTAAACTCGAAACTTTTTGTCATGATGAAAAATGAATTAATAGAAAAAGCCAAAAGTGTCGGCGTAAACAAGATAAAACGTCATATCTTTTTATGCTGTGATCAAACAAAGCCAAAATGCTCTGAAAAAGAAAAAAGTCTGGAATCCTGGAATTATCTAAAGCGCCGCTTAAGTGAATTAAATCTCAGCGAGGGAGGGGGCATTTATAGAACCAAAGCCAATTGCCTGCGTGTATGTATACACGGACCCATTGCAGTTGTCTATCCGGAAGGTGTCTGGTACCATTCCTGTACGCCATATGCATTGGAACGAATTATTCAGGAGCACTTAATTGGGGGGAAGGTGGTTAAGGACTTCCTCATTATGGACGCCGATTAATGACAGTCTGCAATATAAACCAAGGATTTTGATGGCAAAAAACTGATACAACGAATGGTCCGGTTTAATTTCAGAGAATAAGTTTGACCGGAATTGGGAGAGATCCAGAGATAATGGTGAAACCTGGGAAGTGTTATGGAATATTCATTATGAAAGAAAGGATTGACATAACGGTATTAGCGGGAATTAACCCAACAGCCGTTTTAGTGCCTCATCCAATTCCGATCCGATTTCAATTTCAATTTCTTCCTGAGTCGTATCGGAATAGTAAACTTCGATAATGCGGCTCTCCGGTTGCCACGATGTATCCGTGTCTATATCGTCCATATCCTGGTAAAGCGAATAGTCAACCTCCTCAAAATCTTCGTATATCAAATATTCTATCTGGTCCTGATCAAATTCCAGCAGTTCACAAACATCCGGGAAAATCGGATCGGTCTTGCTGACTACCTTTTGGTTCATTCTACCCGGAAAGTTCATCTTAAACTCCCCATCTTTAAATGCATTGAAGTTCCTCCAAAGTGTCGACCGTTAGAATCGCTGAACAGACACCAGGTTTTATCTATATCGTTCAGAAAGTTACGAAATTGAGCACAAACATTTTTCAATGCCAAATATATTCATTGATCAAAAGATTTCAAGTAGATTTTTAAAAACAATGACGATTCATCATCGAAACCTAATGTTATATTCAAATGTATATTTGAATTGACAACGTTTCGGTAAAATTGTATTATAATTTTTTAACATTAGAAAGGAGTTTATGAAAGCAGAAGATCACGTTGCTGAAAAAGATGTTCAACTACTGGAAGGAATTTCTAACGCCTATAAGACAGTATTAACCGAAATAAAAAAAGTGATCATTGGTCAGGATGAGATCATTGAAGAATTGCTTATTTCTCTGTTCTCAAAAGGTCACTGCCTTATCATTGGGGTTCCCGGGCTGGCAAAAACATTGCTCATTAACACCCTGGCCCAGGTTCTTGATTTAAAATTCAGCCGGATTCAATTCACACCCGACCTAATGCCTTCCGATATTACAGGCACGGAGATCATCGAGGAAGATATGTCATCGGGTAAAAAGTCGTTTCGATTCGTTAAAGGGCCTCTATTCGCCAATATTGTTCTTGCGGATGAAATTAACCGTACCCCACCAAAAACCCAGTCCGCTTTGCTAGAAGCCATGCAGGAGTATAAAGTAACTGCCACCGGTGAGACCTTCCTGTTGGAAGAGCCATTTTTCGTTTTGGCAACGCAAAATCCGATTGAGCAGGAAGGAACCTACCCGCTGCCCGAAGCGCAACTGGATCGGTTTATGTTCAACTTGTGGATAGATTATCCGCAGTTTCAAAATGAAATCAATATCGTCAAATCAACCACAGGAAGTTATCAACCGGAATTGAACGTAGTAATGACCGCAGAGGATATCATCAATTACCAGAAAGTTCTCAGAAATGTTGTCGTTGCCGATAACGTCATTGAGTATGCGGTGAAATTGGTAAATCTATCCCGACCAAATTACTCTGAGGCACCGGAATTTATCAAACAATGGATCAATTGGGGGGCGGGTCCGCGCGCATCGCAATACTTGATTTTGGGGGCCAAAACACGCGCCGCTCTGTTAGGACGTTTTACGCCGCAAGAGGAGGATGTGCGGGCATGCGCTATTCCGGTAATGCGCCACCGGATAGTTACGAATTTTAATGCCGAAGCGGAAGGTGTTCA
>Ga0209536_100013079_pt1 | contig 11990 bp, 11 predicted proteins | sample DeeMarSeWOR28_12_FD_187461 | JGI IMG/M metagenome (GOLD analysis project Ga0209536, IMG submission 187461) | Marine sediment microbial communities from White Oak River estuary, North Carolina - WOR-2-8_12 (SPAdes) (version 2) | ecosystem: Environmental > Aquatic > Marine > Intertidal zone >...
CACGGCTCCTTCGATTCCCTCAAGGCAATTCAGTTGCGTTCGATGGGGATAGACATCGCCAATAATGAGCGTTTCCAATCTTCGAAACCCCTCCTTGAGGAACAGAAGGTCTTTCACTCGCGCATAGGGGATCTCAAGCTCCTTCAGCAAGGGAGGTTTGGCCTCAGATAGGACTTCGTACCCTTTCCCGATCACAAGTGTTTGGAGACTCCGCATGTCAGCGAGCGACTGCAGCCCCTTGATGGTAGCTCGGGGTGGTAGAGCGATTCGACGAAGGCGTGGCAGTTGAGCCAGTGGCGAGATGTCGGCAACTTGCCCGCGCTGGGGCAGGCCGTGGGCAAGCGGCCAACGGTGATCACGCTGTGGATCGGAACCAGCGACATGCTGAAATCGGAGTTCCCCTGGATTACTCTGATCCAGTTGGATGGCAACTATGGGTTTGCGTATGCTGTAAACCGCGGCATCGAGGCATCAAGGGGAGAGCATGTTGCTCTATTGAATGACGACACTGAGGTTGATCAGGACTGGCTCCTTGAGCTGGCAAGAGGCTTGGAATCGGATCGGGAGGTGGGATCGGTGGCTTCGAAGATGCTGAACTTCAGTGATCGGACGTTGGTTGATGCAGCGGGAGATGAGCTGACCAGGTCGGGGACCCCGATGAGTCGCGGGCATGGGGAGCCTGACGGGGATGTGTTCACCAAACCGACCTATGTCTTCGGTGCCTGTGCAGGTGCGGCACTGTACAGGAGGTCCTGCCTGGATCAGGTGGGCCTGCTGGATGAGGGTTTTGCCACGCATTTCAGGAAACAGGGAATCATTCTCTCCCATTTCGAGGACGTCGACCTTGCGTATCGCCTTCAGCTTGCCGGCTACAGGTGCCTTTACGTGCCAACAGCAATCTGCTACCACAAGCGCGGAGCGACTGTGAGTAGTAGAACACCCTATGTCGTGCAGGTTATGGAGCGAAATCTCGTAAATCTCTATGCGAAGAATACTCCTTTGGCTTTGCTCCTCGGCATATCGCCGATCATCGTAGCTGCAAGGGCCCGGCATTTCGTTCGAGCTGTGGGGTCGAGGAGGGGGTCTGCAGTCATCCGGGGATTTCTTCAAGGGATAGGCCAGCTCCCGAGCTCGTTGCGGAAGCGCCGGGAAATCCAGAGGAAGAGAAAAGTCCCGGCCTTCTACCTGAGACAATTCATGCGGAGGAATCCCTAGGTGCCCGAGGTCTCGGTCATCATCGTTAACTGGAACACCAGGGATATGCTCGCGGCCTGTCTGGAATCCGTTTGTGCTGAGCGCGACTCTGTTGATTTGGAGATCATCGTTGTTGACAACGGATCCACAGACGGGAGTGCGGGGATGGTGCGCGATCGGTATCCCCATGTCCGCCTGCGGGAGAATCCATCGAACGAGAGATTCGCCAAGCCGAACAACGACGGGATGCGGATGGCCAGGGGCCCCTACTTCCTCCTCCTGAACTCTGACATCGAAGTCACGAAGGGCGCAATTGAGGCGCTCAAGAGATACCTGGACGATCACCCTGAAACTGGTGCATGTGGACCAATGCTCCTCTACCCTGACGGGTCTCTTCAGCGATCGGTGAGCAAGGACCACACACTGTGGACACACGTGTGCGATATGCTTCTCCTGGATAAGCTCTTTCCCAAGTCCAGGTTCTTCGCAGGCGGAGTCATGGCGACCTATCCCTATGATGAGACCGTGGCGCAGGACGTGGAGAGTCTCATGGGTGCTGCGTTCATGGTGCGCCGCACGGTGACGGAGCAGACCGGCATGTTTGACCAGGATCTTTCGATCTACTACAATGAACAGGACTGGTTGAGACGGATGCGGGAGGACGGGTGGAAGATCGCTTACACCCCTGATGCCAGGATGGTGCATCACCATGGAGTGACAACCAGACTCGCGAACATCGACCTGGGGCTCGTGGAGGAGATGTATGACAACGTCGCCTGGTACTATGACAAGCACTACGGGAGGTGGGGCGCGATGTTCTACAGGCTCATGTTGCTGGTCGGGTACCTGCCGCGCACGATGGGATGGGCCCTCCTCCATCTGCTCCATCCAACGGAGAGATCAGGCTCGCTGTTACCGTTTTCACTCAAGACCCTTTCCATAGCGTCGGCATTCTGGAAACGTCCGCGGATGGGAAATGCATACAGGTGATGGCCGGGAGAGAGGTGGAATGAAATCTGCCGTTCGAAAGACCTCTCGCTGGATCCTCAGGGCTGCCGGCCGGATGCGGGCGCTGATCCAGGGGGACCGGCGGAGAGATATTGCAGCCAGATATCTGAATGGGCACGGCATTGAGATAGGCGCCCTGCACAACCCGCTCAAGGTCCCCCCCGGGGCGGGGGTGCGCTATGTGGACCGGATGTCTGTCGAAGACCTCCGGAGGCAGTACCCCGAGCTGGAGCATGAACCACTGACCCCGGTGGATATCATCGATGACGGAGAACGGCTCTCGACTATCGGTGACGCCACACAGGATTTCGTCATAGCAAATCATTTCTTGGAGCACTGTGAAAATCCGCTCGGGGCGCTGCAGAATATGCTCCGCGTCCTCAAAGGGGGGGGAGTTCTCTACATTGCGGTACCGGATAAGCGTTTCACATTTGACCGGGAGCGGCCCGTCACTCCTTTTGCCCACCTCTCAAAGGATTTGATTGAAGGTCCGCAGTGGTCCCGGCGTCAACACTATGAGGAGTGGGCCACACACGTGGAGAAGAAGACGGACCATGGAGAGATTGAGCGGCGAGCGGACGAGTTGATGGCAAAGGGGTACAGCATTCACTTTCACGTCTGGAGCCCGACAGAGATGCTTGAAATCTTCAGCAAGCTGGATGGGCGGTTGAATGTGAAGACTGACCTGGAGCTCTTCCTTGAGTGTAAGGAAGAGGTCCTTGCGGTTCTGCGAAAAGGCAGGTAGCGGGAGGCCTCTGTGCAAGCCGAATCCCCACTGGTGAGCGTCGTGCTGGTCAACTACAACGGGCGGAATTTTCTGGAACCCTGTCTGCGGAGTCTGCTGGACCAGTCCCATAAGCCCGTTGAGATCATCATGGTTGACAATGCGTCCGGCGACGGGAGCGTGGAATACGTGCGGACTCAGTTTCCCTCGGTCAGGATTGTTTGTAACCAACGCAATCTTGGATTTGCTGAGGGGAACAACATTGGCTACTCTCAGGCAAACGGGGAGTACGTGGCTCTCCTGAACAACGATACGGTCGTGGAACACGACTGGCTTTCCTCTCTGGTCGATCGAATGCAGGGAGGCGATCTCGCCCTTGTCTGCTCCCAGGTGATCACCGATGGGGTTCCTCAAGAGTTCTACAGCATGAACGGAACGCTGAACTACACGGGTCACAACATCATGCGTCACTTCCGAGATCTGAGCATGGTGTTCTACGGGAGTGCCGCTTCACTCTTACTCCGCCGCAATCTCCTGGAGAGACCCTTCCCGGGTCAGTATTTTCTTTATCAGGAAGATGTCTACCTCTCATGGAAACTGCGCCTCCTGGGGCACAGGCTCGCGATGGTCCCGCAATCACGAGTCCATCACCGCGGGAGCCTCTCCACCAAGCGGGAAACACGGGAGCTGGTGGGATACTACCAGGAGCGGAACCGGATCCTCAACTGCTTGATCTTCTACCAGGTGGGTACGCTTCTCAGGCTGGTTCCCTACTTCGTGTTCGATTTTGTCGCGAAGCTCTCGATGGCTCTCGGGGGCCGGGGGAAGCCCGTAAAGGCAATCCTCCGCGCCTTTGCCTGGCCATTGACAAACCTGGGCTGGGTGCGGGATTGTCGACGTGATATCCAGAGAACCCGAATTATGCCTGATCGGGCGATTCTCTCCTTGATGTCTGCGAAGATATCTGACGGCAACTCGTTTCTCTCGCGTCTTTTGAACAGGGCCTCTTCCGTGTACGCTTCAGCAGTGAGGCTCCGGCGCGATGATTGAGCTGGATATCATCATTGTCACGTGGAATTCTGCCCATGTTATTGAGCGGTGCCTCAGTTCCCTCGACCGGTTCAGGCCAGGGTGCAATCATACCGTGACGGTGGTGGACAATGCCTCCGGCGACGGAACCCCGGATCTGGTGAGCGCACGCTTCCCGCAGGTTCACCTGGTGCGGAACGAATCAAACAGGGGATTTGCGGCGGCAAACAACCAGGCACTCGAGATGACGGCCGGGCGCTTCATCCTTCTCCTCAACCCGGACTCGGAGATCCGCGACAATGCTCTCGACCGGCTTCTCGATTTCATGAAAGAGGATGATCGTGTTTGGGTGGCAGGGCCGGCCTTGCTCAACAGCGATGGTGCGCGGCAACACTACGGAGTGCGGTTTCCACATGTCTGGAACATGCTGGTGGAATCTCTCTTCCTTGACAGAGTTTTTGCGCGATCGCGGATATTGGGCCGGCATAAGGAGTTGTTCCTCGACCAGGAAACACCGCGCCGGGTCGATTACGTGCAGGGCGCTGCTCTCCTGGTGCGCCGGAGTGCGATCGATGCTGTAGGGCCCCTCGATGAGGGCTTCTTCATGTACTTCGAGGAAGCAGATTGGTGCTACCGGATGAGCCGGTCGGGAGGCGAGACATGGCTGGTCCCTACAGCCCAGGTAATCCATCATGGTGGCGCCGATCCCGGTCACTACGACCAGATTAGACTCATTCACTACCATAGAAGTCTCCTTCGCTTCCTTCGGAAGCACTATGGACTTGCACACCGAACCGCAGCCAGACTTGTCATGCTCTTCCGTACGCTCGTGAGAGTTGTGTCCTGGTCGATGGTTTTTATCTTCCGGCCGGGGTTGCGTCAGGCCGCCAGATCCAGTCTTCGAGGGTACCTGGGCGTGTTTCGCATTCTGCTTCTGGAGTGACACGATGCGCGTTCTGATGGTCACCGGTTCCTATCCCCCGCAACGCTGCGGGGTGGGGTACTACACGCACCAACTGGTCTCGGAGCTCACCGCTTCCGGCATCGAGGTTGAGGTGGCAACATCGCGCCCGGACCGGCCGAGAGATGATGCAAACGTACGGTACGAGGTAGCTGATTGGAGGGCGGCAACCTGGTGGCGGACAGTGGGAGAGATGGAGAATGGGCGTTACGATCTAGTCCATGTTCAGTATCCGGCTCGACACTACGGGTACCGCCCGGATCTTGCACTCCTGACGCTTGCGCTCAAGTGCCGTCTGCCGGGCGTTCCCCTCGTTGTGACAGTACACGAGTTCTCGATCACACACATCCTGCGCAAGTTGACGGTTGCCGCGATTGCAGCGCCGGCAGCAGCGGTCGTGACAACGGCCGACTCCGAACGGAGCAACCTCCTGCGGTGGCTTCCCTGGCTGCAGTCCAGGATAAGCGTGATCCATGTGGCAACAAACATCTCTCGCCTGCCGGTCTCGGCAGACCGGAGGAGGGAGGTCCGTTCGCAGTACGGGGTGGACGACAAGGACGCGCTAGTGGTATTTTTTGGGCTGCTCCATCAGAACAAAGGGGTCCGGCGCATTCTTGAGACATTCGCCGTTGTCCGGGCGTCGCATCCCGGTGCACGTCTCCTCATGCTGACGGAATTCAAACCGGAAGAGAACGTCTTTCACGCTGAGCTTGACTCGCTGACGAAACTACTGCACATTAGTGACGCCGTCATATGGAAGGATTTTCGTGACTCCACGCTCGTCTCAGAACTCCTTTCCAGTTCAGATATGGCCTTGATGCCGTTTGAAGATGGAGTGACCCTGCGACGGACAAGCTTCATGGCGGTGATGGGCCACGGGTTGCCGGCGGTGACAACGGTCGGGAGGGATAATCCAGAAAAGTTTGGGTTGGAACACGCCAGAAATGCATACCTCCTGCGTCAATCAGCCTCAGCGGATGAGTTGGCTGGGGCGATCTCGCATTTGATCGGGGAAGGTATGCATCGGAAGGAAGTAGGAGCAGCGGCACTCAAATGGTCGGAGCCTTTCACCTGGAACTCGATTGTGCACAAGACACGTAAAGTGTACCAGAGTGTCTTACGGAGTGCGCCTCAATGAAACTGGGTATTTTCGGCGGGACATTTGATCCACCCCACATGGGCCATCTCATTGTGGCCGAACATGTGAGGGAGGAGCTCGGCCTCGACAGGGTCGTCTTCATTCCCTGCAGTATCCCCCCGCATAAGCGGGAGAATGATATAACCCCAGGACCTCATCGCTTGGAGATGGTCAAGCTGGCAATCGAGGGAAACCCGGCCTTCGATGTGTCGGACATGGAACTGGTGAGGGGCGGTGTCTCGTACACGGTTGAGACGCTTGTCGATTTCTCGAGGCGGTTGCCGGATTGGCAGCTCTTCTTCCTGGTTGGGATGGACAATATCGGCGAGTTTCAGACGTGGCTGCAACCTGAGCGAATCCTGGAGCTGGCGGCAATTGTTGTTATGAAACGTCCGGGTTATGAATTCCCCGGGGAATTGCCCGTTCCCGATGCCATTGTGTGTGAGGTTCCTGACATTGAGATCGCGTCCCGCGTGATTCGGGATCGGGTCCGAAAGGGAAGGTCGATCAGACATCTCGTGCCTGATTCCGTGTTCGGCTTCATCGTTGAAAAGAATCTCTACAGAGGAGCATGAGGGATCCCTTCACGTTGGCTCGTCCCCGTTAGGGACCGTTAGCCTCCTGGTATGCCTCTGCGAAGTCTTTCAGGCACAATTTGATGGCTTCCTCGATGACTTCGCTGTTCTTCCATTTCACTTTCCCTGTCCCAAAGCGTTCCTCCTCCCAGACATAGGCTGACCCCGACTCAATCTCGTCTTTGATTATCAGAAAGACCTGCCTGCCGAATTTGACCCGGACGGAGTACGCGAATGTGGTTACCCCGACCGGGGCGCCTCCTCTGGTCTCGTATTTGAATGCGGATGCCATCAGGCTCACACTGATATTCAGCCAGGGAGTATAGCTGTCTCTGATGATGAACCGATTCTTTCTGAGGCTGAGGTGGGCTTCTGTCCTGATGCCGTTTGCCGTAAGGCCGATCTGTGCGGCAATGCTTCTTGGATCGTGAAGCTCGATGTTGACTGCTACGTTGTTGTTATCGGTCTTGAGGCCGGTTGCCCAGAATGGCAGCTGCCCGTGGGCCAACAAGGGAATCAGGGTTGCAGCGATCAGGGCGATTCTTCTCATGGAGCAATCCTTCGGATACTTGAACACAGATCCAATCTACCACTTTGTGAAGTGGTTTGCCAAGTAGCGGTCTGGCATATTTACATCCCTTATCTACCTTGGTGGACACGTTCAGAGTCTTTGTGTGCAGAACGAGGATGTATCGTGAGGATGGGGAAGCCGCTGGTTGTGTGAGGAGGTTCCAGAGATGCTCTAATCCGATGTGGACCAAGATCTGGAGAGCAGTACTGTTGAATTATTTCCACTACTTAAATATGTTCTCATTAGGTCATAGTAATCGATTTCGAATTGTGCTAAACTGATGCCGAAATTACTTTGAAATGCCTCCGGAAATAGGGCACCATTTCTAATATCATAGAATAGACTGAGAACATCCTGGGTTGATTTGCCTAGTCCATTTGGATCCAAAAAGTATCTCATCGTTAGATCAAACACGTTGTAGTAATATCCGGTAATATCGGCTCCCGGAGGGAAATCCTCCCACACATGGATCCTTATGGGATTTCCCTGACCGGGGTGGTTGGCGTTTTGAGCAATCCATTGTTCAAGATCCTCTATATCAACAATGCCGTTCAATCCGCCCCCGCAATATATGGCAATACCCTCCCTGAACCAGACATCTGTTCCCAGATTTACCGTGCCCTCTATTAGAAATTCAAATGCATGGGTCAATTCATGTCTAAACAGATAACCATACCTGCTCCATTCAACATCAGGTGACCTGATGGTGATAAAAATAGAACCCCAATAGGCTGCCGCGATGTTTTCCTCATGATACATGTTGATATAGACATCTACTCTATCATAACCAGGGGGATACCTGAAATCCTCCATACTCTGAAAATTGAACATATTCAAGATTACAGAAAATTTCTCATCAGCAAACGCAGCAACTTCCCTCTTCATCTCATAACTTGCACCGTCGCTGTATACTTTGCAGTAGATAGAACCATAGGGTTCACCGTCATGCGACCAATCATAGGGTGAATATCTAATCCATGAACCTTCCTCTATTATCTGATCAGGTATAGTGCTGGTGGGATCATCTTTGCAACTTACCATGCACATGGAAAGAGGGGACAGTAATAGGATGGCGAGACTGAATCTCTTCAAATCAGACCTACTTTTGGTCATGTACATTGCTCGGCTCGATTAGAATAGTTGGTTCATTACTGTATGTCGTCAGATCCTTTGGACAGTTTTCAGGCTGAGCAGCTGCAAGAGTGTGCATCTCGCCGGGAGACGGAATTGTAATGGGCACCCAGGATGGGTATCTCTTGAGTCGACTGCTCCCTCTGAATGACGCCTCGAAATTCGCGACAAGTGTATATTGGACCTCGTACTGTTGGACAGGAGTCGCGCAGGAGAACCCGCGGAATTGTTCTGCCTCAGATTCCAGCGATGCCGTATCAGCAGGTCACACGAAAGAGACCGACTGTCTTCCCCTTCTTCCTGTTGAAGGCCTGGATCGCTTCGGGGGTCGGGAGAGCGACCACCTCACACCCCCTCTTCTTGAGATGAGGGCTTGGCCTCGTCTGACAGCCGCAAATTGTCATACTGTCCGGCGCCCACGATGAGCAGCGGAGTGCGGCCCCAGTGGTTCCGCGCCTCGACGTCGGCACCCCTCGTAATGAGCAGCCTGCTAACCGCCAACTGGCTGCGCCAGGCGGCGTAGTGCAGCGGCGTCTCGTCGTCCTCACGAGCGTCAATATCCGCTCCGGCATCAGGCAGAATGGACACCACCTCAATGTGCCCAGGCTCGGCCGCGTAGTGCAGTAGGGTGCAGCCGTCATTGTCCGTTGCGTGTGCGGGTGCAGAATCGGCAGCCAGTAGCTCGCGCACCCCATCTGCGTTTCTCCCCGGGGCTGCGTCGAAAATGGTCTGCGCATCAAGACGCGCGACGAAGAAACAAGGCAGCACAGCGAATGCTATAATCAAGTGGAAGCGGAAGGCTGGTTTACCCATTCTTCACCTCCTGAGCGGGGGGCCGCCGGTAATCGCGTCAGTATTTATGACCTCGAGCAAGACAGCAAGTTGTAGAGACGGACCTGTGTACGGACGTATTTCATGTCGCACCTCCTCAAGGACGCTCGCGAGACCTCCTTGGTGTACCGATTCAGCGGTCCGGAAGTTACATCCGGCGAAGTGAGTAGCGCAATATTGCATCGAATCGAACTTGGCCGGCATCATGCTCTCATTCTTCGACCTAGTCATTTCAACAGATATCTACACAAAGGGGTACACGACCCACCCTGCGACTCGGGAATGCGCTGCACGTAGTCGCCCCCAAGTGACGGAGCGTCACTCTCCACGGGAACCATCCGTACGCAATGCAATGCCTGTGCCACGGCAAAAACCAGATTCCAATTCAGAATTGAGGCCCTATTGACCGAACTGCTCCAAAACGAGCAGGGGAGGTGTGCGAAAAGGAACAGTTGCTATGGTGGGCCTGCGGAAGAGATGGGAGCGTGGGAAGGAAGCGCGCTCTCAGGCCTAGCGCGGGAAGCTCATCGCATTCGACCCATGTGCGCTTAGAGGGACGCTGCGGAGGGCCGGAACAAGTGTCAAGGGGGGGTAGGTCCACGGTTAGAACAGCACAGGCACTCATGGTCATTTTCTTGCATCGTTCAGGGGCATTGCTTACATTTGCAGCAGCGTGTTGAGGTTTACTGCTGTTTACTAAATGTCTAATCCGGTCAGGGGTGTGCAGCACAGCAAACTGCACGCTAGTAAGCGGAAGAAGGTGCAAGTGAAGGGAGAAGTATTCGCCAAAACGTACGCCCTCGTAGCTCAGCAGGATAGAGCGACGGTTTCCTAAACCGTAGGTCGGCAGTGGTTTTCTTCCTGATCCGCTCCAATTTGGCCAACCTCATTCCAACTCTGCACTAAACTCTGCACTCCCGACCCCCGAAAAGGGGGTCTGACATGTTCCTCTCCAAGCTCTCTCACGGTGTCTACTACCTGTTCTACCATGACGAACTGGGTAAGCGACGAGCTGTTTCCACTCGTTGCAGACACAAACCGGACGCGCTGAAGTTCCTCCAGACGTTCAAAGAGGCTGATAGACAAAAGAAGGCCAAGCTCCAAAGGGTCACTCTGTCTCAGTTCATGAAAACCTACCTCGAACACTCTCAGGGTGTGCATACGGTCAAGACAACCCAGAGCAGCAGAACAGCTCTGAGCGAGTTTGTGCGCATACTCGGGGATCTCCCTTTGCACAAGGTCGGTGTTAGGGAAATTGAGGTGTTCCTAGCAAGAAAAAAAGAAGAGGCATCGGATTGGACAGCCAGAAAGTACTACCTCGCCCTCGCTTCAGCCTTTGAGACAGCGAAACGCTGGGGACATATAGCCTCTAACCCGTTTCGTCAGGTCCAGAAGCCAAAAACACCGGAGTTGTTGCCAGTATTCCTCACTCGTGGTGATTTCGGGACACTCCTGACAGCGATGCCAAGCCAAGATATGCGTGAGCTGGTCATCTGTGCCGTTTCAACAGGTATGCGTCTTGGGGAGGTATTGGCAATGCGGTGGTCAGATGTAGACTTGCCCCGGCGAGTCATAAGCGTCCAGAACTCGCCGGAGTTCAGGACAAAGAATAAGAGGGCGAGAGTGGTACCGATGACGGAGGGGCTCTATCGGATGTTGTTGCAGAGGCAGGCACGTATATCATCCGAGTGTGAGCTTGTTTTCCACAGCCATGGGAGGCCCTTGATAGGTGACAGAATAAGTAAGCTGTTCAAGCGTGCGGTTCGCACTGCTGGCCTGAATGAAAGGTATCATTTCCACTCCCTCCGCCACACATTCGCCAGCTGGCTCGCTCAGGACGGAGTCAGCTTGTACGCTATCCAGAAGCTCCTTGGGCACTCCAGCAGCGCCGTGACCCAAATCTACTCCCACCTCCAGCCCAGCGAGCTGCATGGGGCTGTGAACAGAATTGTCCTTTCCTGAGGACTGAGCAGGCTGGCCAGTACAAGATGAAATCGACGTATGTGGTATGCAAAGGCTCCTCGGTCACCGCAGTATCGTGTCCAAACAGGTGTACAGTCACCTCAGGCCACATAAGCTGAGGAATGAAGTGGAATCGTTTTCTGTGGTGGTGAACTGAGATGGTGAGCCAGAGGATTCTTCAGCCGGTGTCGTGGAGGTGCTACATGATCTTCACCCCTGCGTTAGGCCACAGAAGCAACGTTATAACATAGGCCGCAGCGACAGCTCCAGCAAAGAAAGCAGTACCGATTGCAATGTGTTCGGCTAGTGTACGGTCGGAACTGACTGTCTCGCGCCTGACCACCTGCGAAATGCTATCTACCGGTACCTTCAGCTTGACTGACCCTTGACTGATCTTTGCGGCAACGGGGTGTTTCGATACTAGCCTCGGCGTCATATAATGCAGTTTCTGTTTTGCAGCCTTCATCATGCCCTTCCACACATCATCGTCGGCAACACCTTCAAAGACTACTGAATGGGAAGGGTAGTTGTAGACGATGATTTGCTCACTGGCGATAGGCACCCAGTCCCTTAGCGTGTCGATGACTTGTGGTAGGTGTTCTGGCAATACCACATACACCGCCAGTGGTTTCACATCTATTCCCCAGAACTTCCCTCGGACAACCGAGGAGTCTTTCAGATTAAGCATAACCTCCTTGCCCCTGCCGATGCACTGGATGCTGTCATACGTAAAGTAGTATTCGTTAGGTCCATCTCCCTTGACCTTCTGCTTGATGCAGGGATCACTGGCCGAGCACCCCGCAGCCTGAAGTAGGATAGAGGCAGAGACGCAAAGGGCGATTGCAGGACTGGGGCGACTTCTCATG
>Ga0209536_100013081_pt1 | contig 11988 bp, 16 predicted proteins | sample DeeMarSeWOR28_12_FD_187461 | JGI IMG/M metagenome (GOLD analysis project Ga0209536, IMG submission 187461) | Marine sediment microbial communities from White Oak River estuary, North Carolina - WOR-2-8_12 (SPAdes) (version 2) | ecosystem: Environmental > Aquatic > Marine > Intertidal zone >...
TAGAGAACTTGCTATACAGTCCGGCCTGATTGCTTCGTATGGTAGTGACCATGAAGGTTTGCGAGATTTTGACTATAGAAAGTTTGCCGAGTTGGTTAGGGCAGACAAACGTGAATGGGTTGGACTAACCCCGACAGAGTTTAACAGCATCAAGGACAGTGCAACCACTATCGGGTATGCCATGATCAAGACAGAGGCTATGCTGAAGGAGAAGAACGGTGGCTAATGTAAGGCAGTTCGTTACCGACCTAGACCTGCCTGAAGGGCAGACCTACAGAGGTAACTGCCCTGTCTGTAAACGTAGGAATACATTCACTGCCAAGAATGACATGGGCACATTAATGTGGAACTGCTATGCCCATAGTTGCCGTGTGTCAGGGGCAACCAAAACAAACCTGACTGCCGAGGAGATACGTAGCTACATGAATAAAGAACAGAAACTTAGTGTAAATAACTTTACGCTACCTGAATGGATAGTGGTTGACTACACGCAACCTGCCCTGGTTGAACTTTGTTTTAAGTACAGGATCAGCCCTGCTAGGTTTGACATTCGATGGGATGTCAAAGAAAGTCGAGTGGTCTTTCCTGTCTACCAGGATGCCGTGATCATTGATGCAGTGGGCAGGGCAACCGAGCCTACCGCATTCAAGTGGCGTAGGTATGGCAGTGCAAGGGCACCCTTCATTGCAGGCTTCACCAACACAGCAGTTGTTGTCGAAGATGCAATAAGTGCATGCGTTGTGAACACAGTAGGTGGCACCGGCTTTGCTCTGTTAGGTACCATGCTTCTGCCCGAGCATGTCGAAGCCCTACGAAAGTACAGCAAGGTGATTGTTGCCCTCGACCCTGATGCTATGGTCAAGACGATTGAGTACACCCGAGCACTCAGGGCACAAGGCATTGACTGCCTCGCCATGAACCTGTATGATGACCTGAAGTATCGGTCAGAAGACGATATTCAATCCCTCCAACAACTTTTAGGAGCAGACATTGGAACACGCTCTACTCAAATCCCTATTAACCAAAGACTTTTATGACGAGACTCGGGGCCATCGCTGTCCCGACAAGCTCTTCACAAAAGATCTGCAGAAGGTTAAACGGATCATTGACAATGCCATGGAAAGCTACCAGCGTGACCTCACACTGGACGAAGTCAAGGCACTGTTCTTTGCCAACAACCCCACACTAACCAGCGCACAGAAGCAGCAATACGATCTGCAGTTCCAGAAGATCAAGACCTCTGATCCCATTGGTGCTGACATTGCCAGTGAAATATTAAGTAACATGTTCAGGCAGGTTGTCGGTGAAGAGGTTGCTAACCTTGGCTTTCAGTACGTCAATGGTGAGCAGCATTCGATGGAACCCTTGCGAAATATTCTGGATAATTACCAAGACGATTTCATACCCAGCATCAGGGTTAACTATGTGGACAATAGTATTGACCACCTGCTGTCTGTTGCGGCTAACAATACCAAGTGGCAGTTCAATGTACACAGCCTGCACAACGCAGTGCATGGCCTTGACAATGGCATGCTGTTTGTCATTGGTGCCCGTAGTAATGTAGGTAAGTCAAGCTTCCATGCCACACTCTGTGCTGCACCGAATGGCTGGGCACACCAAGGTGCAAAGATCCTTGTGCTCTGTAATGAGGAGAGGCCTGAGCGTGTAGCCAGCAGGTACATGACAGCAGCCACGAGTATGACCATGGCACAGATTGTTGCCGACAAGGCACAGGCACACAGGCTTTACGATCCGATCAAAGACAACATTAAGTTTGTCGATGCAACTGCAAAGCCCATGACCTGGGCAGAGGCTGTGATCAAGGCACAGAAGCCTGACATTGTGGTGCTGGACATTGGCAGTAAGTTTGCTGAGGACGGTGCCGCCAGTAACAATCACGAGACATTGAAAGCCAATGCAGTCTATGCCCGTAACATAGGTAAGATGTATGGCTGTCTGGTTGTCTACTGTACCCAGCTTAGTGCTGAGGCAGAGGGCAAGATTGTATTGTCACAGGCCATGATCGAGGGTAGCAAGACAGGCCTCGCAGGTGAATCGGATCTTATGATTCTGATTGCAAGGAACCCGCCACTGAATGATCAGACCGAAGACGATGGCATGCGGTACCTAAACATTGCCAAGAATAAAATATCCGGGGTTCACAGGATTGTGAACTGTGAGTTTGACTACCACACAGGAGTCTATAGTTCGTGAACACATTGATCTTAGATGTTGAGAATGTCGTTACCCATCGCAATGGAAGGAAGCACCTCGACCCGTTCGAGGTTGGCAATACCCTTGTCATGGTAGGTATGCAGAAAGCAACTGAGGATGAGAGCGTTGTCATCATCTTTGATCACTCGGAAGCACTACCCACAGAGAATGGGTGTGATCAGGTACAGGAATGGTTGGACTGGGCAGATGTACTGGTAGGACACAACCTCAGTCACGACCTGTGCTGGCTGTGGCAGTGTGGGTTTAAGTACGAAGGTAAGATCTTCGACACCATGCTTGGTGAGTACGTCATGCTCAGGGGTCAGTCACTGCCACTCGACCTAGGTTCTGTGGCTGCAAGGTATGGTGCACCTGCTAAAGAAGACACCTTGAAGGAATACTTTAAGAAGGGATACACCACCCGTGACATACCCGTTCTGGAACTCTCGGGGTATCTTCGAGCAGACCTTGCTGCGACCAAGGGAATATATGAGGCACTATCTGCACGGCTTCAGACGGCGCAGGATCAGGGTTTACTTAAGACAATTGAGCTAACCAATGAGGTTAGTATTGTACTTACAAGAATCTATTCCAACGGTTTCTTTGTTGATCAGTCTGCGCTTGAACAGGTTCGGATTGAGTTCGAGACAGAGAAGGCAGAGCTTGAGCGTACCCTAAATGAGTACGTTCGTACCCTTATGGGTGACACACCCGTCAATCTCAATAGCCCTGAGCAGTTAAGCTGGGTAATCTTCAGCCGTAAGCCAAGAGACAAGGCAGCATGGGTGTCAGCTATCACACCCTACATGAAGGATGCCGACTTCAAGGAGGCAGTCAAGCGCAACTTCACTACCCTATACAAGACAAAGGCGGTACAATGTTCTGTGTGCAAAGGCACTGGGTCTATTCATAAGGTGAAGAAAGATGGTTCGCTTTTCAAGAAGCCTACGAAATGTACTGGATGCTCTGGGGGTTATCTATTCCAGCCTACCAAGGAGGTTGCGGGACTTAAGTTCTCACCCCCTAACTCTAAGTGGGCATCAGCGAACGGATTCGGAACTGACAAAGGGAACCTGGAGATTCTCGAACGGGTTGCCACCAGTAAGAATATGGAAGAAGCCAAGACGTTCCTCTCAGGACTGAGGCGGGTGTCTGCACTGGGTAGTTACCTGAGTAATTTTGTTGAAGGTATCTCCGACTTCATTAAGCATGACGGTATGCTCCATGTCAGGCTGAACCAGCATGTCACAGCAACCGGCAGGTTCAGTGGTGCTAACCCTAACATGCAGAACATGCCACGAGGCAAGACCTTCCCGGTCAAGCGGGTGTTCAAGTCTCGATGGGAAGGGGGCAAGGTCATGGAAGCAGACTTCGCCCAGCTAGAGTTTCGTGTAGCTGCATTCCTCAGCCAAGATCCTGTTGCCATGAAGGAAGTCAGTGAAGGCTTTGACGTACACAGCTACACCGCCAAGGTCATTACCGATGCAGGTCAGGAGACAAGCAGGCAGGTGGCTAAGATGCACACCTTCGCCCCACTGTATGGTGCCACTGGCTACGGTAGGACAGAGGCTGAAGCTGCCTACTACACCCACTTCATGGATAAGTACAAGGGCATTGCCAAGTGGCACAAGACACTCGCCACCCAGGCTGTTGGCTACAAATTCATCAAGATACCCAGTGGCAGAGAGTATGCATTCCCCCAGGTTCAGCGTAAGCGTGACGGGTCTGTGACTTTCTTCACCCAGATTAAGAACTACCCGGTGCAAGGCTTTGCTACCGGTGATATAGTTCCACTAGCTTTGGTTGAGATCTATAATAGATTGAAACCTTACCGTAGCTGTGTAGTAAACTCTGTGCACGACTCCATTGTTATCGATGTTCACCCAGAAGAAATTGACACTTGCATTAAGGTTGTAGACGGTGTACAGTCAGACCTTACGCAATTAATCAATGACCGATGGGGAATTAATTTCAATGTGCCCCTTGCATTGGAAGCAAAGATCGGTGATAATTGGTTGGAGCAGTCCGAAGTTAACTCTTAGTAAAGGAAATACATTATGACTCAATTAGTTACCCTCTCTGATAATGGCAACTTCCAGCAACTCGCTGCCGCCATGGGTATGTCTGCAGATGTCAAGAAAGAAAAGGCAAAGACCAACACACTTGCTCGATTGAAGATTGATCACTCAGGTTTGATGGGTGAGGAAGAGATCAAGGGCAAGATGAAGAAGGTTCAGGTTGTAGATGCAGGCCAGTTCTGCCTGAGTGTTCCTCATGGCGACACAGAAACCAAGTACTTCTGTGCCGAACCTGCCATCCGTTTGTTTAACCAACGCTTTATGTATAAGCGTTATATTAAGCAGGGTGAGAAGGGACGCTTTGTCAAGTCGGTCATGGCTACTGATCTGAAGAATGATCTTCGTGATAATGATGGTGGCTTTAACTGTGGCAAACCCAGCGGCTGGATTGAAGATTACAAGTCCTTGCCTGACGACATGAAGAATCTTCTGAAGTCGATCAAGCGGGTACGAGTTCTGTTTGGTACGGTCAGCATGGACAATGTTGTCAACCACCTTGGTGCCTCTGTCGATGGCATTGAAGCTATCCCGTTCATCTGGGAGGTAGATAACAAGGATGCATTTAAAGAAATGGGTGCTGTCATTGCACAGATGGCAAAGCAGAATCGTATTCTGCCCCAGCACAATATCAAGCTGACAACCAGCGAGAACCCATTGCCCAATGGCAATAGCTTCTGGACACCCAATGCTGCACTGGATCTGTCCACCACCCTGCCATTGACCGATGCAGACCAGCAGATCTTTGCTGACTTCAATGAGTGGATCGATGGGTACAACGAATATATTCTCAAAGCCTACAACGAAGCGGCAAAGGAAAAGCAGGATGCCGAGTTCGATGAAGTGGTTGAAGAGTTTGTGGAAGTCGAGTAATGCAGCACCCAGCCGAACTGAAAATACACCAGTACCTGAGCAACATTCAGTCGAATGACACTGTCCTCAGTGACGAGATCATTGAGCAGATTACGAATGATGTTCGGGAGGCACTGAAGAAGCAGTTCTCTAAACGAGACAACACCTTCCGACTTCGCATGTCGAATATCGGTAGGGACTATTGCAAGCTTTGGTTTGACAAGAACGAACCTGAGTCTGCAATACCCAGGTCAACGAACTTTGTGATCAACATGATGATCGGTGACATTGTGGAAGCTGTCTTCAAGGGATTGCTTGTTCAGTCTGGTGTGTCTTTCAGTAACGGTGAAGATGTCAGCATGGATCTTGGGGAGGGTGTCGTCATCAATGGCACACCCGACCTGATTCTCGATGGTAAGGTTGATGACATCAAGTCGGCAAGCCCTTGGTCTTATACCAATAAGTTCAAGGACTTTGCCACACTTGCTGAGTCAGATTCTTTTGGGTACGTTGCACAGCTTGGTGGCTATGCCAAGGCTGCTGGCGTTAAGCCGGGTGGCTGGTGGGTTATCAACAAAGCAACGGGCGAGTTCAAATATGTATCAGCCGGTGATATAGATGCCGAAGAGGTTGCGGAGAATACCAGAGCATTAGCCGCACGACTTGCGGAGAATAAGTTTGAACGCTGCTACGAACCCATTGAAGAAACCTACCGTAAGAAACCTACAGGTAATTTAATACTAGGTAAAGAGTGTGGCTGGTGTGACTACAGATACAAATGCTGGCCCGGTCTTGTTGAGCAACCCAGCTTGGTGTCGCAAGCTGAAGAGAAACCAATGGTGTCTTATGTACAAATCAAAGAAACGTAAACCTGCAACAAAGCCAGCACGTACTGGCCCCCACCCTATGGCTGCTGCCAACAAAGCAAGACGGGCTTCCTATGCCGTTGCTAAGAAGCTAGGCTTTCGTAGTGGCCTTGAAGTAAAGATGCAAGAGTACCTGCAAGAAAATGCAATAGAATTTGAATACGAATCCATTAAGATTGAATGGGAAGACAAGTGCCTTCGTAAGTACACCCCTGACTTTATACTTACAAATGGTGTGATCGTTGAAACCAAGGGCAGGTTTACTGCACAGGATAGGCGCAAGCACTTAGCCATTGCCAAGCAACACCCCGGTATTGATATTAGGTTTGTGTTTGAAAATGCCAAGCGTAAAATATCCAAGGTCAGTGGTACAAGTTATGCTGATTGGTGTGAGAAGCACGGCTTCAAGTATGCAAATAAAGTGGTACCATTAGAATGGGCACAGGAGTTGCCACGAATCATTCCCATTAACGAAAGGAAAATCATATGCTTCAAGCCAACGATCTCGGCCTAGTTATTCGACCTAACATTGAGAACAAACAATGGAACGGTACTGTAGACTTACAGGCTGTTGTCATGCCTCCAGACAATCTGTCACAGGAATCTTTGCAAGAACTTGTGTTTATTTTGCATGGCCTTGTTGCCTGCTTCAATCTAATGAATGCAGACGAGAAGTTTGCACAGACAATCAATGACGAGCTAATACGCATGGCTGATGCAGGTGAGCTTGTGCACATTGATGCCAGCACGACACCGGACAATGTTGTCCGACTTGATCAGTGGACTAAGACAAAGGGGAACGCATGAACGCCAGAGCTTCTATCGATGACGCAACACCGGAGCAATGGAATGAATCCATATTTAAAAGCAGTTGGGCAAAGGGCATCGAACGTAAACATAACGAAGCAGTCGAGAAGTTTGACGAGGTTGAGAAGCCTGCTCATTACAACTTTGGCAAGTTTGAAACAATTGATATTATTGTTGATACTCTCGGTGAGCACGATGCTATTAACTACTGCCATGGTAATGTACTCAAATATGTGATCCGTTCTCAGCACAAAGGTAAGCCTATTCAAGATTGTGAAAAGGCTGTGTGGTATCTCAACAAAATGATTGAGCTACTTAAGAAAACACAGGGAGTGAACTGGTAATGTCTAAGGTCTACGTTCATGTGCAGTTTGATACTGTCTTTAAAAAAGATGACTTGCCCAGTGCGTACACAGAGATTGACTATTTCACAGACGCTATCCGTGAAAACATTGAGGATGCCATGACCGATCTAGGTGCGGCAGACTCAAAGAATATCGAAATCGAAATCGAGGGACTGGACGAATGAGAGAGCACTACCACGGTATTGATCTTGACCTGAGCAGGGACAGTCTGCTGTCTGAGCAGGCTATGCAGTTGCTCAAAGACTACTACATGCTGCCCGAGGAACAAAGCCCACAAGAAGCTTTTGCTAGGGCTGCACTGGCTTACTCGGGTGGTGACACTTGGTTTGCACAGAGGATCTACAGCTACGCCAGCAGGCAGTGGTTTATGTTCTCTAGCCCTGTGTTAAGTAATGCACCCAAGCATGGCGAGAAGTTCAAGGCCCTGCCTATCTCATGCTTCCTTACCTACATTGGCGACAACCTGCCCAGTCTGATTGATCACAACGCAGAGGTTGCGTGGCTGTCAGTTAAAGGTGGTGGTGTCGGTGGGCACTGGTCTGACGTTCGTGGTATCAGTGACAAGGCTCCAGGTCCTATTCCCTTTATGAAGGTGGTGGACAGCCAGATGACTGCCTACAAGCAGGGCAAGACCCGTAAGGGTAGCTATGCTGCCTACCTTGATGTTAGTCACCCAGACATTATTGAGTTCATTAACTTCAAGGTACCTACCGGTGGTGACATCAACCGTAAGTGCTTCAACTTATTTAATGCAGTTAACATAACCGACAAGTTCATGGACGCAGTGGTTGCTGATGCCGACTGGTATCTGGTTGACCCGTCCGATCAATCCATAAGGGAAGTCATCAAGGCAAGGGATCTGTGGCAACGAATCCTTGAGGCTAGGTTTCGTACAGGTAGCCCTTACCTTAACTTTATTGACACTGCCAATGCCGCATTGCCTGAAGCACAGAAGAAGCTTGGCCTGAAGATCAATGGCAGTAACCTTTGTAATGAGATCCATTTAGCTACAGACGAGAACCGCACCGCTGTCTGCTGTCTGTCCAGTGTTAACCTTGAAAAGTTTGATGACTGGAAAGACACCACCATGGTACGAGACTTGATCCGCTTCTTGGACAACGTACTGCAGGCATTCATTGACAATGCACCTGACGATATTCAACGAGCAAAGCACAGTGCCATGATGGAGCGTAGCCTTGGCCTGGGTGCCATGGGATTCCATGGGTACCTACAGAAAAACAACATTGCCTTTGAGGGTATCTCTGCCAAGCTGGTTAATCGCCAGATGTTTAAACTAATTAAGGAGCAGGCCGATGCCGAGACTATCCTTCTTGCAGAACAGCGGGGTGAAGCACCTGACATGTGTGGTACTGGGCGTAGGAATGCACATCTCATTGCTGTTGCTCCTAATGCCAATAGTTCTATTATCTGCGATTGTTCGCCTAGTATTGAACCTACTAAATCTAATGCGTATGTACATCGAACGAGGGCTGGATCGCATTTGGTAAAGAATAAGTACCTACAAGATTTACTTGATAGCTATGGTAAGAATGATGCAGACATATGGAAGTCCATCATTCAGAACGAAGGTTCGGTACAGCACCTAGACTTCTTGTCTGAGAATGACAAGGCTACATTCAAGACTGCCTACGAGATTGATCAGCTATGGGTAGTCGAGCATGCCGGTGACAGACAGCAGTTCATTTGCCAAGGGCAGTCAGTGAACGTGTTCTTCCCTGCCGGTAGCCCCAAGTCCTATGTCAATGCCGTGCACCTAGCGGCATACAAGCAGGGGCTTAAAGGTTTGTATTACCTTCGTACCAGTTCCAATGTGCAGGCTGACAAGGTTGGTCTGAAGATCGAGCGTGATGCTCTTAAAGATTCAGAGGAGTGCCTAAGCTGCCATGGTTAAGAAACGATTTTGTCAGGACTTATTCAATGAGAACGATGACCGGGCACGAGCAGCAGGTAAACGGTATTGGGAATCTGCAGGCAATGTCCGGGTTGAAGATAATCCAGATCGATACGGTCCTGACTTAATCGTTCATACTCCACTGGGAAGTTTCTTCTGTGAAGTAGAGATAAAAAAAGTATGGAAAGGAAAAGAGTTTCAGTATGACACACTACAGATTGCTGCCAGGAAGGGTAAATACCTGGACTCAGCGTTACCGGTATCGTATATTGTCTTTAATGATGACCAAACTTATGGATACTTGTGCCAGGGCACTGAACTTGCTCTTTCCCCGATAGTCGAAGTGCCTAATAAGTACAATTGGTCAGGTGAAATGTTCTATCAAATCCCTATAAGTAACTTAACTTTGATTGAGGTGCCCGTTGAAAGTACAGTCTGACAAGGTCACCATTGTTGTATGGTGGGATGCACAGGCAGACGCTGGCTGGGAAGAAGGTGTTAAAGCCAGCCTTGCCGAGTGTACAACCATAGGGTTTTTAGTTAGTGAAACAAAGGAGGCCATCTGTCTTGCTTCAACATGGGCAGACCCGCATAACAATTGCCGCATGCACATACCTAAGAAGTGGATTAAATCCCGTAGGGAACTTAACATAGGAGAAGACGATGGACCGAGCAGCATTCAAACAAACGATTGATACATTACAAGAGCAGATAGGCGACATATACTGCAAGCTTCGTGAAGCCAGGGGCATTCTGGACATACTAGGTGAACGATGGGGATATAATGATCCACCCATTGACGTACAATACGCCTACCTCGGAGTTCAATCTGTACTCAAACTAGGAGAGAATCTTGCAGACACCCTCGAACGAGACATTACAGCACTCCGTAATAGTGTTGCGCCACTGCTTCCCGAAGATCAATACTTCGATGACTGGGACGATGAAGATGATGATGAGCAAACATCCGAGTGGTATGATGATGCACAGATGGATCTCCCCTTTCAAGACTTCGAGAGAGAGGGCATTAGTATTAAAGTATCAGACCAAGAAGAAATCAAAACAAGAATCAACGATGCTTTCTAATCAGCTACCGGAGGCTTTGCTATGAAAGATTGGGACGACAATAGTGTTACTGGCAAGAGGATTAACCTGCAGTTCGATCTAGAGCAGCAGATCATGCAACTGTGGAATACCAAGGAAGACTTAGACCTGTTTCTTGAAGCCTACTATGACGGGCCTAAGACTATGACACAGGATGATGTCCACAATATTGTCTACGGTATTGCCTGCATGCATGACATAAAGTGTGATAAAGCCTTCAGAACCTTCGAGAACCTTCTCAAAGCTCACAAGAAAGAGAGGGAAAGGGCTAGTACACAGCAGGTCAACGAAGCCCTTGAGCAGGCTGCTAGGCTGGTAGAAACCTACGGCTTAGATCCTATCTCTGTTTTGCCAACCGAATCCTTTAGGGATGGCATTGCCAGACAGATACGCAAGCTAAAGATTGAAGGGGAGGATAGTTAAAAGTTATTTGCATTTAATTTCAAATCTGCTATAACTATCCGTTCCAGGGGCACACTCGATGCCCCTATTTTTTCCCCTTTAATTTGGAGTAACCATGTCCCTAACAACAACAAATATTACCTACAAACCATTCCAGTATCCATGGGCTGTTGAGTTTGCAGTTGACTCTGAGAAGGCACATTGGGGTGAATGGGAAGCAAAACTACAGGATGACGTAGCACAGTGGCAGTCCGGTAAGCTGACCCCGCAAGAGAAAAACCATATCACTCAGATACTTAGGCTGTTCACACAGAGTGATGTTGCAGTGGGTACTAACTATCTTGAGCATTACATTCAGAAGTTTAAGAACAATGAGATTCGAGCCATGCTCACCAGCTTTGCTAACCGGGAGTTTGTCCACCAGCGTAGCTATGCATTGCTAAACGACACCCTGGGTTTACCCGAAGAAGAATACTCAGCCTTCCTTAACTACAAGCAGATGAAAGACAAGATTGACTTCATGTCTGACATCGATGTCAATAGCCAAGCAGGGCTTGCTAAGGCTATTGCACGGTCTGTGATGAACGAGGGTATGTCCCTGTTCTCGGCCTTTGCCATGCTCCTAAACTACCAGCGTTATGGCCTGATGAAGGGCATGTGTGAGATTGTGGAGTGGTCAGTCAGGGATGAAACCCTGCACTGTGAGGGCATGGTCAAGCTGTTCAGGGAGTTCTGCAAGGAGCACCCCCGAGTTGTGACCGATGACTTCAAGAAGGAGATCTATCAGATGTTCAGGGACGGTGTCGCACTGGAGGATGCAGTGGTGGACGCTGCCTTTGAACTGGGACCAGTTAAAGATTTGACAGCACAAGATATTAAAGGGTATATTCGGTACATTGCTGATCGAAGATTGATTCAGCTAGGGCTGAAAGGAAACTGGAAGGCCAAGGAGAACCCACTAGAGTGGATGGAATGGATACTCTCTAGCTCCCGGCATACCAATTTCTTTGAGGCAGTGGTGACAGACTACAGTGCGGCTGGGCTGTCTGGATCTGACTGGGGATGGAACGATGCAACAACCGAACACAAACTCGCAGCCTAAGAAGGACAGGACTGCTCCTTTAAGAATTCAATTTGAGAAGGGGCAGTACGCCTTCAAGAAGGGCTGGCTTGGCAACCCTTATGATGGTGAGACAGTGCAGGGCAAGGAGTGGCAGCGAGGATTTAACGCTGCCTACTACGAGAATCTAGATAAACGTCTAGCATAAAACAAAGGGGGCTTCGGCCCCCTGTTGTTATTTAAATTGCTTTATTAGTGCTTCGTATTTAACTGCATTTTTATATGCATTGTCTTCTTCGATTGTCCTTCCTGGGTTATCCCTAGCATACAA
>Ga0209536_100013082_pt1 | contig 11988 bp, 12 predicted proteins | sample DeeMarSeWOR28_12_FD_187461 | JGI IMG/M metagenome (GOLD analysis project Ga0209536, IMG submission 187461) | Marine sediment microbial communities from White Oak River estuary, North Carolina - WOR-2-8_12 (SPAdes) (version 2) | ecosystem: Environmental > Aquatic > Marine > Intertidal zone >...
GGAGTCTATTCGAAAAGGTGCGATTTCCTATCTGCCGAAAGAGAAGCTTTCCGAACTGGACGACCTGTTAAATGCGATTTTAGGCGCTTACCACCGCGGGGAGCCGCCATGGAGGTTGCTTTTTGAAAAGCTGGGAGATTATTTTGACCGGCGCTTCGGCCCCGATTGGAAGGAAAAGGACCGGGGATTCTGGTCTGAATTCAGCCGAACCTATTCGATTGGAAAAGGGATACAGGAGCGTCTGAAACATGATAAAAGAATCCGCGACAAAGGAATCTAGAAGTGGAATCAAAAAGCCCATCTAATGTCCGATAGCTGCGTTGTCCCGCGGATTGAAATACTCACGTACTGACGTGTACGCTCCGTTTTCAATCCGTGAGACGCCTTGCTCTCGAACATGATCTGAGGTTTTGAAACCACTTCTAATAAAGTTTAAGACTCAATTTTATCTTATTTCTCGCAGCGGATGATAAATGTTCGAAAAGCATTCGCTGATGACGGCCGTGAGTATTTATTATCAGCTTTGTCTTCTCTCTGATTTTGCCTGCCCTTGAATTTGTTTTCGATTTGTCGTTGCTGAGGGTTTGGTTTATACGAAAATTTGCGCGAATAATCCCTTTTATGAGCGCTTTCTTTCTTGACACTCAGCGTGCCTTCTTTTATATTTCATCTCTTATACTAAAACCGTATGCAATATACGAAACATTCATTATCTTGAAAATAATTTCAGTTGCAGGAGGAAAAAAATGGAATTTAGCCTTTCGGAAGAACTTGAAATTCTACGGAATACGGTGCGCGATTTTGCCGTTGAAAAAATAGCGCCGTTTGCCGATGAATGGGATGAAAAGCATTATTTTCCCTATGAAGAGGCACTCAAGCCGATGGGGGAACTGGGTTTGTTCGGCACGGTTATCTCAGAGGCGTACGGCGGATCCGAGATGGGTTGGCTGGCAGCGATGATTATCAGTGAAGAAATTGCCAGAGCATCGAGCTCTTTGCGGGTTCAGATCAACATGCAAACCCTGGGGTGTGCCTACACCATCGAAAAGTATGGCAGCGAAGAATTGAAGAAAAAATATATTCCCAAACTTGTCAGCGCCGAGTATATGGGCGGATTTGCCATGACCGAACCGGATGCGGGCTCCGACGTGATGGCCATGAAATCCCGTGCCGAGGATAAGGGCGACCACTGGCTGTTAAATGGATCCAAGACCTGGATTTCCAACTCCCACGTGGCCGATGTCATCGTTTATTATGCCTATACGGATCGAGATGCGGCCTCAAAAGGATTATCGGCGTTTGTCGTCGAGCTCAAAAATTTCAATAACGTGCGCACCACGGACTTAGATAAGATGGGGTCCCGATCTTCACCCACCGGAGAAATCTATCTGACCGATACCAAGGTGCCCAAGGAAAATATCCTCGGCAAACCCGGTGATGGTGCTAAAATTCTTTTCAGTTCTTTGAATCAAACCCGGCTTTCGGCCGCCGCCGGAGCTGTGGGCCTTGCTCAGGCCTGCCTGGATGAGGTCGTTAAGTATGCGATGGAACGCAAACAGTTCGGCAAGCCCATCGGTGAATTCCAGATGAACCAGGATCTTATTGCGCAAATGTCGGCCGAAATCGAAGCGGCCCGGCTTTTGGTTTACAAGGCCGCCTGGGCAAAGGATCAGGGAAGATTGAACAACGGGCTTGATGTCGCCCAGGCAAAATATTTTGCGGGTGAGGTGGTGACCAAATGCGCCAATTATGCCATGCGGATTCTGGGCGCCTATGGCTATTCTACCGAGTATTCAGTGGCGCGTTATTTCCGGGACGCCCCCACCTACACCATGGTGGAGGGATCCGCCAATATCTGCAAATGGATCATTGCGCTGGATCAGCTCGGCATTCGCAAGGCCAACCGCTAAAACTGGCTTTAAAACCATTATCTTTTGCCCGAGAGCTGTGCTGCGATCCGATTCAAAATGCTCACGTACTGCCGTGTACGCTCCGCTTTTAAACCGAATCGCGGCTTATCCTCGAACAAAATCTAACAATTTTAAAGCCAGTTTACATTATTAATGAATTTTCAAATTGCATATTTCTTTAGAAATTAAGCATTTTCTGGATGAGAAAGGAGTGAGGATATGGACATAGTAGTTTTGGTGAAGCAGGTGCCGGATACCGAATCGCTGGTTCAGATCGCAGATGACGGGGTCTCCATTAAAAAGCAGGACATCAAATGGATTATGAACCCTTACGATGAACTGGCTGTGGAAGAAGCACTGCGGATCAAAGAAGCGCAGGGAGGCACGGTAACGATATTATCCTTCGGGCCGGAAAAGGCAATTGAAACGATTCGGACCGCCCTGGCGATGGGTGCCGATCAAGGTGTGCATATCAAAGATCCGGTAGCTGAAGGCAGCGATTCGCTGGCTAGCGCAAAATTGCTTGCTGCAGCATTAAAAAATATCCCGTATGACCTGGTCATTGCCGGCCATCGGGCGGTGGACGAGGATAATTATCAGGTCGCCTCGGCGGTTGCAGAGCTATTGGGCATTCCGCAGGTATCGATGGTCAACAAAGCTGAAGTGTCGGAAGGTAAGATCACCTGCCATCGAACGGTTGAAGGCGGCACTGTTGTTATGGAAGCTTCTCTGCCGGCGTTGTTTACCACCCAGCGGGGGCTCAATGAGCCGCGGTATGCTTCTCTGCCCGGTATTATGAAAGCCAAGAAAAAAACCGTGGATGTTAAAACCGTTGCTGATCTGGGTGTGGATGCCGCAGTGGTGGGTGCAGCTCACCGCAAAGTAAAGATAAAGGCCCTTAATTTGCCGCCCCAAAGACAGGCGGTCAGAATGATTCAAGGCGAAGCGGCGGCAGCTAAAGCTGCAGAACTGGTAAAGATTTTACACGAGGAAACCAAAATTATTTAGAGGAGAATCAAAATGGCACAGGGTGTTTTTGCAATAACCGAACAAAGAGATGCTGAACTGCGAAAGGTAAGCTTTGAAGCTGTAAGCGAAGGCCGGCGTTTGGCCGACGGATTGGGAACCGATCTGACTGCAGTCATATTGGGCTCAGGCGTTGAAGGCTTCGCCGATCAACTTAAAAAGTACGGTGCTGATAAAATACTGGTTGCCGACGACCCGGCTCTGGCTGAATATACAACCGATGCCTATACCAATGTGTTGACTGAACTCATTCATGCTTCTGATCCGGCGGTGATTATCATGGGTGCATCCGCTCAGGGAAAAGATCTTGCCGGACGGCTGGCCGCCCGGCTGGATGCGGGTGTGGCTATGGATTGCGTGGGGATAAAAATAGATAATGGCAATTTAACCTATACCCGACCGATGTTTGGCGGTAAAATCCTTGCGGATGTAGAAATAGAGGGGAATCCGCAAATGGTTGCCATCCGACCCAATGTCATGGACATTAACGAAGTTTCAAAAAATTGTGTTATTGAAAAAGCGGCTGTTCAAGTTGGGGAAATCAAAACCAAGGTTGTCGAAAAGAAAATGGAAACCGGCGACAAAATTGAACTGACCGAAGCGGATATTATCGTCTCCGGCGGCCGCGGCACGGGTGGTGATTACGCATTGATTGAAGCACTGGCCAATGAGCTGGGCGCGGCGGTGGGTGCATCCAGATCAGCGGTAGATGAAGGCTGGCGGCCCCATAGTGATCAGGTGGGTCAGACCGGCAAAACCGTATCTCCGACGCTGTATATTGCCTGCGGTATCTCCGGAGCGATTCAGCACCTTGCCGGCATGTCGACCTCAAAATATATTGTGGCAATTAACAAAGATGAAGAAGCACCGATTTTTTCAAGAGCGGATTATGGTATTCACGGTGATTTATTCGAGGTTGTTCCGGCAATCACTGAAGCAGTCAAGAAATTGAAAGGATAGACGCTTGAACCCATCTCAAAGCAGTGGATCAGGGTTCACGGCAGCGGGTCGGCGAAAAAGCGGAGTCCCGCCTGGGCGGGGCCAATGAGCACCTTAGACGCTTTTTGAGATGGTTTCTAAATTCGGCATTGGCCTGCAGACGGAGGTTGTTTTTTAGGTCAACGCGACGCATATCTTTAATCAGCCCTGCCATCGGCGGGGCTGATTGATTTAGGAAGCTTCTAATAAAAAAATGGGAGGTACCATTGGATAAGCAATTAGTTGAAAAAACAAAAAAAACGGCAGCGCTTTACTTTAAAGACGTTCAAGGTGAAAGGCCTTTTGATCTATGGCGTTCTTTTGACAAGGCGCTTGCCAAAGATCTATCGCTTTTTATTACCGGGCAAATATATGCTCGGGAGAAAATTCCTCATAAAACCAGGCAGTTAACAACGATTGCGGCGCTCACTGTGCTTTCGCGTTTGGAAGAACTTCAATTGCATATCCATGCGGCCTTGAACGTCGGGTGCACCCCTGGTGAAATTGCCGAGGTGATTTTTCAAACCGCCGTTTACGGCGGAATGCCGGCGACCAATCAGGCTTTAAAGGCCTTGAGATCGGTGCTGCAAGAAAAAGGTCTTTGGCCGCTGGAGGCTTAGAAGTGGTTGCAAAACCCCATCTAGCTTCCAATAGTTGCGTTGCAGACCTCTTTAAAATGCTCACATACTTAGATGTATGCTGAGGACAACGACTTTTTCATCGGCCTGCACCTCGCTCTCGAACGCAATCTGTGGCTTTGAAACCACCTCTAGAGAAATAGAAGTTTTCTTGCTTGACACATGAACTGTATTTTTTCTATCTATTTGTGGAATCTGCACCGCAATCACAGAAAGGATTCTATATGGGAGCAGCAAGGGTCGAGGTTCGACCATTGAATCAAAACGATTTCAAGGCTGTGGTTGTAATCGATGAAAAAGTTTTCAGCCATGCGAGACCTGAATATTATGAGACGAAATTTGCCCGAGCGCTTGATGAAAAAAACCGAATACCACTATCTATGGTGGCTGAGGTCGAAGGCAAGGTGGTCGGTTTTGTAATGTGCGAGCTTTTTATCGGAGAATATGGAATACCGGTAACAACAGCTACTTTGGACACCATCGGTATTGACCCCGACTTTCAGGGCCGGGGCATTGCCAGACAACTCATGGATGAACTTATCGGGCATTTGCGCAAGGCCGGTGTGCAAAAAATCAATGCCCTTGTGGATTGGAATGATTGGCAGCTTATCCGCTTTTTTAGTGCCAGTGGATTTGGTCCGGCCAAGACAATCAATCTGGAGCTCAAGATTGACTAGCAGTGGTTTCAAAACCCCATCTAATGTCCGATAGTCCGCCAATATTCTTGGCGGATTGTCCCGCGAATTGAAATACTCATCCGCGAGAATGTGTGGCGGACTCCGTTTTCAATCTGCGGAACGCTCGTTGAGCACATCAAGCATTTAGAATCAGAAGTGAAATCCCGCCGGCTGGCGGGGCTCTCGAACATGATCTGAGGTTTTGAAGGCACTTCTAAATCATTGCAAAGCAGGTACTCTGGTGACATGAGTTGACAGCGGATGGCAGTTACTTATATTTAGTTTCAATTGAATATTAACTCAGCGCATTTTGTGGAGGCCCTATGAGTTTAAAATTAAAACAGATCGTTGTATCCATTGAAAACGCCCCCGGGCGTTTGCATGAAGTTACAGAGGCTCTCGGTAGTGCCGGGATTAATCTGCGGGCGCTCAATCTTGTCGATACGGGGGCCTTCGGTCAGCTCAGGCTGCTGGTTTCCGATGTCGCTACGGCCAGAAAGATCCTAATGGAAATGCAGATTCCAGCCTATGTCAATGAAGTCGTTGCTGCTGAAATCGAGGATAAACCCGGCAGTCTGGCAGCCCTGCTCAAACCACTGACCAAAGTGGGCGTGACGGTGATATTCATGTATGCCTTTATTACCTTTGCCAAGGGAAATGCCGTCATGATCTTTCGTTTTAGCGATAATGATAAGGCGATCAACGTATTGCAGGCAAATGGCACGAAACTTCTGGACGCGGAGAATTTTGGGATTCTCGAAACTGAAATATAAGCGGCCTCCAGGCAAAATAGCTGGTACGTCATGAAATGGGATAAACATCTTTGATGGTTTCAAACCGACGCAAAAACCCCGCCATTAAATCTTCAGAGTCCGCCGCCGGCGGCAAATCCGCCATCCGGTCTTTAAAGGGAGGGGAAACCAAAATCCAGAAAGATCGGTATCGTGTGCTGATTGAGGATGTTGCCGATGGCTTTTATGAGGTGGATTTGCATGGCAACTTCAAATTCTTCAACGATGCCCTTTGTCGCATTTTCGGATATCCGCGGAAACAAATCCAGAACCGTAATTTCCGGGCTTTCATGGATGAAGACAATGCCAGAATCGCCTATGAAACCTTTAATAAAATTTACCGCACCGGCCGGGGCCTGGTTGATATCAACTGGGAAATCATTCGAAAAGACGGCGAAAAGCGTTTTTTGGAAATTTCCGCTAATTTAATAACGGGCAGTGGCGGTGAACCCGTCGGTTTTAGAGGGATTGCCAGAGATGTTACCGATAAGGTGATTGCCCAGCGCGCGCTGAGCGAATCGGAGGCCTGTGCGCTGGAGCTATCCCAGCAAAGCCGCCTTGCGGAGCAGCGGTATCGGGCTTTTCTAAATTTTTTACCCATACCGGTATTTGTGTTTAATCTGGATAATACGGTGTCCTATCTGAATCCGGCCTTTGAAAAGGTTTTTGGCTGGCAATTTGAAGAACTGGAAGGCAAAAAAATTCCGTTCGTCCCTGAAAGTTTTAAGGCGCAAACTATCGAGGGGATTCGACGCCTGCACAAAGATAAGGTTATTCGGGGATTTGAAACCAGACGTCTGACCAAAGACGGACGGCTTTTAGATATAATCGTCGACGGTGCCATCTTTTACGATGAGCAAGGATTGGCTGCCGGTCAGGTTGTCACTTTGCGTGACGTGACCCAGGAGAAGCGAAACGCGCGGATCAACAGGGCGCTTTTCCGGATCGCCAGGGCCATGTACCAGTATCGGAGCTTGGATCAACGTCTGGCGTTGATCACCAAGGAGGTTCAGGATCTGCTGGGCGTAGAGGGTGCCATGGTTATTTTGCTTGACGAGGCAAACCAGGAATTTTTTTTCCGTGAAGCGGTTTTTGACAGAACCGAAACCGGTACCAATTTTAAAGAAATCCGTTACCCGGCAGACAAGGGTATTGCCGGGTTGGTGTACCGCACCGGAAAACCCCAAATTGTGGAAGATGTTTACAAGAGCCCGTATTTCGTCCGCGAAATCGATCGGCAGGCCAAATATCGCACAAGGAACTTGGCGGACGTGCCGCTGGAAATTGAAGGGCGCATGATCGGCGTGTTGTGTGCGGTCAACAAAAAGGAAGGCGGCTTTGATCAGGCCGATATCGAGCTGTTGATCACCATCGGCAATCTGGTTGCGCTGCCCATTGAAAATGCCAGCATCAACGAAGAGCTCAAGCGATCCTATGAAGACGTCAAAAGTTTGAACCGCACCAAAGACCGTGTGATTCATCATTTATCCCATGAATTAAAAACGCCTGTTTCTATTTTATCCGCCTCTCTGGAACTGTTGAATAAACGGCTCTCAGACACAGCGGGCAAAGGATGGGGTCTAATCTTTGAACGCGCTCAAAGAAATCTTCAGCGATTGCTTGAAATGCAATATCAATTGGAAGATATCCTGCGCAACAAGGACTATAAAACCTATTACATGCTCTCCGCTCTGTTGGATGCGTGTGTGGATGAACTGGAGGTATTAATCTCTCTGGGCCTGGGGGAAAAGGACATCATTCGCAAAATCAGACAGCACATCGAAGAAACCTATGGACCCCGGCAATCAAAATCAGCGGTGCTTGAGCTGGGGAAGTTTGTAAAGGAAAAAATAAAGGGCCTGCGCCCCCGATTTGCCCATCGAAAATGCCATCTGAGAACCTATGTCCAGACTGCTGCTCAAATTTATATCCCCCCGGAGGTTCTTGAAAAGGTCATCGAAGGACTGGTTCGCAATGCCGTCGAAAACACCCCTGATGGCGGAAAAATATCGGTGAAAGTGCGCAAAGGAGAAATTGGGCCCGAATTGGAAGTTAAAGATAACGGCATTGGCATCAGCGATGAAAACCTGCGAATGATTTTCGAAAATTATTTTATGTCATATGAAACGATGCAATATTCCACCCGTCAGCCCTATGATTTTAAAGCAGGGGGTAAAGGATTTGACCTGCTGCGCATGAAAATATTCTCTGAAAGATATAACTTTAAAATTAAGATGGCTTCCAAACCCTGTAACTTAATCGATCGGGAAGGGCGTGCCTGTCCGGGCAATGTGGCTGATTGTACGCCGCAACCAGGTGTCGAAGGTTGTCAGAATAAAGGTGGAACGACCGTGACGGTTCAGTTTTTCCCGGCCGAACGATTTACCAAAAAATGAGGTCCTGCTGAACAAAGTTAATCAGATGCTGATCCAGATCTCTGAGATATTTGATTTGGACTGAAAAATATTGATTTAAATAATCTTAACAGGCAGATATGATGAACAAGCACAACCAAAATAAAGAGAGTCGGCAGCCGGCTGAAGGCAGCCCGGTGCAATTTTTCAAGGAAATTGAAATCGAATTCTTGGTCCATGAACTCAAAGACCCCATTGCCATTATTGAAACCGGACTTCGGACGCTGCTGGAACGCCAGGATAAGTTCGGGTCATTATCCACCCGTCAGGAAAGCACTTTAAAGCGCGCGTTGCGCAACTCCAAGAAAGCCCGGGAGCTGTTACACAACTTGCTCGAAATTGGACGCTCAGAGGCCGGATGTTTTATTGGTGAACGATTTGTTCCGTCAAAATCAGTAATGCAGGCCTTAAAAGATGCACTTGAGACCAACGCCTGGAATGTGTTTGAAAAATATATCAGTTACGAAAATGAAAACGAAGCCCTTAAGTTTCTGGCAACCAGCGGGATTATTTTGGATATTTTACCGCCGGTAGCTGATCTGGAGATGTTTCAGGATGAGATAAAATTTCGACAGATTATCGGTAATCTGATTAAAAACGCGCTGCATCACCGGCATCAGCGGGTAACTATCCGGCTGGAATTGGCTGGGGATCATCTGGTGATCGCGGTTACAGATGACGGACCCGGCATTGAAGCCGAACAGCATGAAATGGTTTTTCGACGCTATGCTCAGGTGAAAGAGTGCACCATCGTACCCCGCAAAGGCCATGGGCTTGGCCTGGCCGGCGCCGATATCATATCCCGCTGTCTGGGAGGGCGCCTTGAGTTGGAAAGTGCAAAAGGGAAGGGGGCGACCTTTCGGTTAATCCTTCCCTTAACGCTCGCAACCGAATAGATTCCCACCCGGCATATTTTTCATCGTCATTTTCGATTTTCGAAATTCACGATTGCGCTCTTTTCTGATTTATCTCTGAACCATTCCTTATTATGAACATATTTTCAAAATAAATACTTGACTTTTTATTTTTTTTTATTATTATGAAAATAGGTTCATAATAAAAGGAAAGCATATGCCACGACCGAGAAAAAATAGACGTGTGGGCCAGCAGCCGGCAGTCGTTTTTTATAAACCTCAAGGGGTTGCGCTGCATCGGCTCAAAGGGTTGATCCTTAGCGTCGAGGGATTGGAGGCGCTTCGTTTAGCAGATGCGGAGGGATTGGAGCATCAGCATGCTGCTGAAATGATGGGTATATCGAGACCGACATTTTCCAGGGTTCTAGCTGAGGCCCGTCGAACGCTGGCGACCGCCGTGTCAAATGGGTGGGCCATTCGCATCGAAGGTGGAGCATATGAAATTGCGCCCCATCTTGAGACTGATTTCACAGGACATCGGCGCCATCGCGGCGGCCGGCAGAGATTCGTGTGAAAAATGAATTGCAAACCAATAACATCATCTCACAAGGAGGTTATTATGCCGAAAAAAGATGGTACCGGTCCCGAAGGCAACCGGCAACGTTGCCGTACCCCCGGCCTCAAAAAAGGCCAACCCGGCAGCCGTGGTCGCTCCCAGCGTTCGTCGGGCGGCGGACGATCCGGCGAAGGCCAGGGTTCCGGCCGGCGGCAGGGTCAAGGTAAAAAATGGCAACGTAATGAAAACCAATAGAAGAAAAGGATAAGGAGGTGTAAAAATGCCAGGTTTTGACAGAACAGGTCCGATGGGCCAGGGCCCGAGAACCGGCGGCGGCTTTGGCTATTGTGGACCCAACGCCGGTGCAGGATCCTTCGGTGGTTTTAGATCCATCGGGGGTTTTGGGCGCGGTCGCCGAAACTGGCGTGCTTACGGAGGTGGATTTGGCTATGGACGTTGGCCTAGGTTTTGGGGCGAAGGCTATTATCCGGGAGTTTATTCACGGGTGAGCGGAAAAGACGAGCGCGACTATCTCATGGATCAAATTGCCCATCTTAAGGCGGATATAGAGTCCATGGAAGATCGGCTTGCAGCCCTTGATGCAGATAAGGAGGGCAAGGCCGAGGCTTAAAAAAGCCTTCAAAAATGCCAGGATCAAAACAAGGCAGCGCAAGTGCGCTGCCTTTGCTTTTTCATCTTTGTATTTTCCGTGATTGCAAATTATTCAATGCCGTCAGGTTTTGAAAGTCAAGACCATCGATGGCGAATCTAAAATTTTTATGAGAAAATGCTCAAAAAACTATTGACAGTCGAATGGCGATGCAATATTCTATTTATGGGCATTCGCTCAATACTTATTAAAGGAGATTCTTATGCCGCGACCCCGAAAATGCCGGATGGTCAGTCAAATTCCCAGCGTGATTTATTTTAAGCCGCGCGGGATACCCATGCGGCAGCTGGCCGAGGTATATTTGCCGCTGGAGGGGTTCGAAGCGTTACGCCTTGCGGACTTGGAAGGTTGTAAACATGAAGAGGCCGCTAAAAAAATGAATGTTTCACGGCAGACGTTTGGCCGTATTCTTTCCCAGGCCCGACACTCGGTGACTGAAGCCCTGGTGCATGGCTTCGCGTTGCGCATCGACGGGGGAGATTACATGGTTGTTGGGCGCAACGGGCAACCAACGCAGGCCGCTGATCCCCGCCAATACGCCGCTTTGGCTGACAATTTGTCTCGTTCATCTGTTTGGATTGAAAAAAAACTTCATAAAGAGGAGTTGCAAATGGAAAAAATCGCAGTTTCGGCCGAAGGCCCAACTTTGGATGATGCGCTGGACCCGCGTTTTGGGCGTGCAGCGGGTTTTTTGATTGTGAACCCGCAAACGCTGGAGCACAAATATGTGGATAACGGGGCATCGCAGGCGATGTCACAAGGAGCCGGTATTCAGGCTGCCGAAATCGTTGCGCGTGCGGGTGCCCAGGTCGTCTTAACGGGTTATGTCGGCCCCAAGGCCTTTCAGGCGCTTCAGGCAGCCGGGATAAGCATTGCACAAAATCTGCAAAATTTGACGGTCCGTGAGGCTTTAGAGCGTTACACCAGCGGTCAGGTCGAAATGGCAACCGGACCCAACCGCAGGGGGCATGGCCGATGAGACTGGCGATTGCCAGCGGCAAAGGGGGTACCGGCAAAACAACGGTTTCAGCTGCGTTGGTTTCTCTATGGACCCAACCGGTGGTTGCGGTTGATCTGGATGTCGAAGAGCCCAATCTTCATCTTTTCCTCAAACCGGAAATATGGGGCCGTCAAAAGGCATTTTTGGAAGTTCCCGTGGTGGATGAAACCAAATGCACCCGTTGTGGCCTGTGTACCGATCTTTGCCAGTTTAAAGCCATCAGTTTGCTCGGAGACATTGTGTTGACCTTTCCTGAAATGTGTCATGGCTGCGGCGGGTGTCTGGCGGTTTGTCCGGAAGGCGCATTGAGCGGTGGATCACGTGAACTGGGTGAAATTAAATGGGGTACGGCGGGCAATGCCGGTTTCATTATGGGAGACCTGCGCGTCGGAGAGGCCATGAGCCCGCCGCTGATGAGACAGGTCAAAGCGAAACTGGCAGAACGCTATAAAAATAAAACGGTTGATATCATCA
>Ga0209536_100013083_pt1 | contig 11988 bp, 9 predicted proteins | sample DeeMarSeWOR28_12_FD_187461 | JGI IMG/M metagenome (GOLD analysis project Ga0209536, IMG submission 187461) | Marine sediment microbial communities from White Oak River estuary, North Carolina - WOR-2-8_12 (SPAdes) (version 2) | ecosystem: Environmental > Aquatic > Marine > Intertidal zone >...
GGACAACAGGTTTGATGCGGTTGTGGCCATGTATCATGACCAGGGGCTTATTCCCTTCAAGCTTGTTCATTTTGCGGATGGTGTTAACCTTACCATGGGACTTCCCATCATCCGTACATCCGTGGATCACGGTACAGCCTATGATATTGCAGGCAAAGGTTTGGCAAGCCCTTCCAGCCTGGAAGCCGCTTTTTTAATGGCAGCACAGATCATCGGTAACAGGAATAAAACATAAAAAAGACAGGGATGCGCTGCCGGTAAAACCTGCAATGATATTGATAAATGTATGGCTGGAATAAAAGCTCTTTGTTAAAAATGGATAAGCCCGGAACAGAATATGGCCCGGGTTATTTTATCAGATAATATTTTGATATGGCGCAGAATTATTTATAGTTATGAATACTGGGAAATTTCAGCCGGGCCATTTGGATGAAAAGGATGCTGCCCAAAAAGGCCCTTTGCTAATACCAGGTGGTCTGTTTATCGTTTTTGAGGGTATAGACGGCACAGGTAAATCAACCCAACTCCATCTGCTAGCTGAAAAGCTCAGCGGGCTGGGTTATGCAGTTGTGGCTACCCGGGAACCGACAGATGGCCCATATGGGCAAAAGATCAGGGAGTTGTTTGTCGACCGAGGTGCTGTGTCAAGGGAAGAAGAACTGGAGCTTTTCATTGCTGATCGGGAACAGCATGTGAAGGAAGTAATTACACCTGCCCTGGCAGATGGATGTGTTGTGATTTGTGACCGCTATTATCTTTCCACGGTTGCATATCAGGGTGCCAATGGCATGGATCCGGAACAGATACTGAAAAAAAATGAGAATTTTCCAGCCCCTGACCTGGCGATCATCCTCGAGATAGAACCGGCCCAGGGTATCCATCGCATCCAGAAACAGCGTAATGAACATCCCAATACCTTTGAGGGAGAAGCAAATCTGCAAAATGTAGCAAAGATTTTTGGCACTATGCAGCAGGATTATATTGTGAGGATAAACGGGTCAGGCTCCATAGAAAAAGTGCATCTTCAAGTGTTTGAGGCAGTTGCAAAAGAGCTGGTCCGGAAAAGCAGCCCAAGCGCTGGAAAGATAAAATAAATTTATTCAATATGCTTATAAAGGTAAAGATCTGACTAAAGATCCGGAGTTCATTTTATTATGCAGCTTTACAGTTCCATATATAAGGCAGTAGTCCATTTTATGAAGCGTGTTATGCATTTCGGGCCAAAGGCAATAGAGTATAAATGTTTTTCCCCGGCCCAATGTCTGGGTTTGCTGGGCCTTGTTTTTCTGTGCTTCTCCTGTGCTGCCTCCACAGTTGATTTATCTTCCCAGGAGAAAGTTCAAACCGATCATGACAGGTTGGAACTGGAAAAAGAAGCTGAGGCCAATGACATGACATGTTCCTATTTTTATTTTCTCTGGGGCATGACCGCTGAAAACAACAACCGATTTGAAGAGGCTCTTGAGGCCTATGAGAAGGCCCTGCTCTGCAATGAAGAAAATGAATATGTCAAACGCAGCCTGGCAATTCTCCTTATCAGAATGGATCGCAAGGAGCAGGCTGCTAAGGTACTTGAGGAGTTAATCAGCAGGAATCCCCAGGACAGGGAGAACAGGGTCTTACTGGCCAAGGTTTACAGCAGCCAGGGGCGTATTGCTGAGGCCGCAGCTATTTATCAGGAACTCCTGGAAATGAAAGAAGATCATGACACACTGCTCATGCTCGGTATGCTCTATGCCCAAAACAAAGAATATGACAAAGCCCAGAAAATACTTAACCGCCTCATCCGGCTCGAAGGCGATTCATACCTGGCCCATTATTCCCTGGCAAGGTTATACCGCCAGCTGCAGTATTATGATATGGCAGCTGTCTCATATGAAAAGGCACTTGAACTTAACTGGTTTGAGAGGCTGGCCTATGAAGTGGCTGAATTTTATGAAGACCGGCAGCAGTACGATAAGGCTATAGAGGTATACCGCAGAATTATCGATGAGGGTGAATCAAGCGATATGGCAAAAACCAGGCTTGTCAATCTGTACCTGAACCTTGAGGAGAATGACAAAGCCCTGGAACTTCTGCGCGACTTGAGATCAGTCCTGCCGGAATCGCATAACGTTGACATAACCATCAGCCGCATTCTTTTAAGCCAGGAAAAATATGATGAAGCCATAATGATACTTGCCGATGTATTGCAGACTAACCCTGAGTTGACGGTTGTGCGCTACTTAATCGGGATGGCATATTACCGTAATAATGCCAAGCAAAAAGCTGAAGAGCAGCTGCAACTTATCCCGGCCGAGTCCAGCTTATACGAGGACAGTATTTTTCTCCGGGTCAGGATATTGAGTGAGAGTGATGATCGGCCGGGTGCTATAGACCTCCTGCAAAAACAGATTGCCGATGCTCTCACCAGAAAGTCCAGTTTTTATATTCTGCTTGCGTCTCTTTACAGGGAGAATAAAGAAATTGAGGAGGGCAGGGAGGTTTATGAGCAGGCCACAATAATATACCCGGAGGATATTGATCTTCTTTATAACTACGGAATATATCTTGAGAAAATAGGAGAACAGGAGAATGCCATGGCCAAGATGCAGGAAGTGCTGGCACTTGATCCTGATAATGGGGCCGCCCTCAACTATGTCGGATACACCTGGGCTGACAATGATATTCATCTGGAAGAGGCATTGGCGTATATTAGGCGGGCGGTAGAACTCATGCCTGATGACGGGTATGTCAGGGATAGTCTGGGCTGGGTTTATTATAAGCTCGGTGAGGTAGAGCAGGCAATTATTGAACTTGAAAAAGCTTCTGAGATGGTGGATAACGACCCAATTATCAGGGAACATCTTGGTGATGTCTATATGCAGACCGGGCAGTATGAGAAGGCGCTTGCAGCTTATGAAAAAGCCTATGAGCTCTATGAGGAAGAGGCAAAGAAGCAAAAGGTGAAAGCCAAGATACATTCAATCAAATCCCGGAGCGCCAAGTGAGGGGATATCAGCGGCAATACCTCCGGCATCTCTATATTTTATTTTCTTTTTCCCTGCTTTTTATGCAGGGTTGTGCCAGACCAGCCCTGCAGACCTATCCTGCCAGCGAACTGCAGATTGCAACAGCTCTGGAAGCATTTGCCCGCTACCAGGAGATAAGCACTGCCGCATGCAGCTGCTGCCTCGATGCAGAAGCGGATGGTGCCTTATCTGTATCAGGCTGGTTCAGTGACCATACTGAAAAGGTTTCCGGCTTTTTACAGGCAATGAAACCGGGATATTTAAAGTTTATCGTGATAAACCCCCTGGGGCAGCCTCTGTTTGTTTTTCTGACTGATGGCAGCATGTTTACAAGCCTTAATATCCTAAAAGAGAAAGCATATTCAGGTTCAGTGCATTCCGATACATACAGAAAATTTGCGCCGCCGGGTTTTGAGCCGGGATTTTCCTATTACTGGCTGACCGGAAGAGTGCGGCCGGGAGAAATACAGGTCCAGGCAGTTATGTCTGACAGGGAAGGGGAAAAATTCTGGCTGCAGATAAAGCATGCCGATGCAAGCACGGAGAGCATGGTCCTGTTTGACCCCGGGGAGCTCGTTATTTCGCGCAGTATTTTAAGAGATGAACAGGGTAGGCATGTCGTGGACATACTCTATGCTGAACACCAGGTGGTGCTGCCAGGAAATGAACCATGCAGAATTCCCCGGCGCATAACGGTTTCCTCAAACGCGGATGACGTCAAGGTAGAATTAAGACTTCATTCATTCTTAGACGAAGTCCGTTTTTCTGCAGATGATTTCCAAATAGAGATCCCGGATAATTTTGAACAACTACTCGTCAAATAGTTTCATTTGATCTGATATGAGTCTAGAGAACAAGCAGCTCCCGCAAAATATCGCAAAACTCCTGGCCCATGTTAAAAAACCCAGCAGGTACATAGGGAATGAGTTCAATGCATGCAGCAAAAACTGGGATGAAGCAGAATTTCGAGTTGCCCTCATATTTCCAGACCTTTATGAAATAGGTATGTCACACCATGGCCTGCAGATCCTCTATTCAGTAATTAATGCTCAGGAGGGTTTACTGGCGGACAGGGTGTATGGGCCTGACAAGGACCTGGAGGAACTGCTGCAGAGTTCAGGTACACCAATTTTTGCAGTTGAATCCCGCAGACAACTTGCTGAGTTTGACATGCTCGGCATAACCTTGCCCTATGAACTCTGCTACACAAATATCCTGACTATTCTTGCACGGAGCCATATTCCTTTCAGGTCATCGGAACGAAAAGATTCCCATCCCTATGTCATCGGAGGCGGCTCCGGCAGTTTCAACCCTGAGCCGGTTGCAGACTTTTTTGATGCCATTCTTCTTGGTGATGGGGAGGAGGCTGTTCTTGAAATAACTGCTGCGTTAAAAGCTGCCAAGGAGAAAAAACTGGGCCGGGATAATATTCTTGAGAAACTTGCTGCGATTGACGGAGTCTATGTTCCTTCTTTTTTTAAACCGCTTTATGACAGGCAAGGAAAACTGCTCGGGATTAAACCTTTGAAAAAAAACTATGAAAAAATCCAGCGGCGCATTCTTCCTGATTTGGAATCTTTTCAAATTGCAGGAAAACCGCTTGTTCCGCTGGTCCGTATAGTACATGACCGTCTGGGTATTGAGGTGGCCCGGGGATGCACCCGTGGCTGCCGTTTCTGTCAGGCTGGCATAATATACAGGCCGGTCCGGGAACGGACAGCTGACAGGGTGATTAAAATTGCTGAAAAAGGCATGGCAGCAGGCGGCTTTGATGAACTTGCCCTTCTTTCCTTGTCAACAGGGGATTATTCATGTCTTTCGCCCACGCTGAGCAGTCTGATGGAAAGATTTGTGAAAGAGTATGTGTCTGTCTCAATGCCTTCCATGCGTGTTGGCACCTTGACATCTGAAATCATGAATCAGATAAAACGGGTAAGAAAAACAGGTTTCACTCTTGCCCCTGAGGCAGGCACTGATCGCCTTCGCAAGGTCATCAATAAAGGCATAAATGAAGAAGACCTGCTCGCCACCTGCAGAGAGGCCAATAGTCTGGGATGGAAACTGCTGAAGTTTTACTTTATGGTCGGCCTGCCCACTGAGACTGAGGAAGATGTCAGGGCTGTTGCCGGTCTGGTGCGCAGAGCTGCCCGGGCATCTGCCGACAGGGGGATGCGAATAAACGTCAGTGTGTCCACCTTTGTTCCCAAACCGCACACACCGTTTCAATGGGAGCCGCAAATTTCAATCGATGAGACTTTTAATAAGATTGATCTCTTGAAAAAGACTCTGCCCAAAGGCAACTACAAACTGAAATGGCATGATCCGCACCAGAGTTTTCTGGAAGGTGTGATGTCTCGGGGAGACCGTCTGCTGTCAGGGGTTATTGAGGAAGCCTGGCAGCGCGGCGCCCGCCTCGATGCCTGGTCTGAACACTATGATCTGAATATTTGGCTGGATGCCGCCAGGGTTAGGAATTTGGATATATCACACTATTTGCGCCGGCGCAATTTTTCAGAGGTTCTTCCCTGGCAGCATCTTGATTCCGGGGCTGACCAGGAATTTTTGCAGGCTGAAATGGAAAAAGCCTTGCGGGGAGATTATACACCCGACTGTCGTGTGCACGGGTGCCAGAAGTGCGGGGCCTGCGATTTTAAAGAGGTCAGGCCTGTTGTCCAGTGCATTCTTCAAGACGGCGATGATAGCAACGAGAAAGAAGTTATTCCCGAAAACAGTGATGTGCCGGCGGAAAATTCTGCGGCGCAGGGGCTGACCCCGGATAATAAAACTTTCGAGGAAACTGGCCATTTCCGGCAGCGGCTCTTCTATGCCAAGCAGGGTGATATCAGGTTTTTAAGTCATCTGGAAGTAATCCAGGTGTTTTTCCGTGCTTTCAGAAGAGCCGGGACCAAACTGCATTACTCACACGGATTCAATCCGGTGCCAAAAGTTTCTTTCAGCCCGGCTCTGCCTGTGGGCACCGAAAGCCTGGCCGAGTATCTGGATGTTGATCTTATTGAACCGGTTACAGATGCTGCTGAATTCATGTCGCGCCTCAACAGGCAGCTCCCTGCCGGATTTCAGATCCTCGCTGTTACAGATATGCCTGATAAAAAGAACGATGCTGCAGAAAATCTAACCTGCTATAGGGGCAGCCTTAACCGTGATTTGTCAGGAGAAGAGAGAGATGCCATTAAGAATTTTTTGGACAATGACAGTTTTGTAATAACAAAAATCAGGAAGGGGAGGCAGCGCAGGCTGGATATAAGAAAGCAGGTAAAAAGTATGGTAATTTCCGGGGAGAGCACCATAGAGATGATATTACTCAGTGCAGAGAGCAGAGCAGCAGGCAAGCCTGCTGAGATTTTCAAGGCGGTACTGCATCTGACTGATGAAGAATGCCTGGATATGAGAATCATCAAGGTTTGGAGCAGATCAGTGGAATGAGATGCGGGGAACAGGGCGCATGGATAATACTGGAGTACTGGAGTACTGGAGTAATGAAGTAATTCATTTTTATCCTCGATGCGAATATTTTAAGTATCCAGTAACATATTTCTATTTTTAAAGTTTTCTACACTTTTCGACAGGGTTGGAATAGCGATAAATGATTAGCTGTCAACAATTAGAATCAGTCCACGGCTGTTAATTTTTCCCAATACTCCAGTAATCCAATACTCCATCACTCCATCACTTAATTTTTCTCATCCTTTTGCCCTGCTCCCTGAGCCTTTTGCCCTTTCTTTTCACATTTAAGTTTGCGATTTAAAAAACTTTATAGTAATGCTTTATCTGCATTTACGGATGGTATATAGAGCTGAAAAAAGTTGCTAATGGAAAGGAGAGAGTATGAGCCAGAAAAAGATCGTTCTTCGTGAAGATGAGATGCCTAAACAGTGGTATAATATTTGCCCTGATATCCCAAATGGAATGCAACCGCCCCTGGATCCGGGAACCAAAGAGCCCATGGCCCCTGAAAAGCTTGCTGCTATTTTTCCCATGGGCCTTCTTGAGCAGGAAATGAGCCCCAACCGCTGGATTGATATCCCGGAAGAGGTTAGAGAGATATACTCCATCTGGCGTCCGTCACCATTGGTCCGTGCCTACAAACTTGAACAGGCACTCGGTACAAAGGCCAAGATCTATTACAAGAATGAGGGCGTCTCTCCGAACGGCAGCCACAAACCTAACAGTGCTGTGGCTCAGGCCTATTATAACAAAAGGGAAGGCATAACCAGGCTTGCGACAGAGACAGGTGCAGGTCAATGGGGCAGCGCTCTCTGCTTTGCAACGAATAAGTTCGGCCTTGAATGCAAGGTTTACATGGTGCGGGTTTCCTTCGATCAAAAACCATACCGTAAGACCATGATGCTGACCTTTGGCGGCACTGTGGTGGCAAGCCCCAGTCCAGAAACAAACACGGGACGCGCCTTTCTGGAAAAAGATCCCAATACCCCGGGTTCCCTCGGAATTGCCATCAGTGAGGCAATTGAAGATGCCGCTACCACTGAAGGCACCAACTATGCTTTGGGATCCGTGTTGAACCATGTGATTCTGCACCAGACCATTGTCGGCCTGGAAGCAAAAAAACAGATGGAGATCGCCGGTGATTATCCGGATGTGGTTATCGGCTGCTGCGGCGGCGGCTCCAACTTTGCCGGACTGGCAGTCCCCTTTGTAGCAGACGCCCTTGAGGGCAGGAAAGTCAGATTTGTGGGTGTTGAGCCCGCCTCCTGTCCCACCATGACCAAGGGGAAATATACCTATGACTTCGGTGACACAGGCCAGACAACCCCTCTGATGCAGATGCATACATTGGGTCATGATTTTGTTTCACCGGGCATCCATGCCGGCGGCCTCCGGTATCACGGCATGGCTCCTATTGTCAGTGCCCTGGTGCGTGAGAAGATCATTGAGCCTGTAAGTGTCCACCAGCTGGAGACCTTTGAGGCAGGTGTTCTGTTTGCCAGGACCGAAGGCATTATTCCTGCCCCGGAAACCTGTCACGCAGTGCGCGGTGCTATCATCGAGGCCACCCGTGACCTGAATGATCCGAAAACCATTCTTTTCAATCTTTCCGGTCATGGCCTGCTCGATTTATCCGCCTATGAGCAATACTTCAGCGGCGAGCTGCATGATTATGAGTATCCTGCCGAGGCCATAGAAGAGTCTATGAAACATCTCCCCCAACTATAATAACGGAAGTCCTTAATTATTTTATCTGGTAATATATAAGGCGGCGGGAACAATCCTGCCGCCTTATTTTTTATATGTTTGTTGGGTGAATAAAGTGTTATTGCGGAAATATTTTCTTCTGCCACTGCTGTTTTTTTTGTCCGCGTCTGCCGTATACCCTCTTAAATCGGTCTGCGCAAAAAATATTAGCGCCGGTGGTGCTGCTGCGACGGAGACACTGATTGATAACGGCGGCTATGCTGTCAAAAAAAACAACAAATATATTTTAAGCCATAATCTGCACACACCCTATGTGCCGGCCAGTATTATTAAGATTGCCACCGCACTTGCAGCCCTGGAGATCCTGGGGCCTTCATTTCGTTATGAAACTTTTTTTTACCGGGATACCAGCGATAACCTCTATATAAAGGGTTTTGGAGACCCGTTTCTCATATCGGAGGAGGTCGCCGTAATTGTTGGGAAACTCAAAGAGTTCGGCTGCACGAAAATCAATAACATCTACTTGGACAACACCTCTTTCCAGATTGATGCTGCGGCTGATGGGGCCGGTTTAAGTGATAATCCCTATGACGCGCAAAACAGTGCATTGGCTGTCAACTTCAACACGGTAAATATAAAAAAAAATACCATGGGAGAAATTTTTTCAGCAGAAGAGCAGACACCGACCCTGCCAATGATGCAGAAGCTGGCGGAAGACATGGAATCGGGTGTTCACCGGATAAATATCACCAGGGTAAGAAATTCTGCTGATGCTGTCATCAGCCATTATGTCGGAGAGCTCTTTCGGGCCTTTCAAAAGCAGGAAAATATTGCTGGGCAGGGCAGGATCGAACACCGTCAGGTTCCGGATACCCTTGAACCCTTTTACATCCATCGCTCAAGTAAAAACCTGAAAGATATTATTGGGCCACTGATGCTCTATTCCAACAATTTCATCGCGAACCAGATTTTTCTTACTTTGGGCACCGTTGAATATGGCTATCCTGCCACCTGGCAAAAATCAATCAAGGTTGTAGCAGCTATTCTGCAGAAAAAATATAATGTTTCCAGTAAGGAGATGAATATTAAGGAAGGCTCAGGACTTTCAAGAAAAAACAGGGCATCACCCTATGCCATGATGCAATTACTGGATGCTTTCAAGCCTTACGCCGAACTCCTGCCGCTGGAGGATGGCAAACTGTTAAAATCCGGGACCTTGAAAGGGGTTTATTCCTATGCCGGATATTTTATCGAGAGTGATAGGCTGGACAGTTTTGTTCTGCTGCTCAACCAGGGGAAAAATAACCGGGACAGGGTGCTGGAATTACTGGAACGTACATATCGGGCAAACTGATGGAGGCCGGCAAAAAATAAAAGCGGGACATCCGCCGATTGATGTCCCGCTTTCGGGGTCTATCACCTTGGAAGGGGGATATATATAGGTCAAAAGCCTTAGTTAGAGGCTGGTGATAGCAATCCTTTAATATGATTATCTCTATGAATAATTTCTTTTAATAACTCCTTTTTTATATTTAAACGGTATCCCAGAAGCGTGCCTTTTCGCTGAAGTTTGCTTTAACGGGTACCAGGCTACAGCCGATTGACCTGAGTTCATCGGCAACAGCGCTGACCAGTTTTTCCACGCTTGCCTCAACAGTATCTGTCAGGTCAAGCCCGATATCAATGCTTTCCGGCTCAACACCGAAAAGCACCAGGTTCTTCGGGAGTTCATCTGTCAGCATGGCAGCGGCAAGCAGATCTGACAAGCCCAGCTGGTGTGGTGATATCCTGGTCCTGAACGCTGCCGGCACGTCAGCGCCTTCAACCCGAAAAACTGTGCCCGGCTCCTGGTCGCATTTCATGGCATCGATGATAATGAGATAATCCCGCAAGCGGATATGGCGCAGAAGTTCAATACCGGCTGTACCGCCGTCAAGAAGCTCCACGTTGTCTGGGAAGGTAAATCGCCGTTCCAGCTCCTTGAGTGCCCGGACGCCAATGCCCTCGTCAGTCAAAAGAACGTTGCCTATGCCGAGAATCAGTATATCCAAGTGAATTTCCTTTTATGATTTACAGGGCTTTTACCCTGACTATCTCATTGTTATTCTTATCCACCAGGTGAATGGCGCATGCCAGGCACGGGTCGAAGGAATGTAAGGTTCGCAGGACCTCCAGGGGTTTTTCCGGCTCAGCCACCGGGTTGCCGAGAAGCGATGCTTCATAGGGACCGAGATCATCGTTTGCATTCCGCGGTCCGGCATTCCAGGTGGACGGCACAACAGCCTGGTAATTCTTGATCCGGCCGTTGTCTATGACTATCCAGTGGGACAGAATACCGCGGGGGGCCTCATGGTAGCCGAAGCCCTGGATCTCGCCTTTGGGAAAGCTCGGCGGGTTAAATGTTGTGGTGTCGCCGCTGGCAATATTATTTACCAGGGCGGTCCACTGGCCTTCAAGGGTGTCGTTCAATACGGCACAGCGGATAACACGGGCCGCGATCCTGCCGATGGTGGAATGAAGTGCATCAATCCCCACCTTGCTGCCCACCAGCGAACTGACAGTGTCAAGCACCTGGGTGGCATAAGTCTGCGTAGGCTTGTGGCCCGCGGCAAACATGCAGAGAACATTGGCAAGCGGGCCCACCTGGGCAGGTTTATCCTGGAAGGTGGGTGACTTGACCCAGGAGTACTTGCCGTCGTCCTGCCAGTCGGTATAGTTGGGCACGGTTTCCTCTTTGTATGGATGCCTGTTCCATTCACCGTCATACCAGGAGTGCTTGATCGATTCCTTGACATTGTCCTCAAAGAAAGGATCATCAAAGCTCTTGATCGGGGTGAACTTGCCGACATCACCACCCGGAATATAGCCGCCGGGCAGAGCAAAATCTGTACCCTTGGTGTCCATGGGCATATCCGGGGCGGAAAGGTAATTGGTCACACCTTTGCCGTAGCCGGTCCAGTCAGCATAGAAGGCGCCGACCGCAGCCACATCGACCAGGGCAACCTGTTTGACAAAGTCATTCGCTTCGCCGATCAAGGTCTTGATAAGGAAGAGCTTCTCCATGTTCAGCGTGTCGGGGCTATCCAGGTTAATGGCATTGGCAACACCGCCTACTGCAACATTCTGGATATGCGGTGTCTTGCTGCCCAGGATGGCAACGACGTTGTTGATCTTTCGCTGATATTCCAGGGCCTGCAGGTAGTGGGTTGCTGCCAGCAGGTTCACCTCCGGTGAGAGCTTCATGGCCGGATGGCCCCAGTAGCCGCTGCCGTAAATGCCGAGCTGGCCGGAATCGACCAGGGTCTGAAGACGCTGCTGGGCACCCTTGATCTCTTCGTAGCTGTTTCTTTTCCAGGGAGATAAACTCTGGCCGAGTTTAGCGGTGGCCTTGGGGTCAGCCGCCAGCGCAGAAACAATATCTACCCAGTCAAGGGCGCAGAGATGGTAGAAATGAACGATATGATCATGAACCGCATGGGCACCCATGATCAGATTTCTTATGTACTGGGCATTGAGGGGGATCTCCATGCCGAGTGCATTTTCAACCGAACGCACTGAAGCCAGTGCGTGGACTGACGTTCAGACCCCACAAAAGCGCTGGACAAACAGCCATGCCTCCCGGGGGTCGCGGCCCTGGAGAATTACCTCAAAGCCGCGCCACATCTGGCCCGATGACCAGGCATTGCTGACCTTGCCGTTGTCAATCTCACAGTCAACCCTAAGATGTCCTTCAATCCTGGTAACTGGGTCAATTGTTATTCTTTTCGCCATTTGTTTTTCTCCTTAACTGTTGTCTCAGTAATGT
>Ga0209536_100013084_pt1 | contig 11988 bp, 14 predicted proteins | sample DeeMarSeWOR28_12_FD_187461 | JGI IMG/M metagenome (GOLD analysis project Ga0209536, IMG submission 187461) | Marine sediment microbial communities from White Oak River estuary, North Carolina - WOR-2-8_12 (SPAdes) (version 2) | ecosystem: Environmental > Aquatic > Marine > Intertidal zone >...
GGTGCTGGCGCTGATTGGCGGGCTGATTACCAAGGTCGGCGTGTATGTACTGCTGCGCCTGATGGGTGAGGTCTTCGTTGATCAGCCAGCGATGTTTTACGAGGCGCTGGGCTGGATAGCAGTCGCAACCATGATCAGTGGCGTGCTGGGCGCCGCTTATCATTGGGATTTGCGCCGCATCCTGGCATTCCATATTGTCAGCCAGATTGGCTACCTGTTACTCGCAGTCGCACTGGCTACGCCCGCGAGCGGATCGGCGGGTGTTTTCTTCATGGTTCACAACATCCTGGCCAAGGCTGCACTGTTCCTTATTGCGGGAATCATGTGGCGCACGGCGGGTCATTATGACCTTCGCCGTATTGGTGGTTTGTATCCGGCTCGGCCATTGCTGGCTGTTCTGTTTCTGATCGCAGGATTCTCACTGGTGGGTATTCCGCCATCCTCGGGTTTCTGGGGCAAGTTTCTGCTGGTGCAGGAGTCATTTGTGCAGGGGCGCTATGCCTGGGGCGGTCTGGCACTGGCTGTAGGCGTACTTACGCTTTATTCCATGGTGAAGATCTGGCTCGAGGGTTTCTGGAAACCGCATCCACAGGGTGCTGCATTGACTGCTACAAGCCTGCACCTCACTCCGGCATATGCTGTGGTGCTGGTGCTGGCCTTGCTGTTGCTGGTAACGGGTCTGTATCCGGAGCCATTGATACAGTATACCGAAGCAGCCACTGCCATGCTGTGGCAGAGGAGTGCACCATGAACAAGCTACGGGCGCTAATGGTTCTGCTCTGGCGTTTTTCCAGTGCCATGCTGATATCGGCATGGGCAACCAGCCGCATCATCCTTGTTTCCAGTGATGCGCCACGACGCGGTTTTGCCCGCTTCGCCTATGACGATCTTGATGATGCCGGTGTGGTATGGCTGGCAGCACTGGTCACCCTGACGCCCGGAACCAGTACGGTGGATATCGATCCGGTACGTCGCGAACTGTTATTACATGTGCTGGATAGCGAGGATATCGAAACGACATTAAGCGCTATCCGGCGTGATTTCCTGCTGCCGTTACGCAGCCTGTTTGGAGCACGGTCGTGAATCCTGTATATGCATTTGTACTGTTACTGGTAGTGGCAGCCATAGTGGGCTTTTACCGCTTACTGGCCGGTCCGACCCGAGCTGACCGAGTAATTGCACTCGATTTGCTGTTTGCTGTTGCCATTGTGTTGAGTATCTGTGCAGCACTGGCAAGTGGCAGTCCGGCATTTCTGGATGTTGCCGTTGGCTTGTCCCTCGTCGGTTTTGTCGCCACGATCGCCTGGGCCCGACTTATTGATCGGCAGGTAACACAGGGGGAGGATCGCTGATGCTCGCATTGTCAGGATGGGTACTGTGCGCGCTCGGGATAGCCGTTATCCTGATAGCGGCGATCGGCCTGGTAAAATTGCCGGATGCTTTGTCACGACAACATGCCGTTACCAAGGCGGGTACCGTAGCTGTTATCTTTTTTGCTACAGGCGTGGCGATGATTGCACAGGACCCTGCATGGAGTGGGCGCTTGCTGGTAATAATTGTGCTGTTGCTGTTGACGCTGCCGCTGGCATCTCATGCCCTGAGCCGTGCAGCCGCCCGCGAGATGTCTGGCTCTGAAGCGAAAACCCGGCACTATCAATAAAGTTATCCTGGCAGCACTGCTGCCAGAACCGCGAGTGTACTCCGGAAATTAAAGGTGCCGGAGGGATAATTTCCAGATCAAATTCTATTTTAACCAGGCGCGCGCTGTTTCGGTGATAGCCGCCACGGCGGGATGCGATATCTTGCGTTCGATGGATATGGCATAAAACTGTTCACGCACTTCTTCCGTGTTGCCGATGATTTGCACACCGTAGTGTTCTGCGATTTCTTCGGCGATCGCACTCGGGGCGATAAATATACCGGCACCGGCCTGACCAAAGACTTTCATCAATGCGCTGTCATCGAATTCACCTACAATGCGCGGATGAATGTGCAAAGCGTCCAGCCATTTGAGTAATCGCGCCTGCACCATGTTGATTTCAGTGGGTAGTAATAGTGGTGAGCCATTCAGGCTTTGCGGAAAGTGCTTGCGCAGGGATCTGGCCAGTTTCGGAACTGCCAGAAAACTGACACCGCATTCACCGAGTACGTGATTGTAGCCGCGGACATTCAAACCGGCCGGAATAGGGACATCGGAAATCACCATGTCGATCCGATGCAGGGCCAGTTCGCCGAGCAGGTTGTCGATGCTGTTTTCCTTGCACACGATGCGAACCGGATCGGGCAGCGCCATCGCCGGCGCCAGCAGCCGGTAGGCGATCGTTTTCGGCACCACCTCGGCGACGCCTACCCGGAACACCATCGGCCGATCGGAGGGCAGGTTGTGCATCGCGTCCTCGAGTTCAATGCCGAGTGAAAAGATTTCATCGGCATAGCTCAGTACCATCCTGCCGATTTCGGTGAGTTCGAGATTGCGGCCGACTTTTTTGAACAGGTTTTCACCGAGGCTTTCTTCCAGCAGGCTGATCTGGCCGCTGATCGTCTGTGGTGTCAGGTGCAGTCTCTCGCTGGCGCGGGCGATACCGCCCTGCTTGGCGACCACCCAGAAATAGTGCAGATGCTTGTAATTGATCATGTATAGTAATACTTCGTATTATCCGAATTAAATATAAATAATATTCGACTTTTATTAGTTTTTAAAGCGTTTTATTCTGAATTCCTGATAACCAGAAAAACACAGGAGTTGAATATGCAGATTGATATACAGGCCCGCGATTTCTCTTTGACTGAGGCGTTGCAGAACTATGTTGAGCTACGCCTGGGTTATGCCCTGAATACACGCTATGACCGCATCAAACGCGTCCTGGTTCGACTGTCTGACATCAATGGCCCGCGCGGCGGTAACGACAAGTGCTGTCAACTGCACGTCGTATTGCCGGGCCAGGCCGACGTTGTGATTGCAGACACCCAGTCGAACCTGTATGCCGCGATTGACCGCGCCGCCGACCGCGCCAGCCACGCAGTTTCTCGAAAACTGGCACGGTTGCACCGTAGCAAGCGCGGCTGCACCTTCACTGGTGCCGTGCCACAGCTGTTGTTGAACGAACAGAATTTATGACCTGATGATCATTTCACGGGGAGACACGAGATGAGTACACAAATCATGCATCCAGCAAGCAGCACGCAGACCAGCGTGCTGTCGTCCAACGCGGTGATCCGCAATACCTACCTGCTGTTATCGATGACCCTGCTGTTCAGCGCACTGACGGCCGGTGTATCGCTGGCGCTCAACCTGCCGCATCCCGGCCTGTTGCTGACGCTGGCCGGCTATTTCGGCCTGTTGTTTGCGACCGCAAGATTTCGCAACAGCAGCCTCGGGCTGGTGTTTGTATTTGCACTCACCGGTTTCATGGGTTACACGCTGGGACCGATCCTGAATAGTTACCTGGCGCTGGCCAACGGCAGCCAGGTCGTGATGACAGCGATGGCGGGTACCGGTGTGATTTTCATTGGCCTGTCCGGTTATGCGCTGGTGAGCCGCAAGGACTTCAGCTTTATGGGCGGTTTCCTGATGGTGGGTATCCTGGTTGGCTTCCTCGCCGGCCTGGGTGCCGTGATGTTCGACATGCCTGCCTTATCACTGGCCGTTTCAGCCATGTTCGTGCTGCTGATGGCAGGACTGATCCTGTATGAAACCAGCAACATCATCCACGGCGGTGAAACCAACTACATCATGGCCACCGTGACCCTGTATGTATCCATTTTCAACCTGTTCACCAGCCTGCTGCATTTGCTCGGCTTCATGAACGGAGATGAATAGCAACAACGGCTAACACTCACACAGAGAAAAACATGAACATGAATATACAAAACCTGTTGAACCAGTTTATCGGCCCGGGTGATACCACGTCTTCTACCGGTAAGAGTACGCCGGGTATCGGTGACGCCTTGAGCAGGCTGGGCGACAAACTGCCCGGCGGCCTGGCGGGCGGTGCGGCGGCAGGCGGCATCATGGCCCTGTTGATGGGTAACAAATCCGCCAGAAAATTCGCCGGCAAGGCGGCTGGCTATGGCGGAGCGGCCTTGCTCGGCGGACTCGCTTACAAGGCCTATTCCAACTGGCAGCACAATAAAGGCAGTCAGACAACGGCATGGTCCGGAACAGGCGGCATCATGGCGGAGAATACCGGAGCCTTGATGCCTGCCGACACACAGTCGCCGGATTTCCAATTGCAATTGATCAAGGCGATGATTGCCGCGGCAAAAGCGGACGGCCATATCGATGCGACTGAACAGCAACGTATCTTCAGTGCCGTCGAAGAAATGGACGTATCCACCGAAGTCAAAGGCGTTATTTTTGATCTGTTGCAGCAGCCGATTACGCTCGAGGAACTTGCAGTAGATGCAGAGACCATCGAACAGAGGTCCGAGATCTACCTGGCCTCGTGCCTGGTGATTAATCCTGACCACCCGTCCGAGCAGGCGCATCTCGAGCAACTCGCCACGGTGCTCGAATTACCCGGGGGCCTTGCACAGCAGCTGCAATGGCAGGCACAGCGGGCAATGGCGGATGCGGCCTAGCTACACAGGGTACTGAAGGAGGCGGCGGGCGTGTGTTTACCTCGGTTAACAGCAATGATTACGCAATAAGCCCGCCGCCCCCTTTATCGTATAGCCAGGCCAGTGAGCAAACGGTGTTCCTAGAAACTGGTGTCCAATTTTCACGTCACTCCCGCGTAAGCGTGATTCGATTTAATTGAATTTGTACTGCCGAGGCCTGATCTGCAGGGCAAAATACATGTATCAGGGTATCTGGCGACAGTATACTCATTCACCTCATTGAAAACGTTATACTCATGATATTAGGTATACAGTCGCTTTATTGCGTAATATCTTTCTTCAACAATTTTTGCTCATGGTATTGACACTTGTCAGCATCGAAAAACACGCGCCATAATTGGATTTGAGCGGACTATTGATAATCGAGTGGGAATGGAAAAATCAGTGAATAGAGAACAACAAACAGTAGGCAGTAATGAGGGAACCAGGTTTGATTATTTTTCAACTGTTCGCTATTCACTGTTAACTGTTCACTGTTGTTATGTCTGATGATCGCTGGATGCAGCATGCGCTTGACCTTGCGCATAAAGCCAAAGTCGCCGGTGAAGTTCCGGTGGGTGCGGTTATTGTTCTCAATGGCGAGCTGATCGCGGAAGGCTGGAACCAGCCGATCCGCTCATCCGACCCCAGCGCGCATGCAGAAATCATCTCACTGCGGGACGCCGGCCAGAAGCTTGGCAACTACCGCCTGCTTGATGCGGAGCTGTATGTAACGCTTGAGCCTTGTCCGATGTGTGTCGGCGCCATGCTGCATGCCCGGGTCAAGCGCGTGATCTATGCAGCCACGGACCCTAAAACAGGTGCACTCGGCGGTGCCTACGATTTGCTCAACAGTGTCAGCCACAACCATTCATTCGAAGTGACGAAAGGCGTTTTGGAAGAGCAAAGCAGGGAGTTGCTGCAGGGATTTTTCAGAAGCAGGCGAAAGGGCAGTGAATAGGTAGCAGTGAACAGTGAATAGCATGTAGGATGTATTAGGCGAATGCCGTAATCCACCAGCTCTCTGTTCACTATTCACTGTTAGTTGCTTATTGTTCACTGTCCTGAAGCATCTTGCGGAAGCTGTTCACCCGTTGAGAGTTAACTTTACCTGCTTCAACGGCTTCCGTTATGGCGCAACCGGGTTCGTGGGTGTGACTGCAATTGGCAAACTTGCATTTGCCGCGGTAGGGTTTGAGTTCGATGAAGCCGTTCAGTATCTGCTCTTTATCAAGGTTGATCGGTGAGAAATCCCTGACACCCGGCGAGTCGATCAGGTAGCCACCTGTGGGCAGCGAATACAGTGTTGAAACCGTGGTGGTGTGTTTGCCTTCCTTTGACGCTTCTGAGATTTCGCCAATGCGAATATCGATATCAGGCAGCAGGTCTTTGACCAGTGAAGATTTGCCAACACCCGAGAGGCCGACCAGTATGCTGGTTGCATCTGCCAGCATGGATTGAAGCTCATCCAGGCCGGTACTTACAATGGCGCTGGTCTCGAGTACGCGGTAGCCAATGGTGTCATATATGGCGTTGATGTCATTGACCACATGCTCGTTTTCTTCGTCCAGCAGATCGATCTTGTTGATGACAATGATGGGCTTTGCAGGAAGGTTTTCTGCCGCTACCAGGTAGCGATCGATCAGGTAGCTATTGGGTTTGGGTACCAGTGAGCACACAATGATCACCTGGTCGATGTTGGCGGCAACGGCTTTTGCCTTGCTGCCGAACCCGGACTTTTGCAGGATGTTATCGCGCCCGGCACAGGCGATGACAATGGCGGTCTTCGGGTCACTATGTTTATCGATGTACTCGAAGACAATGCGATCACCACAGACGATGGTGCCAAGATTCTGCCGTAGCTGGCAGTTTATGGTCTCGCCGGTTTCGTTCCTTACAATGAGTTCTTTACCGTGGTGGGTGATAACAGTGCCGCTATGAGTATCGGTATTTTCACGGACGCTTTTTAGATTTTTATTGGCGGATATCTGACGTTGTTGTTGCTTTGTTAAGCGTCTTTTTGCCATGCCTGAGATGTTAAATGTTAAGGGTGCCGTCAACTTTGGCGGCACATATAAAATCGTTCATGGACAAGCCGTCGACACTGTGGGTGCTGAATTCAACGCGACAGGTATTGTATGTAACGGTCATCTCGGGATGATGGTCTTGCTGGTGCGCCACCATGGCGACGACATTAACGAAGGCCATGGTGTCGTAATAGTTTTTGAACTTGAAGCTGCGGCTAATGGACTTGCAGTCGTTTGCAAGGCGCCATTCCGGCGAGATCTCATTTAAATGTCTGTTTATATCATTCTCAGTCAGTAGTGAAGTTTTCGCTTCACAATGTTTGTCCCTGAAAATGCTCATGTTTGATCTCTATAAACAAGCTTAAAATTTATAGTACTTCTCGTTGAGAAAATGCACAACAGCATCAGTGTCTTCGTCAAACCAGGGAATGCCGAGATTGTCCTTGCAGCGTACGACCTGTTTGCTCAGGGCGTTGAGGGATTTAACGAAGCGGTCATCCCTTGTATATACAGCTTCTGTATGGCATTTATAGCAGTGCTCAGTATGTAGCTTGTTACCGGTTGCCAGCTGCTTTTCCTTGTCCGTGCCGTTATCTGCGTTAGCCAGGGAACTGCAGCAAACCAGGCTGGCCAGGGATAAGAGTTGAACAGTTGTTATCTTCATTGTTGATCTCCGTTACTATGTTTGTGCTTTCAGGTGCGCTATGCGAACCGGAGCGGGGGGGTGCGAATCGTAGAATGCGGAATACAGCGGATCAGGGGTCAAGGTGCTCGCATTCTCCTTGTACAGGCCAACCAGTGCCTGTATCAAATGAGCTGCCCTGGTCTGCTGTGCAGCGTACTCGTCTGCTTCAAACTCGTTCTTTCTGGAGAACAGGCTCAATAAGGGATGCAGTATGAAAGTAAATACGGGCAGCACCAGGACAAAAAGCAGCAGCGCCATGTAGGTGGCAGGTGTGCTGATTCCAAGTGCATTATAGAACCATTCGTTTTTCATTAACCATGCAAGAATCGCCAGGCCGGCAAATGATGTGGCGATGGATATCAGCATGCCTTTAATAATGTGTTTTTTCTTGAAGTGCCCCAGTTCGTGTGCAAGCACAGCTTCTAGTTCGTCGTCGTTCAGCATCTTCAGCAGGGTATCGAAAAATACAATACGTTTATTGCGGCCAAAGCCGGAGAAATAAGCATTACCGTGGGATGAGCGTTTTGAGCCATCGATAACAAAAATGCCGTTACTGCTGAAGCCGCAGCGCTGCAGTAATTGCTTGATGCGATCCAGCGTGTCGCCTTCCTTCAAGGGTTCAAACTTGTTGAAGATCGGTGCGATCACTGTCGGGTATACCCACATGATGAACAGGCTGAATGAGGTCCAAACTATCCAGGCATATACCCACCACAGCTCGCCGGATTTTTCCATCAGCCAGAGGATGGTCCACAGCAGGGGAACGCCAATGATCAAGCCCAGAGCACTGCCTTTAATGATATCGACGATGAATGTTTTTACCGTGGTGCGGTTGAAACCAAAGCGCTCTTCGATCACGAAGGTGCTGTAAATCGAGAAGGGAAGTTCCAGTATTGACGACACCAGCATAAAAGCCAGTATTACGGCAATACCCGTCATGATCGGGTTCAGTCCGTAAGCGATTGCAGTCTGGTTCAGCCATTCCAGTCCGCCACCCAGGGTCCAGAACAGCAGCAGCCCTGCATCGTAAAACATCGGCAGACGGCCGAAGCGGGTTTTTGTCACGGTGTAATCGGCGGCTTTCTGGTGCTCATCGAGATTGATCTTGCCTTCAAATGCCTCCGGCACGCTGGCACGATGAGCCGTGATATGAGAGATTTGCCGATGCGAGAGCCAGAACCTTATAACCAGTGATAAGGCCAGCATGGCAACAAACAGGATTGTGAAGCTGTGCATAACTACCTTTTGAGAATGGAATACAATAACTGTATTATCTATTTTATGGCCGTATAAGGCCAGCCATTGATAACACACCATAAAACCCTTCGGGATTGAGGAAATATGCCACAGCAGAACGCAGAGAACCTGATTTGGATCGACCTGGAAATGACGGGGCTGGACCCACTGGAAGACAGGATCATCGAAATCGCGACACTCGTCACTGACAAGAACCTCAAGATACTCGAAGAAGGTCCGTCGCTTGTCATCAAGCAGAGTGATGAAATGCTCAATGGCATGGACGAGTGGTGCACCACGCAACATGGAAAATCCGGCCTGACTGACCGGGTAAGAAACAGCTCGATCAGCGAATCCACTGCTGAAGCGGTGACGCTTGCCTTTCTCGAGAAACATGTACCACCGGGCAGGTCACCGATGTGCGGTAACAGCATATGCCAGGACCGCCGCTTTCTTGCACGCTGGATGCCGGAGCTGGAAGAATTTTTTCACTACCGCAACCTTGATGTGAGCAGCCTGAAAGAACTGGCTCGCCGGTGGTCGCCCGATGTTTGTGAAGGCTTCACCAAGGAGTCGAGCCACCTGGCAATGAATGACATCAAGGATTCAATCGCCGAGCTGCAATATTACCGTCAAACGATATTGTCGATATAACAGGATAAAGGTGATGCCTACCATGTTGCAGTTGCGAACATATATACCCGCCTGTTTTGCGGTGTTGACAATATTTATCAGTGCTGAGCTGTTTGCTGATGAACTCGAAACGGTCTCGGTGTCGTATACCGAAGTGCCGCGCGTATACCGTCTTGATGGTGTTATCGAGGCTGTAAACAAGACAACTGTTTCAGCTCAGATCAGTGGTCAGATCGAAGATATTCTTTTCGATGTTGATGACTATGTCGAAAAAGATCAGGTCATCATCCGTTTGAATGACAAGCAACCCGCCTCCAGGCTCAAACAGACAAAAGCTGAATTAGATGAAGCCAGCGCGCGCTTGAAAGAAGCACAGGACGAATATCAACGTGTAAAAGGTGTATATGAGAAAGCAGCCGTTTCAAAGAAAACACTGGATGCGGCGGAGGCTTCGATGAAAGCGGCACAGGCAAAACTGACATCGGCGCGTGCAGGAGTTGAGCAGGCGCAGGAACAGTTCGATTACACGCGAGTACGCGCACCTTATTCAGGCATCGTTACGGAACGTCATATCGAAGTTGGCGAGATGGCACAACCCGGTCAGAAGTTAATGAGCGGGTTGTCACTCGAAGAGCTGAGGGTCAATGTTGACGTGCCGCAGAGTATGATCAACGCGGTGCGTGAGTCTGATGATGTTTCAATTGAAACGCCACAGGGAAAATTCATCCCGGTCACTAATAAAACGGTTTTTCCATACGCTGAGCGAGCCAGTCATACCTTCCGCGTGCGCCTTGATCTGTCAGGCGATGATTTGTCATTGTTTCCGGGCATGTTTGTAAAAGCGGGTTTTACAATCGGTCAGCAACCAGTTCTGGTCGTACCCACAAATTCAATTGTAAGACGCTCTGAGGTGACTGCGGTGTATGTCCGGTCACCCGAAGGCGACATCAGCCTGCGTGCAATTCGCCCGGGGCGTAAGCTGGATGATGGCAACACGATCATTCTTGCCGGTTTGCAGCAGGACGAAATTATCCTTGTTGACCCGATTGCTGCAGGTGCCCGGTTAAAACAGCAGTACAGCACAAGACCGGTTCGCTGATCCATGCCTGATAATGCTGGTTCGATGGGTATTTCAGGTAACGTAGCCAGACGTTTTCTGACCACGGAGATCACACCTTTACTGGCCTTGGTGGGTTTTCTGCTGGGTATGTTCGCCGTCATGGTTACGCCGCGTGAAGAAGAGCCACAGATCAACGTCACTTTCGCTAACGTGTTTATTGCGTTCCCGGGTGCGAGTCCTGCCGAAGTAGAAAGCCTTATTGCCGGCCCGGCAGAACAGGTGCTTTCGGAAATCGAAGGTATCAAACATGTCTATTCCACGTCTATGCAGGGTATGGCGGTATTAACTGTGCAGTTCAATGTGGGTGAAGATCGTACTGCGGCCATTGTCCGTCTGTACAACAAAATATACCTGCACAGCGACTGGCTGCCGCAAAATCTTGGTGTTGCGCAACCTGTTGTCAAGCCCAAGGGTATCGATGACGTGCCCATCGTGACTGCAACCTTGTGGTCACATGATGACAACATAGGCGCATATGAACTTGGCCAGATCGCCCATTCAATAGAAGCGGAACTGAAACGTGTTCAGGGTACGCGCGAGATTTACACGATAGGGGACTCGCCCAGGGTCGTGCGTGTACTGCTTGATCCCCAGGCCATGTCTGCCTACCGCACAGATATAGACAGTCTGCGAAATGCCTTGCAGGCGGGCAACCGCGTGCATGAACCGCTCGCTGTTACTGCTGACAATGACGAACTGCTGGTCAAGGCCGGCACTTTCTTCTCAACGCCCGACGACATATCCGAACTGGTCGTTGCCGTTCATGAGGGCAGCCCGGTTTATCTTCGTGACGTGGCGACCATTGAAGATGGACCGGCGCAGCCGGATCAATATGTGCATTTCAGCCACGGGGCTGCATCAGCCTCCAAAACGAAAGCAGTTGAAAGGCCTGCGGTAACGCTGGTGATCGCGAAACAGGCGGGCACGAATGCGGTAGAGATTTCCCGCCGTGTGATAGAACGTTTCGATCAGCTCAGGGGCAGTTACATTCCTGATAATGTCAATGTAACGATAACGCGAGATTATGGCGCGACTGCTGACGCAAAAGCGAAAAAACTGATCAGCAAGCTGGCATTCGCCACTGCATCGGTCGTGCTACTGGTATTGATCGCGCTTGGCTGGCGTGAGGCAATTATTGTCGGCACCGCTGTCGTTGTTACATTGGCGATGACCCTGTTTGCATCATGGGCGTGGGGATTTACGCTCAACCGGGTATCATTGTTTGCCCTGATTTTTTCAATCGGCATACTGGTGGATGATGCAATAGTCGTTGTCGAGAACATTCATCGTCATCTCTCCATGGGTGCGAAAAACCTGATTGAAGCAATTCCCCGGGCGGTTGACGAGGTTGGCGGTCCGACGATACTTGCAACTTTCACGGTCATTGCCGCCTTGTTGCCAATGGCGTTTGTTTCAGGACTCATGGGCCCTTACATGAGTCCGATTCCTGTCAATGCTTCACTGGGCATGTTGATTTCACTCGCAGTCGCCTTCGTTTTTACGCCCTGGTTAACACAGAAGATGCTTGCCGGTCATGCGGGCGGGCACGGAGGTGCAAATCTTGAGGCGGGTCAGGCTGAAGAAACGCGATTGCATCGATTCGCCATGCGTATCTTCAGGCCCTTTCTTGAAGGGCGCCGCGGCCTGGTAAATCGTCGCTGGTTGCTTGCGGGTATTCTGTTACTGAT
>Ga0209536_100013085_pt1 | contig 11988 bp, 11 predicted proteins | sample DeeMarSeWOR28_12_FD_187461 | JGI IMG/M metagenome (GOLD analysis project Ga0209536, IMG submission 187461) | Marine sediment microbial communities from White Oak River estuary, North Carolina - WOR-2-8_12 (SPAdes) (version 2) | ecosystem: Environmental > Aquatic > Marine > Intertidal zone >...
TCCATCACCGTGCTCAACAAAGATTCCATCTATGCGACCTGTGGGTGTTATCTTGAATGATGCAACTCGACCGATTTGCCTTCCATATTCATCCTTTATTTGTTTACCAACAAAAAGAAAGGGATTGGAATTGGATTTTGACACAGTGTCACCTCCTTAGGTTCTGTAGACAGCCTCGTTCTTTGAATCCCTATTCACTAGATAGGGATTCGCCGAAAGATGGGATTCCAGCGGGTAAATCGGGGAACTTCTCTTTGACTTTGGTTTCTGCAACCGTAGCAGCTTCGGTAAGAATTTTCTGAGCGTCGTCTCCTGCTGTTTGGAAGTCGATGTTCATGCCAGAGTTATAGCCTGCGTCCATGATAATTCCGCTGAGTAAGTTTCCAATGCTGCCCAATTCACGTTCTGCTTCTGGGAATACTGCAGACATTCCAGTTTTGACGCTTCGCAACACACTGACTGCTGGAGCCAAGGTGCTTACGACGTCTCCTAGTTCTGAAACTGTGCTTAGTCGAAGTACTATCTGTTCTAGGGCTAACCTTGCGTGCATGATCATTTTTTCCATTTTTCGGATTTCGGCAAGTTCGTTTGCGAATACGTTTGCTCGTGCCATGTCATGTTTTGTGTATGCGTTTACTATTTTTGCGAATATGGATTTATCTCTATCAGAAAATCGGTCGCTAGCTTTGTCTAAACGCTGAATCTGCATCTCCATTCTTTTTACTGCGAAATCTAATCTTGGTTTTAACGGACCCGGTGGTCGAACGGCGTCCCTAATTTTGTTACTGAGAGGTGTGTCGTCGACTCCTTCTCCCCATTTTTTTGCAAATTTTTCAGACATACTAATTCCTCACGCAAGCAGGTGTGTTTATACCGTATTATTACATTGTTAATATGCAGCGCACATTTACATATATATTAGACACAATATACCCTGTCTGACGCCGTTTTGAGCTTTAAATCTAAGATTGAAAGAGAGACGGGGATGATACACAGAAATAAACAGTTTTATGTAAGTTACACTCAAAAGCAGGAAGAATTAACTGATAAAAGCAAGGTGAAATAGTTGAGTGACAGAATAAAAATACTAGGAGTATTTGCATTATTGGGCTTCGTAGGCGGAGTGTTTGCAAATGTCGGGTTCCATACAGTGTGGCCTTGGCTTATAGCTAACTTCCCTCTGATATTCTCTGCAGAATGGGTTATCTCAGGATTAGCAGGTGCTCTGATAACTACATGTTTCGTAGTAATCTGGGTGTACCTAAGCAGCAAATCCACTGAATAAAAACAAACTCCCAATTAATTTGGAGCCCCCATATCTTTCCATAGCGGTTAGCAAGTTTGACCATTTGTAGGATCAGGTTAATTCAAAGCAATTTTGGAAATAGTAACTCTAAAAATTATATTTTTCTTTTACCCAGAACTTTTCTGAAGGTACCATCTTTTGGACAATTATAGAAACCAATGTGTAACTGAAACCTTTTTCCATTTTTATCTGGACGCCCAGCCATCTTCCATGTTTTTTTAGGCTTAAAAATCTGATTACATTTAGGGCACTCTGCCATTTTTGGGTCGGTAGAAGTATAATACATCCTGTTCCCGACAACCTTCATCAACAGACTTTTTTGTCTTACAAGATTGTGAAGAAGAGTAGTAAAGTCTGCTATGGCGAATGTAGACATTTTACTTATTTCAGGAGTGGTAAAGTCGGTGTGATAGTGAATTCCTGCCATTATTTCTTGAGAGGTGAACGCCCCTTCTTTTCGTTCGTTTAAGAATGTGATGATTTCGTCTTCTACTTTGTTGTGAAGTTTTCCGCTTTCAAACATATTTTTGGCTATTGGCATGGTTTTTACCTTTTTTATCTACAAGTAAGATTTTTTATGCGTCATTAGGAGCTGTAACCATTTGTAAATAGTAATAGACGATTCATAAATTAAATCTTATGGCTTATGAATTGAGATTTCATATAAGTGTCAACAAAGCAAAACACTCTAAAAAACACAAAAGATAAAATAGACGAGCCTGCACTATACGAACCTGCGAGTGGGAATAATATGCCTAGAGAAATCTTTGACGTTGACAAATTCATACAAATTGCAGAACGAGCAAAATACTGCAACATAAAACGCTTAGAAAGAGAAGTAAAACTCAAACTTAGAACACCTAAAAAACTTTACACATTCAAAATAAATCCTACAAAAGCTGAAGAAATCATCAAAAAACTCCGTTGCGAAATACGAGAAATATAGAGATTTTTCGAAGAAATCCAAGTATTTTATATAAAAAAAATCACGCCTTTAGAAACATATTTGTTTTTTCATGCAATATTTTTAAATAAATTTAATTCTTTAGCTATATCCATAAAAGATGACCAGAATTTTATTATAAAATAAAATTGTGGAACTAATTTGATAGTTCTTAAATTTTCTTTGTCTTGGACTTATTCTGGAGGTCTTAAGTATATGTGCAATTGTGCTTTAGAAAGACTTATTTCTACACCATTGTCTGTGCAACAAGCAGTTCCTTTTCTTAATGCTGATATCGCTAAACTATTTCGAATTGGTGTTTTTGCACCTAGTATTTCATACGCTGCTTCTTTTGTCAACTGAATCTCAAGATGAGTTATGTCCCATTTTTCAGGATCAATATATACATCTTTAATGTCGCCAATTTTTTGGCCTTGAGCAAAAACTTCTTCATTAATTAATGCACTAAATTTCATTTCTACTCATCCTCATTTAGAATTGTATGAGTTAATGCTTTTTAAATTCTTGCCCAGATATTTTTAGGAGTTAGACTGAGGTATTAAAAAGGGTTTTTGTGACAGGCGCGCGCCAAATAGAATAACTAATAAATAAAAAAGGTTATTATCAGAGTTTGGATCTCATAAAACTGTCTAGTTTATCAAATGCTTTGTCAAGGGTATCAATTGGAGGTAAGAATACACCTCGAAAATGCTTCGAACCGTATGTTGAACCAAATCCTGAACCATGTACAAATACAAGTCCTGTATTCTCAAGTAGGTCACGAACAAATGACATATCGTTTTCCCACCGTGAACCGATTTCATCAACTTTAGGAAAGAAATAAAATGCACCCTTCGGTTCGGCACAGCTAATACCGGTTATTTCGTTTAGTCTCCTATGGGAGAAATCTCTTCTTTTTCGAAGCTTCTCTACCATAATAGAAATATGGTCTTGTGGTCCCCTTAATGCTTCTACAGCAGCTTTTTGAACAGGAGTATTAGCAGAGAGTCTAATTCGTGCTTCTTTTGTAACATGTTCACGTAGTTCTTCTATCATCTCCTCATCCTGTCCAGTAAAATAGGTGTAGCCAAGTCTCCATCCAGTCATCAAATAAACTTTTGAGAAGCCATTTAGCCCGATAACAGGAACATCTTTTGATATGTTTGCTGTGCTAACAGGTTCATCATATGCGATTTGGTCATAAATCTCGTCGGAAATCACAGGAATGTTATGCTCTCCTGCTAAATCAACCATTGCCATAACAGTCTTGCGATCGTAAAGAGCTCCGCATGGATTATTAGGGTTAATGATAACGATTGCCCTTGTTTTATCAGTAACTTTAGCTCGAACATCATCCAAGTCAGGTTGCCATCCATTCTCTTCAGAAGTTTGATATTGAATTGCTTTGCCTCCAAAGAATTCGGTGTAAGATATGTAAGGAGGATAAGTTGGTCCTGGTACTAATATTTCGTCTCCGTTCTCAACTAAAGCTCCAAGAATCATCTGAATCGCTTCAGAAACACCATTCGACACTATTACATTTTCAGAAAGAACTTCGTTTCCTGCAACTTTTTTTTCTTTTTCACAGATTGCTTCTCTTAGTTCTGGCAGTCCCTCGGATGGGGAATATGCATTGAAACCTTGCTTTATAGCTAGAATTAGTGCATCTTTGATGTGTTCAGGAGTCTTGAAATCAAAAAGTAGTGGATCACCGATGTTAAGGTAGATGATGTCTTTTCCTTTTTTTTCCATTTGCCTAGCGTGACCTACTACATCGCGAATTGCATACTCAAGATTTTGGACTCTTTCCGTCAGATTCAACGCTATGACCACAACACGATTGATGATCTAAAATAAAACCATTTCACTACTGTTAAACTTTTATTCTAATTACAATAATATCGATTACAATAATAGCTACAATTTACTTTATACTTTAACTATATCTCCGGTTTTTGGTGCTACTGCTTCGAGTCCAACTTCAGTTTTTATCCACTCAGCAAACATTTCACAGGTTGCAGGTTCTCCATGCACTACATAAACTGTCGGATTGCCTTTCAATTCCTTTACTGCATCTTTAAGGTCATTAGCCCCGCTGTGGGATGAAAAATCGAATCGTTTAACCTGAGACTTGACGTTCTGTACTTTACCATCAATAATGCATTTGCCACCATCAAGCAACTCCCGCCCCGGAGTTCCAGGAATCTGGTAACCCACAAGAAAAACACCATTCTTGGTTTTCTTTCCAACCTTCTGTATGTAAAAAGCTGCTGGTCCTCCTTTAAGCATGCCCGCTGGTGAAATAATCGCTCCAGGTTTACCAGCAATCTTTCTTCGGTCTCTCCATCCATCCACCCAAGCTGCCGAATGAAGCGCTTTCTCGAACAATTTAGGATCCCGCATATATGAAGAGTGATTCAGCATTATTCTGTTAGCCTCACGAGCCATCCCATCAATAGCCACTGGATGTTCAAAATGGTTAGATTCAAGGACACACGCAATTTCTTGTGCACGTCCAACACTAAAAGCAGGAATCAAGACAGTGCCACCTTTTTCGACAACACCATTAACATAATCCATAAACTCTATCTCTAACTCTTTCCTGTCAGGATGAACCTCATTTGCATAAGTACTCTCCATTATTATAGCATCAAGTTCACCATAGTCTCTATCAGCCCCGGACAACAACTGAGTGTCACGTGAGTGATAGTCACTTGTGTAAACTATTCGTTTACCATCTGCTTCTATTAAAACTTGGGCACCTCCAGGAAGATGCCCTGAATTTAGTAACTGAAACTTCATATCCCCAACGACCTGTTCTTTTCGGAAGTCAAGGTGAACACAACTTCGCATCATAGTTTGAAGCTCAAGAAACTCAAATGATAGGAAAAATCCAGACAAACGAATGAAGTCAGAGATTAAAGGTTTTGCTAGATCAAAAGTAAGTTGTGTTCCATAAACGGGTTTTTGCTCTTGAATATGAAAAAGTGGAATTCCACCTGAATGATCTAGATGACTATGAGTTAAAACTATAGCATCCACTTCTTTGGGTGGAATATGCATAGGAAATCCAGGTTCGTCATCCAACATTACACCGTAATCTAGAAGCAACTGGTTTTGTTCTGATTTAACAGCGATACCTGCTCTTCCTACTTCTCTGGCGCTTCCGAGAAAGCCTATTTTCGTCGGGATCGTTTTCATCCTCCATGATTAACTATAAGTATGATATAACTGGTTTAACATCAAGGTATCATTTAAACAGTAACTTTTTCGTCCAGAAGATAAATCCATAAGCCAAACGATCTGAAGTCAATATCTTAAAAATGTTTTTTATTTGGGTTTTATAGCTTCCTGAGTTAGGGCAATGAGACTTTGTATTGCATCTTTTGTCCAAGGTTCTTTTTCTTGTAGCACTGTAAATTTAATTTGTTTCTTTTTACAGACATGCCTGCAAGCCGACAAAATTTTACTTTTCCAAATCTTTGGATCATTCAATAGTATTACTTGATTATAATTTGCTTTTTTGATGTAATTTGCTACTTGTTTTGCAACATAGGCTATTGTTTCATTGTCGAATGGAGATGCAATCAGGTTTTGTGACAAAGGATAAACTTCATCAAGTTCTGAAGGAATTATGCCAAAGGGCGCAGCATACGTGCACACATGAATTAAATCAATGACTTCAACAAAAGTTTTCTTAAGTTCAGTTATAACGGCTTCATATTCTTTTGACGCGTGAAAGGGTTTCTTTTGGGTCTGTGGAAACAACAGCAAAACCTTTGCCATTGGGGGTGGAGAATAGTTGTTAAAGAGTCGTTGCCGATAATTGATAATTTCTGGACGATTTAAACCTAAATAACTGAAGAAAAAGATTCCAGATCTTTTGGTAACTGGACTGTGCTTCTCTATAAATTTACTGTATTTAGTTACTTTCTTTAATGCCTGAAGTAATGATGGATGTCCATGTGCTCTCATCTCCATATGTTCCCAGAGTCGTCCCTCAGTAATTGCTTGTTTTATGTGTTGCAACTCACCAAAGCTAACATAGAGATTATGTTCCGCTAGCAGCTTCTGAATCTCTTCTTTTGGTAAAGCTCTTACTGAAGCGGGATCTCTTTTGTTGCAAGCGGGGCATGAGCAATGAAAATATTCCATTTCTTCAAGTCTAGTAGTGCCAGATTCTGTTAGGTAACGACCTTCACGGGCAAACAATGCGTATGCCGCAGAGTCAAACAAATCACATCCTAAGGCAACTGCTAAAGAGAACATAAATGGGTGTCCAGCACCAAATAGATGAAGAGGGCGGTTTGGAGGCAAATTCATTTTGGCTGCAAAAATCATGTCGACAAGAACATCAAACTTGTATTGTTCCATTACAGGAGTTGGACTACCTAAAGCATGAATTTGAAAGGGAAGTTTTCCCATTTCTCTTGCTGATTTAGCGATCAAATCAAAATACTGTCCACCTTGAATTGGACCAACCCATGCTAAATCATCGCGCGATTTCATTTTTTTTAGGCTTTTAGCGCGTTTGATTGTCTCTTTTACGGTGTATTTGGCATACTCTTTGGAGACGCCCCAACCGGTAGGTACGTCAAGTATAGTAGCTATATCAGTGTCTATTGCCTCTTGGAACTGAACTATTTCGTTAGGTGTAGTTTCCACACCTTTGTAGATAAGAAGCTGATAAGCACCAGAGTCAGTCATTATTGAGCCGCTAAAATTCAAAAACTTGTGTAATCCTTTTTCTATTGCAATTTTTCTAAAGTTCTTGTTAATTATATAGGCGTTGGTTATGAGGGCTCTACAATCAAACTTTTTTTTCAACGTTTTTGGAGGAATCATCTGAAGCCTAGGATTGATTACAGGAAAAAGCAGCGGTGTCTCAATTACTCCACTTTTTGTCTCAAATTTGCCTATCCGTGCCATCAAATCCCTGTTTATTACTTCAAATGACATAACTAGACCGCCAAGATACAAGTGTTTTGAACATTGTCTCAGAAAGACTCATTTATTAACATTTACGTAAATTTATTTAATTTTTTGTTAAAATTGATTCAGTAATGTGAACCAATATATGTTGAGTGTATTTAATGAAATAATTTAATTGTTCCATCAGTCAAAAATCCTTTTCCATAAAGAAACGCGTTGTTTTCTGAGCAAAATTACTAAACTGTTTGGATATGTAGACTATAGATTAGTGTTTCTGAAATTTTTTATTAGCTTATTTTGAGGTCTTAATGGGATGAGCGTTTCTCCATTACATCACTTGTAGGTACTCTGGTTTGCCTGAGAACCTACTTTAGAACGCTCATCCTCTCCCACGTTTTGAAGTCTATTATTTTTTTAATCAAATTCATAGCAAAGAAAAGTAACAGTTTTCTCTATTTGTGGTGTTTTTTATAATACAATGATTAATTCGTTTTTCAAGCTTTTTTTATATATTAATTGTGGTTCAGTGGTTATGTAATTTAGCACAGTGTATTTATATCGTAAGATTGTTTTTAGTTGTTGATTTGCTGAAGGTTAACATATGGTTTGCAAGGTTCAAGTTTATGAAAAACCTGTATTGAATAATCCGGTGTTAATTGAGGGGTTACCAGGTATCGGGTTTGTTGCCAACATTGCAGCTTTACAAATTATCAAAGAATCGAAGGCAAAAATGTTTGCTGAACTCAAATCATCTTCCTTTCAGGATTTTGCAATGACCACAGGAAATGGACGAACATACTTTCCAACAAACCAGTTTTATTATTCTAAAGGTAAAAACGGTGAAAGGGACCTCATCATTCTTTATGGTAACACACAAGCCTTGACAACTATGGGACAATACGAGCTTTGTGGAAAGATTTTAGACATTTCAGAAGAACTTGGATGTAAATATGTCCTAACAGTAGGCGGATTAAGAAAAGACGAAAAAATAGAGAAACCAGAACTATATTGTACAGCTTCAGATAAAAAAACATTACAGGATGCATTGGAACTTGGAGCTAAAGTTATGAAAGGTCATATTTTTGGTGTAGCAGGACTTCTTGTTGGGTTGAGTAAATTAAGAAACATGAATGGTTTGTGTTTGTTAGCTGAAACTAATGGCTTATATCCTGATGTTGATGCGACACGTGAGGTGCTAAAAACACTTAATGTTATTCTGAATTTGAAAATTAACGTGGAAAATCTAGACGAAGCAGCTGAAGAAACAGGGGAAATGCTAAAATCGTTCGGAATTATGTCTCGGTCGTCAGTAGAAAAAAAGAGTCGGGAAGCGGATTTCCGCTGGTTTATTTAGCTGCTGCTTCTTTAGTGAACAAACCGTAAACTCGGTTTACACGTTCAGCAATTGGTCCTGAGCCTTCAACTATGCCTTTTTCAGTTACTTTGATTTTTTCCATTACCCAAATGAATCCCTGGTCTTCATAGAGTTTTACCATTGTTGGGAAAACTTTTTCTAGCCGTTCTGATAGCGCCTTCAAGTCAAAAGGTTTTTCGATGGTAAAGATTTGGCCTAAAATTTTGCCGTTTAGGATTATTTTGTGTGTTTTTACTCCTTTGTCGTCTTTAGCGTCAGATAATGAAAGACTTAATGTTTCGGGGTCTATTCCTGATAGAATCCCGCTGTATTTTTTTCCATCAACAGTGATTACCATAACTGTTTTGTCGAGGAGCATTCCAACTTCTCCGTAGAAATTCCGTTTAGCTACAGACATCTTAACACCTAGCCAGTAAATATAAAGAGACTAACTTATTTATTTCTACAAAAAATAGGAAATCTCTCGCAATTCATGAACTAAACAGCTAGTTTGAAGAAAAGATTGAGAGGTTACCATAATACAAATAGCTATTTTGTTTTCTCCAGTTTCTTCATAAATTGCTCTTTGTTTTCTGATGTGACTTCTATTTTGTTATCCTTTGTTATGTAGCTATTACGGTTCATAAAAATTATTTTTCTAGGCTTCAAGTCCTCTTGAAGATTGACGCTGGGTCCAACAATGCTTTGTGGTCCAACTTTTATTCCAGGTTCGATGCAACTGTTGATTCCTGTTTTACAGTTATCTCCCATTATCGCGCCTAATTTGTTTGTGTTAGAGTTTATCCTGTTTTTTCCAATCTGTACTTTAATGTTATTTTCATCAAACCTATAGTTTGCTGTTATTGTTCCAGCGCCAAATAGGCAATTGTTTCCGATGATAGAATCTCCAATGTAGTTCATATGAAACCAGCAGTGGTGTCCGATAAGCGAGTGCTTGATTTCTGTTGAGAAACCCACAACACATTTTCTACCTAATGAAGAGTAGTCACGAACTAGACTGTTACCCCCTATAACACTGTTTTCTCCTATGTAGCATGGTCCTCGTATGCAGGCGCCTTCAAACACTTTGACTCCTTTTTCTAGCCATACTTTTCCTTCTACTGTTGCTCGCTCAGAAATATTTACATCTTTTTTGATTATAGACTCTGATAAGTTGGTGTCCATTAGATGTTTGTTTATTTCAAATAAATCCCATGGATATTTGTATCCTGCAAAGAAACCATTATAATTTACAGCTTTTACTATATTTTTGTCTTTGATGAAATTTAGTATAGCATATTCGTACTGGTGGTCTGAAACTGGAATTTTTCGGTAGTAATCAAAAATTTTTTTGGTTAAAATATAGACACCAATGACAGCTAAATTGCTTGGTTCATTTCCTCTTGGAGGTTTTTCAACAAAATCTGTTACTTGTTCGTCGTCAACTCTGATTATTCCAAATTTCCATGTTTCTGTTACAGGTTTGCAGGAAAGAACTATTTCTACTCCTGTTTTCTTAAATTGTCTATACATCTTTTTTATAAGTGTTGCTTCAAAGATGTCGTCAGCGTTTACAACAAAAAAGTTATCATCGGTAAGTTTTTCCGTAGTTTTAAGGGCATCAGCCATTCCCAAAGATTGGTTCTGATTGGTATATTGAATATTAACTCCTAGTTTGCTACCATCTTTTAGGTAGTTTTTTATTTGTTCACCATGGTGACCGACAACAATAATGTAATCTTTTAGTTCTGCTTCTTTTAGAACATCAATAACATGATGAATCAATGGCTTTCCTAAAAGGTTGAACATTGGTTTTGGAGTGTTTGCTGCAAGTGGAAAAACCCGTTTCCCTTCTCCTCCTGCAAGAATAACAGTTTGCAATCAATCACCTTTCAAGGCTATGTCAAGTTCTTTTACTGCTAGATTATATAGATTCTTTAGTTTCGCTTTAGTTCTAGCCTCAGCAGAGATTCTTATTACAGGCTCAGTATTGGAAGATCTCAAGATAACCCAACCATCTTTTTCTATAAGCTTTACCCCGTCTATGTCAAGAGTTTTAAGTCCTTTCGCCTTGAATTGGCTTCGAACCTTCTCGATGACCATAAATTTCTTGTTGTCAGGGCACTCAAAGTTTTTTTCATAAACCGAAGGATACTGCGGAAGATCAGCAACCAATTCTGAAAGTTTTTGGTCTGTTTTTGACAAGATTTCTGCCATTTTCATGCTTGCGAATACACCATCATCCATGCCATTAACATCAGCAAAATAGAAGTGACTACTTTTTTCTCCTCCAAGCAATGCATGTTCTTTGATCATTTTATCCATTATAAAGGTGTGACCAACGCGTTCAACAATTGGGATACCTCCCAGTTTTGTTACATATTCTTCAACAGCCATAGAACAAGTTAGCTCATAAACAACTTTTCCGCCCTTATTTTTCTGAAGAATTTCTTTGGCAAAAATGAGTAAGGTTATATCTCCGGGAATCAAGTTGCCTTTTTCGTCAATAAATACAGCCCTGTCGCCATCTCCGTCGTATCCCACTCCAAAATCCGCTTTCTTGTTTACTACTTCTTTCATCAATTCGCCAAGTGTTTCAGCTTTTGGTACAGGTAAATGTGCAGGAAATGTGCCGTCGGGTTCTTTGTTTATAGTATATATGTTACAACCTATCCGTTCAAAAAGTGCCGGAGCCACAATTCCGCATGTTCCATTTGCAGGGTCTGCCACAATATTGAGTTTTTTTTCAAGATGTATCTTTTTCTGAACAAAATTTTGATATTCTTGAATTATACCTTCGTGAAATTCTGAATTTCCTTTAGGAGATACAATTTTTTTAGGTTCAACATTTTTGGCATATCTTTTAATGGTTTCCATGTCCTTGCCATAGATGCTTCCCTTTTGTCCTCTGAAAGCTTTGAATCCGTTCCATTGAGGTGGATTGTGGGAAGCAGTAATCATGATTCCTGAATTTTTCTTGAGAATGTTGCAAGCATAATAGAGTAAAGGTGTTGGTAGCACGCCTACATCAGTTACATTGCATTGGGATACAAGACCAGATACAAGTGCGTCTCTGAGTTTTTCTCCGCTTATTCTAACGTCTCTTCCCACCACAATGGTTTTGCCGGAAAGATACTTTGCGAATGCGATACCTATTTTTGTTGCAACATCTTCTGTGAGGTCTTCGCCAAAGACTCCTCGTATATCATAAGCTCTGAATATGTGATCAAAGTCTGTTTTTGAATCGGTCAAAAGTTTTCATCTCTAACTATTTTTTTGGTCAACTTACTTAAATCATAATCGATTTCAGCATCAAGAACAGAAAATAGTTTTGTTATTTACTTGGTTCTTCTGTTTCTTCATAAGTATTATGTATTACATCTTTTACTTTCTTGGTGATTTTTGGACCTAAACCGTGGACATCTTTTGACCATCTATCCACATTATTCAGCG
>Ga0209536_100013086_pt1 | contig 11988 bp, 10 predicted proteins | sample DeeMarSeWOR28_12_FD_187461 | JGI IMG/M metagenome (GOLD analysis project Ga0209536, IMG submission 187461) | Marine sediment microbial communities from White Oak River estuary, North Carolina - WOR-2-8_12 (SPAdes) (version 2) | ecosystem: Environmental > Aquatic > Marine > Intertidal zone >...
AGGATGCAAGTAACTCTTGTGAACCCACCTTACCCAGCAGGCTCTCATCGACATCCACCGTTTATCCCTTTGGGCATCGGATACCTCGCAGCAGTCTTAGAGAAAAATGGGTACTCAGTAACTGTTATAGATTGTCAAGCTCTCAAACTTACATTAGCTGAAGTGGAAAACGAACTCTGTAATCGTCTACCAGATTTGGTTGGATTAACATCTACTACACTTACCTACAAATCCGCCCTCAAAATAATTGAAGTAGCCAAGAAAGCCTTACCCAACTGTGTAACCGTTCTTGGTGGTCCTCATGTTACATTTTGGGATAAAGAAGCCTTTGAGGAATGTCCATCATTGGATGTTGTTGTGAGGAGAGAGGGTGAACATACACTTTTGGAGTTGGTGCAACGACTAGATGCTGGAAAGAGTTATCATGATGTTATAGGAACTACCTGCAAAAAAGATGGAAAGATTGTAAAGAATCCGGACCGGCCTTATATCGAGAACATTGATGAGCTTCCATTTCCTGCAGTTCACCTTTTCCCGATTGAACAATTCAACAAGTATGGAAACATCATCTTTCCAGTTATGACAAGCAGAGGTTGCGTTTACTGGTGCGACTTCTGTACAGCCGTTAGGATGTTTGGCCGAAAATATCGGATGCGAAGCCCAAACAAAGTTGTGGATGAACTTGAGTTGCTCTACAAAAAATATGGCGAAAAACAGTACACCTTCTATGATGACGCATTCACTGTGGACCAAACAAGAACCCACGAAATATGTGACGAAATCCTGAAACGAGGTTTGAATATAAAGTGGGATTGCGAAACCCGAGTTGATATGGTATCAAAAGATTTGCTTCTTAAAATGAAAAAAGCTGGATGCATTGCCGTATGGTACGGTGTCGAAGCGGGTTCACAGAAGGTTAGAGACGCAATGGGTAAAGGAATCAACACCCAGCAGACTCTTAACGCCTTTAAGTGGACACAAGATGCTGGTATGATCGCCGTTGCAAGCATAATTTTGGGCTTTCCGGGAGAAACTAAGGAAACCGCTTGGGAAAGCGTAAAGCTTCTTAAAGACATAAACCCCGACGAAATTGGAATCTACATTGCCACGCCCTATCCAGGGACTCCGATGTACGACTACGTTACTAAGATGGGTTGGCTGAAGATCCATGACTTTGATAGATATGATACCGCTACACCTATTTTTGAGTCACCGACTATGAGCATGAAAGAGCTTAAGGAAATTCATGATAAGGCACATCAAAGTTTCTACATTCGTCCATTATATATAATGCGGGCTTTCAGAAAAGGAGGCGTATATGGTTATTCGACGACCCGTACTGCCTTGGCATGGCTTCGAAGGCTTATAGCATCTAAAATAGGTCTCCGATAATCTCTTAAAATCACAATTCTCCATTTGGGATGATTTGTTGCAGAAAAGACGATTCGGTAAAACAGGCCTTCAGGTCTCCAGTATTGGTTTTGGTGGAACATGGATTTCAGAACTGAAAATGTCTGAATCAGTTAAGATTGTCCAACGGGCTTTTGATTTAGGCATCACATACTTTGATACAGCGAAACTGGATGGGGACAGTGAGGAAAAGCTTGGAGTGGCATTAAAGGATGTACGGGATGAATGCGTTTTAGCTACTAAAACCGCCTCAAGAACAAAAAGCGAATCGTTGGCTGACTTCCAAAGTAGTTTACGTCGATTAAAAACAGATAGATTGGATTTGATTCAACTTCATGGAATCGACGACGACAAAACTCTTCAGAAAGCCATTGGTCCGAACGGTTCACTTGAGATGTGCAAGAAAGCTCGTTATAAAGGTCTGGTTGACTTCATCGGTATCACAAGTCACAAACCCCGAGTTTTGATAAAAGCCATTGAAACAAATGAGTTTGACACAATTCTTGTGCCCTTTAACATAGTAACAAGGCAGGCTTTAGAAGAATTGATTCCACTCTCAAAAGAGTTGGACATCGGAGTTGCCATAATGAAGCCTTTGTCAGCTAAAACCTCCAAACTCATAACATGTCTGTATACTCCATCACTTTCTCTGCTTTCTGATGAGCCTGACCTGAAAACTCTGCTTGGTCCTGATTCAAACTCGATGGTTCATAGCGCTCTTAGATTTGTGTTGGCACAGGACGTATCTGTGGTTGTTACAGGATTCAAGTCCGTTAAAGAGGTTGAAATGGCGGCTCAAATAGGAACCGATTACGAAGGTTTAACAGTTGATGAAAAAAAACGTTTCAAAGTCAAATTTGGAGCACATTATTGTCGGGACTGTGGATTCTGCTTGCCTTGTCCTAAAAACCTTGACATAGCCGCTATACTCAGGTTTCATACGTTATCGAACAGCTATGGATTGAAAAATTGGGCAAAGAAGTTGTATAGTGGACTTGAGGTTGACGTTACCGCCTGCTCAGAATGTGGTGAATGTGAACAAAAATGCCCGTACAATCTACCAATTATGGATATGCTACAAAAATTTCAAACTGAATTGGAGTTAGTTTCATAAGTTGTAGCGACATTTCATTTTTATGTGTGCAGAGTTAGGTGAACATTTCAATGTTAAGGATGTACATGAGCCGAGCCAAAGGATTCGGGCATTTGCTATGGCATCCCTTGCAACTAAGGCATTTGATTATAAGAGAAATCCGATACAAAGATAGGCTGAAAAGTAAACAAAGATGGATAGCTTGGCAGAAATATAACAGTGCACGCGCAGAATCAGCATTTCGCTCAAAGGAGGCGTTGATGCGTCCATTTAATGTTGCTAGGTTGCAAACGATTTCTGGCATGTTTACTCGTTTTTTTGGAAATGGTTTAAATATCCTAGATGTTGGCGGTGGAGATGGAATCCTCGGTGAACATTTATGGAAAAAAGGAAACATGGTAACATCTATAGATTTACCCTCAGTTGCTGGTCGCGTCCACAAGTGTGAAGGTTTGTTGGCTTCGGCTGGTGATGCAGAACGGCTACCTTTTACCTCAGATGTATTTGATGTTGTTTTAGCTTCTGAAATAGTGGAGCATTTGTGGGATCCTAACACTTTTTTTGAGGAAGCTTACCGGGTTCTTAACACAGGAGGGCATCTGATAATCTCTACTCCTGACGGGATAGAGGGTCTACGTTACGATTCTCATAAGAATTACTTCACCGTAGAACGGTTAGTTAACATTCTCAAATCGAGATTCGTTTTGATTGATGTTAAACGTTTAAGAGCCGTAGGCACTCAAACCCCCACAATCATCGTGGCATTTAATAAAATGCTGTCATAAAATACTTGACAATTGAGATTTTTTGTATTTAGAACATCTTTCTGATTCTCCAGATAAGATGGTTCAACGCGGTTCTTGCCATTACTTGACTGTAAAAGTTTCTTTTAAACAGGTGTCGAAGAACATATTTTGGAGAATAAAAGCTGTCATAAAATGAACTTCTTATTTTTGTTACATCTTCAGTTGATAAGTTCGGATTATCAAATACAGGCGCTGTTGTATCATATCGTTTCCAGTCATTCGAAATATTCCATCCCGTTTTTTCAATAAGGTTGCGGAGTTCAGTTCCTGGATATGGAGTTGCTACACAAATGTATGCATCGTCTGGCTCAGTGTTTCTTACAAGATCGATGGTTTGTTTCAGCATTTCTCGAGTTTCTCCAGGATATCCAACCATAACGGAAACTGCGACAAACAAACCAGCTTTTTTTGCCATTTTTATTGCAGCCTTATTTTGTTCCACAGTGGTTCCTTTGTTCACGGCGTCTAGAATTTTTTGGCAACCTGATTCGACACCGAAAAAAACTTGTTGACAGTTTGCTTCACGCATTTTGGATAAAAGTTCTTTTGAAACTGTGCTAACTCTTGTTTGACAATCCCATGGAATACCAATTTTTCGGTTTTTAATTTCTTCACAAATCTTTAGCGCTCTTGTTTTGTCAAGTGTAAATGTGTCGTCGTAAAAGCTGAAGGCATCAGCTCCATGTACATCCCTTAACCACTCAAGTTCATCTACTACGTTTTTAGGACTTCTCGCTCTGAATGCCTTCCCAAAAATTCTGGATGTTGTGCAAAAAGAGCATTGGGAAGGGCATCCTCTGCTTGTTATTATTGGAAGGATTCTTCTTCCATAAAGTCGATATTTTTCTAGTGGAAAGAATTTGTACGCTGGACGAGTTAGTTCATCAAGATTTTGAATAAAAGTTCTGTTAGATGTGCGAACAATATTTCCATTTTTCCTATAAGTTATTCCCTCGATTTTGTTGAGATTTTTATGGTTGGAAACATTTTGCGTTAAATCCAGTAATGTCTCTTCACCTTCGCCTCTTACCACTATGTCAATTGACTTCTCTTCACTGAGAACCTGTTCGTCCATAAATGTAGCATGTGGACCTCCCAAAACAACAAGTGCATCGGGACAGGTTTCTTTTGCAGCATATGCAGATTGAATAGCAGATTGTATCGTCGGTGTCATGGAAGTTATGCCGATTAATTTGGGTTCAACAGAAGAAAGTTTTATTTTTAATTGATTAAGGTCTATTTCTGACGCTGGGCAATCAATTACAGTTACATCATGCCCATTTTTTTCTAGAACTGCAGCCAAATAAGCCAAACCAATGGAAAGATAAAGTTGATGTCGATAGACTCCTTTAAGAGGTGGCGGGTTAACCAACGATATTTTAACTCTTTCAGCAATTTCCGTCACTTTTCACACCGAGTTTTCAGTCGCTATAGGGGTCAAACAGTTAAAAAGTTTCTCAGCTATATCTTTATTGTGTCAAGATAACTTTTTGTAAGGATGAAACCATTTCAATTTATTTATTCTTCTAGTAAAGGTTGTCTAAAAGAAATCATATACCTTTGAACTTTAAAGAGGAAACAAGTAGTAACTCGTTAGCAAAATAATTGGCAACAAACAGACTATGCCCAAGATTAACGCCATATTTCGGATTCGTAATGCTGCTATTATTTTGTTTGAATCCAACTCTTCAATGGGATCACCAACAGCATATTGACCAGGTTTTTCTAATTTTACGCGAAGCGCTCCAGCCATGGACGCCATTTGCCATCCATGATTTGTGCTTGGAATCTTAGCTTGGTCTCGATGCGCAATTTTCCAAGAGCTCTTATAGTCTTCTCCTAGAATAGCTGCAGCCAAGATAATGAAAAGGGTTGTTAATCGAGCTGGAATATAATTGACTATTGTATCAAAAACTGCAGAAAACCATCCTATGTGAAGGTGTTCTGGGTCTTTAAACCCCACCATTCCATCAAGTGTATTGACCGCTCGAAAAGCAACCGCTCCTGGAACACCAAAAAAGGCATAGTAAATTATCGGGGATAATCTAAAATCCGTTAGATTTTCAGACATTGATTCGATAACAGACGAGACTATTTGTGGAGCAGTCAAATTTTTGTTGTCTCTTCGCGAGAAGTGAGCATATTTTCTGGCTTCATTCATATCTCCTGTTTCGATAGCTTTTGCTGCTGCTTTACCCCAATCCGTTTCCAACTTCATACAAATCGTCGATTTTAGTATTATTACCGCTACTACAACGTAAACAATTACTCCAAGGTACATGTAGATTATGCTTAACCCAAAATATGTAGGCACCGAAAAAGTGAGTATCACTATCAAACCTAAAATGACGCCGTTCAATTTTTCTATTTTAGGATTCGGATTCTTGAAGTGCGGCTTCAATGCTTGTGTGAATTTACCCATCCAAACGGTTGGATGCATCTTGAATTGTATTCTCTCTGGATAGTTAGGTGATGGATCACCTATAATCAGGTCTAACATTAATGCCAAGACGAGAACTACAAGTGCAACTACTAGGCTCATTATGGCTATCATCGATCTAACACTGCTGTTAAATAGGTAGATACCGATAGTCCAGAAATCTTACTTAAATCGATTGCCATCAAAATTCCATAAAACAGCATAATAGAGATGCATTTTTGAAAATTATATTTTTCTTCTTTACCGAAGAGAAATAAAAATAATTTGTTCATTCATTTTTGTAAACTATCTTTCCGCCTACAACAGTCATTTTGGCTTCAATTTCACCGATTTTATTTGGCGGAACTGTTTGGGGATCATCAGATAGTACTGTGAAATCAGCTAGTTTGCCTTCCTCTATAGAACCTTTTATGTTCTCTTCGGAGGATGCGTATGCTGGGTTAACCGTATACATCCTTAAAGCTTCATCAACTGTGGTTTGTTCTTCAGGAAAAAACTGTCTCGTTACTGCTGCTTGGATAGCCTGCAATGGGTTTAGTGGCTCCATTGGACAGTCTGAGCCACCTATGACCACTATTCCTTCATTTATCAGCGTTTTGATAGGATAAAGCAGTTTAGCTCTTGTAGGTCCTAAGCGGTCAACTGCCGACCATACCAAAAACTCGGAAATAATACATTTGGGCTGCACAGAAACAATTACTCCCAGGTTCTTGATCCGTCGAATCAACTCCTTGGTTAGAACTGAAGCATGCTCTATACGATACCGGACTTTTTTCCTAGGAGTTCCAATCAAAACATTTTCGAAGGCCGTTAGAGTCATATCAATCGCATGGTCGCCCATTGCATGCATAACCAAACCAAAGTTAGATTTATGTGCACTAGCAACTAGGTTGTTAAGTTCCTGTTGGGAATACATTAGCTGTCCCTTAGTGGCGGAACCATCAACGTATGGCTCATGTAAAGCAGCAGTTCGTGCAGCTAGAGAACCGTCCACAAAAACCTTGACACCCAAAATTCCTTCCCAGTTGTCACCTGAATCGGTTTTTTCCAAAATATTTGCAGGGGCTATGATGCTTACTCTCAATGGCAACATGTTTTCTGCCCGAAGCCTTTGAATAATTGAAATTTCGTTCGATGATGTAACTATCCAATGTACACTAGTGACTCCTGCTTCCACGATTTTCTCACATGCTAAGCCAGCTGCCTCAATAGCTTCTTCTTCACTAGACGGGGGGATTGTTTTCCAGACCAAATCTGTTGCATTTTCTCGTAAAAGGCCTGTGAGCTCTCCAGTTTCAGCGTCTTTTTCGATTGTTCCACCTGAAGGCGTGATTGTTTTCTTAGTTACACCAGACAATTCTAATGCTTTGCTGTTAACTAAACAAACTCGTCCACATTTATGATAAAAGATTACAGGGTTTTCTGGTGCAGCTTCATCCAAGTCTCTGAGAGTTGGATAACGTTTTTCAACAAAACGGTTTTGATCCCATCCATGACCAATAATCCATCTTCGTTTGGGTATCTTCTGTGAATGTTCCCTGACTTTTCTTTTCATGGCTTTAATGGAGTTTACGTTTTTTAGGTCTAGCCATGTTAAGAACTTTCCAAAATCAGCAACATGAATGTGAGAGTCTGTGAACCCGGGCACAACAGTCATTCCTCGTAATTTGATGACCTTTGTTGCTTTTCCAACCCAAGTTTTAATTTCCTCGTTTGTGCCCACCATAATGATTTTATCTTTTTTTATGGCGACAGCCTGAGCACTGGGTTGAGAAAAATTCATGGTCAAGACGTTTCCGTCCACCAAAACTAAATCTGCAAACATCACAAGTCACCGTTAACCAGCAGCACCAAACAGCGGAAATGATACATGCTGCTAAGTATTATTTGCTATTTTTTTCTTTGTAACCTTTTGGTTCATAGAGACACGCGGGATCAGACCCGAAATAAGAGCCCGTATGCCCATATGCTCTTGTCCTACAACCACCACACAGGTTTCGAATGTCACAGATTCCACATTTGCCCTCCAGATTATCGGGGTTCTGTAGTTTCTGATAAAACTCTGAGTTCTGCATTTTGTCCCATAGTTCTTTAAGGCTGTTTTCTTTGATGTTTCCAATCTTCAAGTCCTCGGAATAGAAACATGGGATTACGTCACCATTCTCTAGGACACTCAGATAGCCGCCAAACAAGAAATATATGCATTTGGCTGTGTGGGTTTTGTTAAACCACTCACAGAAGCCATCAGGATCTCTGTCTCTAAAAACTCTTATGTAATGTGGACAATGAATGTTAAAATCGAACTCAACCTTGTACTGTTTTTTTGACAAATCGTACAAGTGACTCAAAAACGCTTCATACTGTTCAGGGGTAGGCTCCAAATCTAAATGTTGCTTGGCTCTTCCGCTTGGAACCAAGTGATTAAACCAAACGAATCGTGCGCTGTATTCTTCTGCTAAGTTAACTATATGATCGGCTTCGTTGAGGTTTCTGTTCGTAATAGCCATAGACAAACCATTCAAGATTCCATTCTTCGACAACTTCTGAATTGCCGATAAGGCTGCCTTGTATGATCCCTTCCCCCTTAACGAGTCGTTAGCTTCTTCTGAGCCATCTATGCTAATGGAAGTGTAAACGTTATACTTGGTCAGATTGTCAAGGATTTCCCCATCAACATAATAACCATTGGTAAGTAAAAGTACCTCAAGTCCCAAATCTTTTGCGTGCGCAATAAGTGTGAATATATCATTTCGCAGAAGAGGTTCTCCACCTTTCAGACCGAACCATTGAGAGCCAAATTCTGCGATTTGGTCGACAAGACGTAACCCCCATTCTGTGTCTAATTCGCCTGGAGTTGGTTCCCTGTTTGCATCCACGTTGCAATACACACAGTTATAGTTACAAGCACCAGTGGCTCTCCAAGATGTGATCATAAGGGGGCCTTGAAGTTTTTTTGGGGGACCAGGACATGCCATTTTGGATCAGATCCAGTTTAAGTTGACAAGTTGTTAGTATTGTTGAGGTTTAAAAACAATTTCATTTTTGTTTGAGTATTGTATGCTTAATACTAATTTTATGCGGTGTGTTATTTGCAGTAAATGTTCAAGTAAATTCATCATAAAAGTTATTATTTGAGGACTTTTTATGTGTGCTATACTAATCCACTATCTTGTCACTAGGAGAACTGCAAATGATTTTGTTGATGACCACTGATCCACCTAAAGAATCGCCTTGGGGTCTAGGCAGAAGGTTTCCTCCGCTTGGATTAGCTTATGTTGCTGGTGCTCTTGAAAAAGAGGGTTTTTCTGTAAAAATGCTTGACAATTATCTCCTTAAAAAGTCAATTGAGGAGGTTAAGCAGGAAGTCAAGAGGATTTCACCGAAAATTTTGGGGATAACGTGCGGTTCTGTAACTTATGGGCGATGTATTGAAACAGCTAAAGCGGTTAAAGAGGTTCTTCCATCTTGTAAGGTTGTGGTAGGAGGCTGGCATCCTTCATATCTTCCTGAAAGTATGTTGCAGCATCCAGAGATAGATTATGCGATTATGGGAGAAGGTGAACGTGCAATTGTGGAGCTAGCAAATAGTATCTCAAAAGGTGAAGAAGATTCGGCTATATCCAAGATTCCGGGTCTAGCTTATAGACATGGAACAAAAATTGCAAAAAATGATCCTGAACTAATCAGTGATCTAGACGGAATTCCCTTTCCAGCTAGGCATCTGTTACCTATGCACCTTTACTCACGAGAAATGGAGTATCTAAGCGGTAAGCCTGTAGATACAATGAATGTGATACGCGGTTGCCCATACAACTGTGCATTTTGTGAGACCAAGAAAATTTGGGGTTCAAAATGTCGCGCCTTTAGTCCATCACGTGTTGTCGACGAACTAAACCATTTGGTTAGTAATTATGGTACAAAAGGAATCTACTTTGTTGGCGACAATTTCACGATTAACAAAAAAAGAACAATAGAATTATGTAAAGCAATAAAAAAAGCCAATATTGATCTTGAGTGGGTTTGCGATACTCGAGTTGATCTAGTTTCCCGGGAGTTGATTAAAGAAATGAAGGCAGCTGGTTGTCGAACTATCTGGTTTGGTGTTGAATCAGGATCTCCTAGGATTTTAGAAAAAATCAACAAACAGATTACAGTTCAGCAAGCTATTGATGCGTTTAAGCTTTGTGACGAAGAAGACGTCAGAACCGCTAGCTCCTTTATGTTAGGACTGCCTGGTGAAACGGTTGAAGATATGGAGACCACTTTCAAGTTTGCTCGGAAACTGGACCCTGATTGGGTTCGATTCAATATTTTCGTGGGTTACCCAGGCAGCGACCTGTATGACGAGATTATGGCGAAGGGTCTCTATGAACGTGTAGAAGATTACGTTTCACTGGTCAAAACCGACGAATTCGATTACGCTTTAGTCGAAAAGATTCAGACAAGATTTCACAAGAACTTTAACAGATCACTAAAACGTATACTTCGAGTAATCAGGCGCGATGGCTTTCTACGCGTTTTACGAAGAAACATTTAGCTTTCCCGTTTAGTTTCTACTTCGTCTTTCGGCCTAGCCAATAACGCTTTTAGTATATTCATTGTTTTCTTTGGATCTCGAATCGCCTTCACTATTTTGTCGCGTGTAATTGTTTGATTTACTACGTTTGCTCGTATGCATATTTCACGTACTTCATCTGTCGTAAAATCTGAGGTTTCAATTAGAGGTTCAGCCCTTGCTAGTGCTTCATCACTAAAGTCTTCTTTTAAGAAACCACCGAGTTTAGCCTGTTCATAAAGTTCTGTTCCATATAATGGAGTGGCTATGCTAAAGTGAAAGTTTGCAGCTCCCAATTTTCTCAGCTTATAAGCGTACTTTATGGTTTTTTCCATATCCTCTTTTGTTTCACCTATAAGCCCTAGTATGAAAAAAATTCCTGTCTTTATTCCCACTTCTTTGGCTAAAACTACAGCCTTTTCTACATCTTTCAAGTCTAGGTTCTTTTTGATAACTTCAGTCACAACACGTTGGACACCTGATTCTGGAGCAAACCGTATTCCTTTGCAGCCCGACGACTTCATTTTCCTTAAAAGCTCTTCGTCAAGGGTGTCTACTCTAACGCCTGTTGGAACGTACCATTCAATGTCTATTTTTCTTTCCATGATTAGGTCGCAAATCTTTACTGCCCTTTTCTTGATTAGCGTCATGTTGTCGTCAAAGAAGTCAATTTGCTTAATCGAATAGGTGTTGACAATTTGCTCTATTTCGTCAACCACGTTTTCAGGGCTTCTGCCGCGCCATTTTCTTCCCATAACTATGTGATTTGAACAGAAAATGCATTCGTGTGGGCAGCCTCTGCTGGTAATCATTATGGCGTAACGTTTGCGTATTATTCCTCTTATCGGGTTTTCCTTTACGGCCTCAAAGTATATGTCCATTGGAAGAAGATGTCTTGCCGGAAAGGGTAGTGAATCTAATTCCTGAATCTCTGGTCTAGGAACTGTAAGAACCTGCTTGCCCTTTTTAGTATATCCTATTCCTTTTATCTTGTCAAGCTCATCAGTTTTTCCTTGTTCCAGTGCACCAACTAACTCCAACATAGCATATTCTGCTTCTCCTCTCACAACAAAATCAACGTTCGGGTTTGAAAGACACTCTACTGGTCTTGCAGAAGGATGCAACCCATCTAGAACTGTTAGAATATCTTTATCGACGCTTTTTACTACAGATGCAACATCAAATGCGGCTTTGGACCAGCCAGAAAATGGGACATTGATTCCAACAATGTCTGGTAACCATTGTTTTATTCTGTCAGCTATGTCTTCGTTGTTTAAACCTACCCGACAATTTGTTTCATCTATTGAGACAAGGTTTCTCCAGCCTTCTGTGGGCGCGTCTATTATGCTTACCTTGTGCTGATCTTCTAATACTGCTGCGACATATGCTATTCCAATGGGCTGATATACCGTTGGGGTTCCCCACCCTTTTGGGTGAATTCGCGGCGGATTAATCAAACAAACACGCATCTATTACTCACAACACATAGCAGACAAATCTTGTTCTTTCTCAAGCAAAGCTGGATATTATTGGCTATCTTTTGGAAACCTAAAAACGTTTGGAAACATCGAATCTTTTTGCTGTTTCATCTTTTCTTTTCAAGAATCCATATTGGTCCTTGTTTATGTAAAACATATTAAGCATGCAACTTCTTGTATCTTTTAAAATGCAGAACTTCTAGGCG
>Ga0209536_100013087_pt1 | contig 11988 bp, 22 predicted proteins | sample DeeMarSeWOR28_12_FD_187461 | JGI IMG/M metagenome (GOLD analysis project Ga0209536, IMG submission 187461) | Marine sediment microbial communities from White Oak River estuary, North Carolina - WOR-2-8_12 (SPAdes) (version 2) | ecosystem: Environmental > Aquatic > Marine > Intertidal zone >...
GGTAAGATCGTAAGGGGACAATTCCACCTTAACTTTGTCTCCAGGAAGAATCCTGATAAAATTCTTTCTGATCTTGCCCGATACGTGCGCCAGTATTATCTGTCCGGTTTCCAATTTAACTCTGAACAACGCATTTGGCAGAGCTTCGTTTACGATCCCTTCCAATTCTATAACATCTTTTCCTTTTACCATTTATTTTATCTCCGTAAGGACTTGAGTCCCTTTTTTTGTCACAGCCACAGTATGCTCAAAGTGAGCAGAAAATTTTCTGTCCCGCGTCACAACTGTCCAGCCGTCGGAGAGGGTCTCAATATCCGATCGTCCCATGTTCAGCATCGGCTCTATGGCAAAAACCATGCCCTCTTCAAGCCTTGGACCGGTGCCCTTTTGTCCAAAATTCGGGACAAGAGGGTCTTCGTGCAATTCCGTGCCGATGCCATGGCCGAAAAGATCCCGAACAACTGTGTACCCGTTTTTTTCCGCATGGCTCTGAATGGCAAAAGAAACATCGCCCAGATACTTCCCCGGTTTTGCTTCAGCTATCCCTAGATAGAGGGCTTCTTTTGCCGCCCTAATAAGCTTTTCAAGCCTTTTATCGATCCGCCCAACAGCGAACGTGGCGGCCGTATCTCCGAAAAACTTACCGACCTTTGTGCCGACGTCAACGCTTACAATGTCGCCTTCTTTTAATTTTCGATCGTCCGGGATACCGTGTACAACCTCAAAATTCCTTGATATGCACGTCGCGTGCTTATAACCTCTGTATCCCTTGAAGGCAGGAAGAGCGCCCCTCTTCCTTATCGCTTTCTCCCCTTCACGATCGAGCTCTATGGCCGAAATTCCCGGCTTTACCAGTTCTTCCAATTCTTTCAGAACCTCCGCAGCAACCTGGCAAGCCTCTCTAATAGATCCGATCTCGGCAACTGACTTCAAACTTATCATAAATTCAATAATTTTGACATTTCGTCCGAAACTTCTTCAATCTTCCTTGATGCACCAACCTGAACAAGAACATTCATATTCTTATAATGATCGATCAAAGGCTCGGTCTGCTTTAAGTAAACCTCAAACCTGTTCTTGATAACTTCCTCTTCGTCGTCATGCCGCTGATAAAGTTCCCCTCCGCAAATATCGCATTTCCCCGCTTCTTTTGGAGGCTTATTTGTCTTGTGATAAACAGCCCCGCAACTCTTACAGCTTCGACGAAGAGAAAGCCTCTCTACCACAAGATCAAGCGGCAGAGAGAAATAAATAACCTTATCAACTTTCTTCCCTAAGTCTTTAAGAATCCCCTCAAGCGCTTCAGCTTGAGGAAGGGTCCTCGGAAATCCGTCAAAGATAAAACCTTTTTTACAATCAGGCCCGCTCAACCTCATTTTGGCCAATTCCTGCGTTACGCTGTCGGGAACAAGCTTTCCCTCTTTCAGGATATTCTCGACTTTGACCCCCAATGGTGTCTTCCGTCTGACCTCTTCCCTTAAAATGTCCCCCATTGCTATGTGAGGCACATTAAGTTTATCCGCAAGAATCTTTGCCTGCGTCCCTTTTCCGGAACCAGGCGGACCTAAAAAAACAAAATTCGACATCTATGTTAATAACCCTTCGTACTGCCGCGTTACCAGATGAGTTTCTATCTGGCGGACTAAGTCCAGAGCAACACCAACCATGATCAGCAACGCTGTTCCGCCAAGTCCCCTAAAGGTCGTGACATGGGTCAGCCCCTCAACAACCAAAGGAGTAATTGCGATACATGCAAGGAACGATGCACCAACAAGAGTGAGTCTTGTGACAATGTATTCAAGATACTCAACCGTCGGCCTGCCCGGCCTGATACCCATTATAAACCCGCCGTATTTTTTTATGTTCTCGGCCAATTCAACCGGATTAAAAGTAATTGCAGTGTAAAAATATGTAAAGAAGAAGATCAACAGGAAAAAGAGACCCATATACAGCACTCCCGATGTAAGGGCAGTTGCTATCGTCTTAACAAAACCCACTGGAATAAATTGAGCAATGGTTGAAGGGAAGAAAAGCACTGCGGTAGCAAATATTATGGGAATTACTCCGCCCTGGTTTATCCGAAGAGGAATATAAGTGCTTTGGCCTCCATAAACCTTTCTGCCAACAACCCTTTTCGCATATTGAACCTGTATGCGCCTCTGCGCCTCCTGTATGATTACAATGGCTACGATCATGGCAACGAAAACAGTAAGCATAATTCCAACCGCAATAGCGCTTGCTCCGCCTTTAATTAGTGTTATGGTCTGGCCTGTATAGGCGGGGATCCTCGAAATAATTCCCACAAAAATGATCAGTGAAGCCCCATTGCCGATCCCTTTTTCTGTTATAAGTTCGCCGATCCACATAAGAAGCGTTGTTCCCGCAGTGAGAGCAACAACCGTTGAGATAAGAAAGAAAGTGAAATTATAGCCGGTGAGCAATACGCCTCTGAGCCAGAAGGCCATGCCGGATGCCTCTATTAGGGCAAGCCCCACAGTAAAGAAGCGTGTATATTGGGCTATTTTCTTTCTTCCGCTTTCTCCTTCTTTTGAAAGCTCCTCAAGCTGAGGGATAACAACCATAAGAAGCTGCATGATGATTGAAGCGTTAATATAAGGCACTATTCCCATAGCAAATATCGAGAACCGCACCATGGCACCGCCAGTGAACAGATCAAGAAATCCTAAAAGCGTACCCTTGCCGAACATCTCGGCAAGTTTAGCCGCGTCGACCCCGGCCACTGGGATATGCGCACCCAAACGAAAGATAACGATCATGGCGACCGTGAATAAAAACCGCTTTCGGAGATCAGGTATATTGAATATTCCGCTTAAGCTTTTGAACATTTTATATTTCTTTCCTCACCTTGATTTTCTTTACATGGAGAGCTTTGCCCCCGGCTGCTTCAATTTTTTGCTTGGCAGCTTTACTGAATGCGTGAGCTTCAACAGTTAAGGGCTGTTTAAGTTCTCCGACGCTTAAAACCTTGAGCATCTCTCCTTCTTTAAGGACACCCTGGCTGATAAAATCCATTAATGAAACTTTTTCCTTGAATTTATCAAGGTTTCGAAGATTTACCACAACATAATTTTTCTTGAACATCAGGTTCTTAAAAGAACCGCGCTTTGGAATCCTTCTGTAGATAGGGGTCTGGCCGCCTTCAAAACCGGTGCCTTTCATGCCGCCTGATCTTGATTTTTGGCCTTTATGACCTCTGCCCGAGGTTTTTCCGCTCCCCGCCCCAAAACCGCGTCCTACTCTCTTTTTCTTCTTTTTAGATCCTGTTTTTGGTTTTAACATTGAAAGATCCATATTTTAGCTCTCCTCCGAAACTTCCTGAACAAATTTGACCGGCAGCTTCTTGCCGCGAAGGGTTTCTTCTTCTTTAAGCTTTTTTAGGCCCTGAAGCCCCGAGATCGTCGCTTTGGCAGTATTGATAGCATTTGGCGAACCAAGTGATTTCGCCACGACGTCGTGAATCCCGGAAAGCTCAAGGATGATCCTTACGGCCCCACCGGCTATAACGCCCGTTCCCTTCGGAGCAGGCCTGATCAGAACGCGGCTCGAGCCGGCCTGACCCAAAATTTCGTGCGGGATCGTAGTCCCTATCCTGGTGACCTCTACCTGTCTTTTTTTTGCGTCTTCAACACCCTTCCTTATTGCAGCTGAAACCTCCACCGCTTTCCCGATGCCGATCCCGACATGACCGGCTTCGTCCCCAACAACTACTGCCGCCCTAAATCCCATTCTTTTTCCGCCCTTAACGACTTTTGTTACGCGCCTTATTTGAACAACTTTTTCTTTTATCTTATCATCATCTTTGATTCGTTCTTCGCGCAATTTATTTCCTCCTATATTAAAATTCTAAACCGCCCGCTCTGGCAGAATCAGCCAAAGCCTTCACTCTTCCATGAAAGCGGAATTTTCGCTTATCAAAAACAACCTTTTTAATCTTTTTTTCTTGCGCCCGTTTAGCGATCTCTTTGCCGACGATCTTTGCCGCACCAATATTGCCGCCCTTTTTCAACTCTTTCCTGATCTTCGGATCAAGTGTTCCGGCCTGAACTATTGTTTTGGCATCCGTATCATCAATGATCTGCGCATAAATATTATTAAGGCTTTTGAAAACCGCAAGCCTCGGTCGTTCTTTTGTTCCAATTGTCTTTTTTGATCTTCTTTTCATTTTAATATCACTACCCTTTTATGCCGCTCCCATGGCTTTTGCAGCTTTTCCTGCTTTTCTTCTTACTCTTTCACCGGCATATTTTATGCCCTTTGCTTTATAAGGTTCGACCGGTCGGATCTTCTTAATGTCTGCAGCAACCTGGCCGACCAATTCCCTGTCTATTCCGTTGACTTTTACCTTTGTTAGTCCTTCTGTCTGGATATCTATGCCATCCGGCGGATCTATCTCAATGGGATGCGAATATCCCATCTGAAGAACTAGTTTCTTGCCCTGCTTGCTTGCTCGATAGCCGACACCGGAAAGCTCAAGCAACTTTTGAAATCCCTCAGTTACACCCTTGACCATGTTTGCCACAAGCGCTCTCGTCAGCCCGAACAGAGCCCTCGATTCCTTTGTCTTATCCTTAATGGAAAACTCAAGTTTGCTATCCTTTAAGACAACCTTGACCCTATTGTTCAATTCCCTTTTGAGTGTTCCCTTCGGGCCCTTTACGGAAATATGCCCGTCTTCGATTTTTACCTCCACTCCCTTTGGTACATCTATCGGTTTTTTCCCAACTCTAGACATTTTTATCCTCCATTACTTACCATGCATGGAATAAGACTTCTCCGCCTACTCCCTGTTTTCTTGCCGCTTCATCCGTTAAGATACCGCGGGAAGTTGAAAGCACGGCAACGCCGAATCCGGACAGAACTCTGGGGATGCTGTCTTTATCTGCATAGACTCGCCTTCCCGGCTTACTTATTCTTTTTAAAACATTCAGAGGTTTTTTCTCGCCGTGCTTAAGGAATATCCTCAGGATCTTCTTGTTCTTTTTTGAGAGAACTTCTTCTTTAAGAATAAACCCTTCTTCCTTCAAGACCCTGGCGATCTCCGTCTTTATTCTTGACGCGGGAACATCAACAGACTCAAATCCCGCCATCAGGCCGTTTCGGATCCTGGTCAGCATATCACTAATTGTATCCATAATTAACTTTCTCTCCTTTTTACCAGCTTGACTTGGCGACCCCGGGAAGCACTCCCTTGTGCGCCAGCGCCCGAAAGCATATCCTGCACATCCCAAACTTACGAAGATGCGCTCTTGACCTTCCGCAGATGTTGCAGCGATTGTAACCTCTCACTTTATATTTTGGTTTCTTCTTCCATTTTGCCACCCAACAATTCTTAGCCATATTTCCTCCTACAAAGATTTACGATCTAAAAGGCAATCCCATAAGCCTCAGTAATTCCCTTGCTTCCTCGTCGGTCTTTGAAGACGTACAGATCGTTATGTCCATTCCTCTGACCTTGTCCACCTTGTCATAGTCGATTTCAGGAAAGATCAGCTGCTCTGTTATCCCAAGAGAATAATTCCCCCTGCCGTCAAAAGAATTGGGATTGATGCCCTTAAAATCCCTTATCTTAGGCAAAGACACGTTTACAAGTTTATCCATAAAATCATACATCCTGCTGCCTCTAATGGTAACTTTGCATCCGACAGGGACGCCTTTTTTCAGTTTAAATCCAGCGATCGATTTTTTTGCTTTTATTATCAACGGTTTTTGCCCGCTTATTTGAGCAAGCTCCTCAACCACAATCTCGATGGCCTTTGGGTTCAAAACAACCTCTCCAACGCCCCTGTTAATGACTATTTTCTCTAATTTCGGCACTTCCATCCGGTTCTTATAACTGAACTTTTCCATCAGCGCAAAAGTCAATTCTTTTTTATATTTTTCTTTCAGTCCCATTTTTTATTCTCCCGAGAAACCTATTGTTATACCTTATCAATAATTTCTTTACACTTTTTACAAGCCCTCACCCGTTTGCCGTCCTCAATAAGTTTTATCCCTATTCTTGTAGGCTTGCTGCAGCGCGGGCACAAAAGCATGACCTTTGACCTTGGAACAGGGAGAGGTTTCTCTATAATGCCCCCCTGAAAATCCCTTGTCGGTCTCTGATGTCTTTTTACAACATTGATCTTCTCCACAACGACCCGGCCTTCTTTGGGCATTGTTCTGATAACTTTGCCCTTTTTGCCCTTATCCTTTCCGCTCAAAACTATTACAGTATCATCTTTTTTTATGCTTTTTGACATGTCTTACTCCTAAAAATTTAAACGACTTCCGGCGCCAGAGAAATGATCTTCATATAGCCTCTATCCCGAAGCTCCCTGGCAACGGGGCCAAAAACTCTCGTTCCTATAGGATTGCCGTCTTTACCGATTATTACAGCGGCATTTTCGTCAAACTGCAAATAAGAGCCGTCGTCTCTTCTGATCGACTTCTTTACTCTTACGATCACGGCCTGAACTTTTTCGGCATCCTTAACGGTCATGTGAGGTATCGCATCCTTGACCACGGCAACTATCTTATCCCCGATGCCTGCGTACCTTCGGTGAGAACTCCCCAGTATCCTTATGCACAAAAGTTCTCTGGCACCGGTATTATCAGCCACATTTAATTTTGATTGAACCTGGATCATTGGAATCTATTTCCTTTCTTTAATTACCTCTACGATTCTCCATCTTTTATCCCTGGACATGGGCCGCGTTTCCATGATGCGGACCTTATCTCCGGGACTGCAGGCATTTTTTTCGTCATGGGCTTTGAACTTATTATATACTTTTATGGTCTTGCTATATGTAGGGTGCTGAGTCAGCCTCTCTACCCTCACAACGGCGGTTTTGTCCATTTTATTGCTTATAACGACCCCTTCCATTTCTTTTCTTCTGCCTTGGTCCACTATTTTGCCTCCTTTTTAAGCTTAGAGCCGGATTCTTTTTCGCTCAAAATCGTCAAGACCCTGGCTATATCCCTTCTTGTGCCCCTTAATGCCAATGGGTTCTTAAGTTCGCCGGATGTTTTCTTAAATCTTAAGTTCATGAGATCCCTTCTCAGGGTATCAAGTTTCTCTTTTAGTTCATCTTCTTTTAAATCTCTAAGGTCCTTTGATTTCATCAGAATTACTCCTTTGTAACAAATCTGGTCTTTATAGGAAGTTTATTACTGGCAAGCCTCATCCCTTTTTCGGCCTCTTCCCTTTTAACTCCCGCAAGTTCAAATATAATGTGCCCCGGCTTAACAACTGCCGCAAAATACTCGGGGGCACCTTTTCCTCCACCCATACGGGTTTCTGCCGCCCTTGCCGTGACCGGCTTATCGGCGCAAATTCTGATCCAGAGTTTGCCTCCTCTTTTTACATAGTGAGCAATTGCCCGCCTCGCAGCTTCGATCTGCTTTGTTTTAAGCCACGCAGGCTCTTGAGCCTGAAGCCCATACTCGCCAAAGCTCAGCTCGCAGCCTCGAAGAGCAACTCCCCTCATTCTCCTTCTCTGACTTTTCCTGTATTTAGTTTTCTTTGGTACTATCGCCATCTCAATTTATCCTCCTGGCTGTTCCTTTGGTTTTGCAATGCTTCCGATCTTCACTTCGGTTTTTTTCCCGCCCAGAATATCTCCTTTATAGACCCAGACCTTAACCCCGATTTTACCGTATAATGTCATTGCTTCTGCAAAGCCATAATCTATCTGGGCTCTTAAGGTATGGAGCGGAACTCTTCCGCGACGATACCATTCCTTTCTCGCGATCTCCGAACCTCCCAGTCTGCCTCCGCACATAACTTTTATCCCTTTTGCTCCGGACCTTAGAGCTTTTGTGACAATCTGTTTCATTGCCCGCTTATGACTGACCCTTTTCTCAAGCTGCATGGCGATCGATTCGGAAAGAAGCTGTGCTGACGCTTCAGGATTTGCCTCTTCCTGAACATTTAGCTGCACCTGCTTGCCCGTAAGCTTAATAAGCTCATCGCGCTGTATAGCTACTTCTCTTCCTCCCTTGCCGATAATGAGACCAGGTTTCGCCGAATATAGGTCGATCTCTATCTGGCCCCCTCGCCTTCGTATCTTTATCTTTGAGATCCCGGCCTTATAGAGATTTGACTTAAGGTATTCTCGGACCTTCAGATCTTCCTTTACAAGATTCTTATAATCCCCTCGTTCCGCATACCATGTACTGTCCCAGTCTTCTATGACATTTAAACGAAATCCTCTTGGATGCGTCTTCTGACCCATTTTAAGCTCCTTTCTCGGATTCTACAAAAACAGTGATATGGCTCGTTCTCTTGGCGATCGGAAACGCCCTGCCCCTGGCCCTTGCCCTCCATCTTTTAAGAGTAGGACCTTGGTCCACATAGATTTCATCGACAAACAGATCCGCCTCATTAAGCTTGTAGTTGTTCTTGGCATTTGCAACGGCCGATTTAAGGACCTTCTCAACTTCCCTTGCCCCTCTATGAGGCAAGTATTTTAAAATAAGCATTGCCTCTTTTGTCCCCTTACCGCGCAGAAGCGCAATAATTCGCCTAAGTTTTCTTGGCGACATCCTTATCCATTTTGCCTGTGATTTAACTCTCATATTTCACCTTATGTTAATGCTGTAGTTTTTTCCGTTGGAGCACCGTGACCCCTAAAAAGCCTTGTAAGAGAAAACTCACCAAGTTTATGACCGACCATGTTCTCAGTAACATAAACAGGTATATGTTTGTTGCCATTATGAACGGCAAAAGTATAACCGACCATATCCGGAATAATTGTTGAACGCCTTGACCAGGTCTTTATGATCTTCTTGTCGCCCGTCTTTTCCATTTTTGATATTTTTCTAAGGAGCTTTTCGTCCACAAACGGACCTTTTTTTGATGATCTTCCCATCTTTACTTCCTCCTAACCAAAATAAATCTGTCGCTTCTCTTTCTTTTCTTTCTTGTCTTATAACCTAAAGCGGGTTTCCCCGTCGGAGAAACCGGCCTTGTTCTTCCAACCCCTGATTTTCCTTCCCCTCCGCCGTGAGGATGATCGCATGGGTTCATAACTACCCCTCTCACATGCGGTTTTATGCCTCTATGTCTCTTGCTTCCCGCCTTGCCGAGAGAAATATTTTTTGCATCAATGTTGCCGACCTGTCCCACAGTAGCCCTGCAATCCAAATGGACCATGCGCTGCTCGCCTGAAGGGAGCTTTAAAATTGCATAGTCCCCTTCTTTTGCCAGCATCTGTATTCCTGTTCCCGCACCTCTTGCAAGCTGTCCGCCTCTGCCCCTTTTAAGTTCAACATTATGTACAACCGTACCAAGAGGTATAGAACGCAGGGGCAAGGCATTGCCCGGTTTTATGTCAACATCTTCGCCGGACATCAAAATCTCACCTATTTTAAGCCCCAGGGGCGCAATTATATATCTCTTTTCCCCGTCCAGATAATGAAGAAGAGCTATGCGGGCATTTCGTACAGGATCATACTCAATAGACACAACTTTTGCTCCGACATTATCTTTTGTGCGCTTAAAATCAATTATCCTGAGGAACTGCTTGTTGCCGCCGCCCCGGTTCCTCATGCTGACCCTTCCCGAAGCATCTCGTCCGGATTTCTTCCTTAAGGGCTGAAGCAACGACTTTTCAGGTTTCGTTCTAGTTATGTCATCGTATTTATCTACAACCTGAAAGCGCTGTCCCGCAGTTGTCGGATTTTTTTCTTTTAGAACCATCTGATATTCTCCTTTATGCCTCTTTTTGCAAGATTACTTAATGTCAAGTTCCTCGATCTTTTGCCCTGATACAAGAGTGACATAGGCCTTCTTATAAGAAGGTGTTCTTCCAAAAACACCTCTGATCCACCCTCTGGTCTTGCCCCGCGCATTAACGGTATTAACATGTTTTACTTTTACTTTGAACAATTTCTGAACAGCATGCTTTATTTCCAGTTTATTTGCACGCGGATCCACTTTAAAAGTATATCTGTTGAACTGCCTCTCCATGCTGCTCTTTTCACTGATTATGGGTGAAAGCACCACTGTTCTCGGATCTTTCATTTTACAAGCCTCTCCTCTATTTTTGTCAAAGCACCCTTTGTCATGAGTAAATTTTCATGCGACAAAAGGTCATATATATTCAGATCGCTCTCGCACACTAGCTTTACATTCTTTAAATTCCTTGCTGCAAGCTTGATTTTTTGGGAAGGAGCCTCATCAACAAGCAATGTTTTTCCGTTAAGCTTTAAACCTTCCAGCATCTTAACCATTTCTTTTGTTTTGGCTTCCTTTAGCTCGACGGACTCAATAAGAGTTAGTTTTTTTGCCCTTAACTTTTCTGAAAGCATTATTCTTATGGCAGCCCTTTTCTGTCTTTTTGGCATATCAAAAGAATAATCCCTTTGCTTTGGCCCAAAAATAACTCCCCCTCCGTTCCACAGAGGAGACCTTGTGGACCCGGCCCTTGCCCGGCCTGTTCCCTTTTGTCTCCAGGGTTTTTTTCCTCCGCCTCTGACCTCTGCTCTGGTTTTGGCACTTGCAGTGCCGCTACGCTGAGAAGCCATATAATTAACTGCAGCCAAATGGATAAGAGATTTGTTCATAGGCACTCCAAATACATCTTTGGAAAGCTTTTGTTCGCCTTTGCTTTTGCCTTTCAGGTCATATAAAACTGATTTTGTCATGCTAAATTGCCTTCCTTATCACTAAAAAGCTGCCTTTCTTACCGGGAACAGCTCCTTTTAACAACAACAGGTTTTTATCTGCGTCAACATCAACAACCTTGACATTTTTCTGTGTAACCTTTTCTCCGCCCATTCTGCCAGGCATCTTTCGGCCTTTATAGACCCGGCCCGGAGTGGTTCCTGCTCCGATCGATCCCGGTATCCTGTGTGATTTTGATCCGTGCGTCATCGGGCCTCTTCCAAAATGCCATTTCTTAACCGTGCCGGCAAAACCCTTTCCTATTGATTCGCCGGTGACTTTCACAACATCCCCTGCCTTAAAAACATCAACATTTATTTTTTCTCCGACATTAAAGCTGCCCGATTCCTTTTCTCTAACCTCTCTTAAGAACCTGGGTGCAGATTCCGGATTTGCAGCTTTAAAATGCCCCATAGCCGGCTTGTTGATATTTTTTCCTTTGCCAAACCCGAGCTGAAGAGCGCTGTAACCATCCGCTTCATCAGTCTTTTTCTGTATTACAACACATGGGCCGGCTTCTACAACAGTTACAGGAACAACCTTGCCATCCTTACTATATATCTGGGTCATTCCAACTTTTTGGCCCAATATCGAAGAAAAAGGCTTTACTTCTTTCTTTTGCTCCTCCTTCGCTTTCGTTTCGGAGGATAAGACTTTTTTAGACGCCTCTTTAACAGGAGCTTTTTCCTGTTCCTTGGCGGCCTTTTCGGCCATGGCAGGCTCTGCCTTTTTGCCTTCAGGCTTTGCAGAAACCTTTGACTCCGGCTTTTTCTCTGCAACAGCAGCCGGCTTTTTAGGCTCGGTCTTTCCTTTGTCCTCGGCTTTTGCTTCTGCCTTAGCTTCTTCTTTTTTTGCTTTTTTCTTCTCTTCAGCCATTATTTAACTCCCCTGCTTGCATTACTTTGTTTTAATTTCTATATCCACGCCAGCCGGCAGGTCCAGCTGCATGAGCGCATCAACTGTCTGCGGCGCAGGATCAAGAATATCGATCAAACGCTTATGTGTCCTTATTTCAAAATGCTCCCTTGACTTTTTATCAACATGCGGGGAACGGAGAACACAATATACCTCTTTGTCAGTAGGAAGAGGTACCGGACCTGAAACAAGTGATCCTGCTCTTTTGGCAGTATCAACTATCTTAGCTGCTGACAGATCCAATATTCTATAATCGTAACCCTTAAGTCTTATCCTTATTCTCTGTTTTGGCAATTTAATCTCCTTGCTTATTCAATAACCTTGGATACAGCACCGGCGCCGACAGTGTGTCCGCCTTCCCTAATGGCGAACCTCATGCCTTCTTCAACGGCGACCTCAGTTATCAG
>Ga0209536_100013088_pt1 | contig 11988 bp, 15 predicted proteins | sample DeeMarSeWOR28_12_FD_187461 | JGI IMG/M metagenome (GOLD analysis project Ga0209536, IMG submission 187461) | Marine sediment microbial communities from White Oak River estuary, North Carolina - WOR-2-8_12 (SPAdes) (version 2) | ecosystem: Environmental > Aquatic > Marine > Intertidal zone >...
CGCTAGTCCCAGTTGGCGACCGGACACGGGGCCCACGGCAATCATTTCGCTGTGGCGTACCGTGGCCTGGCACTGCCAGTCCCAGTCTCGCAACCGTGGTGAGAGGCCGCGCAGTACTTCAACATCGACCTGGCTACACCCCGGCTGATATTGCTCGTTTAGTGCCTGGAGTAGTTGGTCGGCATCGGCCTCGGGGTTGGCCAGGGAAGGCGCCGTTAGTTTGAGGCGGTAGGCGGTAACGGGTGGTTCCAGCTGGACGGCGATTTCCAGCCCTTCCACCTGGGTGCGTTGAGGAGTGGTCATTGACTCGGCGGGGACACTCACTTTGACATCACTGCGGGGGTAGGTCTGACAGGCAAGGCGCCAGCCGTCTTTAAGCTCTTGAGCGGAAAAGACCTCGCGCTCGATGGTGGTTGGCTTGGAGACGACTCCGGTACGTACTTTTAATTTACAGGCGCGGCAGGTCCCCTTGCTGGCACAGATGCTGACAATGTCGATACCGAGCTGGTGGGCGCAGGTCAGAATCGAGTCCGTATCCTGACATTCCCCACGTCGGCCCAGGGGTTCAAACTCGATAGTATATGCCATAGCTGACCTCCGTCTGCGGTGTTGCCCGAACGCTATCCGCCGGGATGCGGGTGAGTAAAAGAGCCGGTTGCCTGACTCAAGCTTACCGTTTCCTGGACTTTGAAAAGGGCACTCCCGTTATTATACCCGCCAGACCCGAGGTAGCACAATGGGTGAAGCAGCTTGGGTTCGATCAGAATGACCTTGCTTAAGTATTTACTATGGCTGCGTGCATGCGGTATACTGACTTTGGTTATCGTTCGCTTCGTAATATTAACTTCGTCTGGGTTGTCGTCGACCAGGTTAATATGACGCAAGAGTCAGGAGATAGGAAGGAGTTAGATGGACTTTAATCAACTTAGCTGGGGGGGATTTGCTTCTACTATCGGTCGGTCGGCGACCATAAGTACAGTCGTATCATGCGAGATACCGAGTTCATCACCGGGCTCAGAAAAGAGCCATACAGCATCCAGAGCGAGGAGTTTGAGGAAAAGGTACTGCTGGATCACGTGAGTATCGAAAACTATGACTTGCTTATCGGACATAACTTGGCCAAGAGGGTTCTCGCCAAGATAATCGAGTTACAGTCGGTGACGCTGGCCATGCAGGATGTCAGCATTCTGGAGTGCGACCTCGCTGACCCGAACATCATGGGGAAAATAGGTAAAGTGTATACCGAACTCTATTCGATTAACGGCCTGTGGCTGACCGGAGTCTCCAAGATTGCTCATTTGCTCAACGACAGGCTGTTTGCCATACTGAACCTGGATATATCCAATCACTTCGGGCTGCTCGAAGGGGATACCGGCCTGGTCCGGTGGCTAACAATAACGCGTCAAAACGCTCAAGAAGTCACCCAGGACTTTCACGACCGGGGACTGCCCGGTTCACCGGAGCAGTATCTTTCGGAGAAGCTGGGTTACACTAGCTATGGCTACGAGAAGTCACTGATCAAGTTCATCGACGAGTACTTCTGGTTGCGTTTTGGGGATAACCTGCCGGTGCCGCCCCGGTGGGTACCTCCCGTTGACACGAGGGAGGATTGATCCCGAGGCATCTCCACCATACCCTCGAAATACTGGTCAGTCGCCCTCTCATCGTAGCCCGGTGGTTAAACGAAGACCGGTAACTGCCTGACCTACGTCCGGGTATTTGACGAGGATACTTTTCTTCGGTGTTCTCGTTTGAGACGTGCCCGGGAAAACCCAAACGAGATGAGAAAGGAAACCCCACCGACGAGGATGATAGTCGCGCCGGACGGCAGGTCGAGCGCATAGGAGAGCCACAGTCCGGAGACGGTGAAAGCGGCACCGATCAAGCCGGCCAGAAGCATCACCTTCTTCAGGCTATAGGTATACTGCCGTGCCATGGCAGCCGGGATAGTGAGTAGTGCGATCACCAGGATCAGTCCCACCACCCGGATCAGTACCACCACCGTGAGCGCAATTAAACAAAGCAGGGTAAGGTACAAGCGTTCCACCGGGATACCGGCGACCTTGCCGAACTCCTCATCGAAGGAAAGCGCCAGAAATTCCTTATAGAGGAGATAGACCACCAGGATAATGATGACGTCGAGAATGAGCATGATGACTAAGTCGGAAGCGGGTACGGTGAGAATGTTGCCGAAGAGATAGCCAAACAGGTCTGGAGGATAGCCTGGAGTCAGGAAGACGAAGATTACCCCCAGCGCCATTCCCAGCGCCCAGAGGATACCAATCGCGGTGTCCTCAGGTAGCCTGGTTCTCTTGGTAACGACCCCCATCACCAGGGCGGAGCCAATGGTAAAGGATAGCGCCCCCAGGATCGGGTTTATCCCGAAGAAATACCCCAGTCCGATGCCGCCAAATGAGGCGTGAGCGACGCCGCCGCTGATAAAGGCCATGCGTTTCACGATGACATAGGTGCCGATGATACCGCAGGCAACCGAGGCCAGCAGCCCGGCCAGCAGGGCGTTCCTCATAAATTCATACTGGAGTACTTCAATCATCGTGGGGGTGCTCTTTTAGGACGCGATGAGGTATGGTACCGTGGGCGATCATCTGTACCGGACAGGCGTAGGTGCTTTCCAGCGTCTCGGCGCTGACCTCCTTCGATCCGTGATAGAAAAGCCGGCGGTTAAGACAGGCGATCTTATCGACATGAATCGAAACGGCACTGATATCGTGCGATACGAGCACAATAGTGACCCGCTGTTTCAAGTCCGCCAGTAGCTCGTAGAAATCGCTCTGTATTGCGGAGTCGACGCTGGCGGTGGGTTCGTCGAGGAGCAAAAGCTTGGGTTCAGAGACCAGTGCCCGGGCGATAAAGACCCGCTGTTGCTCGCCGCCGGAGAGCTTACCCACCTGCTGCTTCTGGTAATCAAGCATTCCCAGTGTCTTTAGGGCTTGATGGACCGCCTTTTTGTCTTCCTCTCCGTAGCGCCGGAAGAGGCCTTTTTTATCCCAACGTCCCATCAAGACCGTTTCCCAGACACTGATCGGAAAATCACGGTCGAAGAGGCTGTACTGCGGAACGTAGCCGATTTGATGATGACTGCGCTCGGGTGATTGACCCAGTACCGAAACCCGGCCGCGGCTCGGTGTAATCAGTCCTAAAACGACCTTGAGGAGGGTCGTCTTACCGCCGCCGTTCGGCCCGATAATACCGAGGAAATCATGCTCGGCTATCGAAAAACTGATGTCCTTCAGTACGGGCACGCCGTCATAGTATACCCAAACACCATTAAAGCGGATCGCTTCCTTATCGTCCATGGTCACTCCATTGCCAGCACCAGCTTGTCCAGGATGGCATCCAGGTTAGCGATGTAGTCCCTGGCCAGCGGATCGATGAGAATTACTTGCCCATCGATAGCATCGGCAATCACGCCAGCGCTTTTCGGATTGAACTGCGGCTCGGCGAAGACAACCCGAATGTTGTGTTCTTTGGCCTGCTCTATCACATGCTGCAGTCCGGCTGGGGTCGGTTCCTTACCCTCGGCTTCGACAGGCAGCATGGTAAGGTCATAACGATCCGCGAAATAGCCGAAAGAAGGGTGATAGACCATGAATACCCGGTTTTCCACTCCAGATAAGCTATCCCGGATACCCTGATCGAGCCGGGTCAGCTTCTCTAGGTAGGTATCGCGGCTCTGCTCATAGTAAGCTCGACTGGCTGGATCAACCTGAATTAGCCCACTGGCGATATTCTGCACCATGATTTGAGCGTTCCGGGGCGACATCCAGATATGCGGGTCGAAGCCGGTGTGCTCGTGGCCGGCTTCCTCCGGTTCGTGCTCAGGATCGGTGGCATCATGTTCGTGGTCGTGATCATCGGTCATGGCGCGTAGCTCAACACCCTGGGCGCAGTCGACCACCAGCATCTCCTCGTTGAGGGCGATCAGGTCGTCCATCCAGGCGAGTTCGAATTCGATCCCCGAACCTACCTTGGCGTATATCATGGCCTGGGCAAGCTCCGTCATCTGGGCTGGAGTCGGCTCATAGCTATGAGGACTGGCGCCCGGTGGTATCATGACGGCGACGCTCACCTTGTCACCACCGACCGCCTCCACAAATTCGGCCTGGGGCAGTATTGTTACCGCTACTACGATCTTGTCTGCCGCAGCTTCATTCGGGGCGCAAGAAACGCCCAGAGCAAGCGGCAGGGCACAGAGTGCCAGTGTTAAGATAACAGGTCTCGTGAACCAATGTCTTTTCAATTATCCCTGCCCACCTCAATTAGTACCGTTAGTTATCTTGATCGCTGTCTAGACCTCTTCTGGATAATGGGCTAGCCTTACCGTTGGTAAGCGCCGGATATTTGTTCTGGTGCTAGCTTATTGACAGTCAGGGCAGCGGCCGACCAACTCGAGGAAATGGGTCTCCATCTTAAAACCCGTCTTTCGGGCTAGTTGTTCTTCGAGTTCACTAAGTCCACAATCGGTAAAGTCCACCACCGTACCGCAATCGGAGCAAATAAGATGATGATGGTGTTCTAACGGCTTTCGCATGGAGTAGGACCGCGAATTACCCCCGGTATACAGCTCACAGATAACCCCGAGCTCGGAGAGCACGCCTAAGGTGCGGTATACGGTGACTAGGCCGATGCCGGGGTATCGCTTTCTCACCCGCTGGTATATCTCCGCCGGATCCAGGTGCTGGTGGGCACGGGCAATTTCCTTCAGTACCGCTCGGCGCTGAGGAGTTAGCTTGTAGCCCCGCTCTCTTAAAATGGCGATAATCTTCCGTTCCGTAAGTCGCATTGCTTGGTCTAAATGAAAACTATTTTCATTTACAGTATAGTAAGATTATTCGTCATTGTCAACAGGGCTTCGTTGGCTTGGTTGGAAAAGCAAGAAACTGGGGGACTACGGTGTGCCGTCGGCCCATCAGTACCTGAGGAGCAACGGTAGGTGAATTGAAATTCCGCTTAACAGCTGACGAAATAGACGACCCCAATGAAGATGAGATAGGCACCGATCAGATAGGCGAGTACCTGCGGTTTGGCAATGACAATAATTCCGAACACGATGGCAATGATGGCGATTACAAAACCGCTGACTGATAGTTCGAAGGGCATCGCTATTCTCCTTTCCCGCTCTAAAAATTAGATTATAGTGTGCTAATCTTTTTGTCAAGAGATTTGGCCTTGGTTGTCAGTAGCTGTGGTATAATCGGGTTATGAAACGCGAGTTAATGGAGATCCTGGTCTGTCCGGTGTGTAAGGGCGAACTGGAGCTTACGGTTGGCGAGGAAAGCGAGACGGAAATAGTGAGCGGCTCCCTGCATTGCCCTAAGTGCGACGTGATTTACCCCATTTCCGATACTATCCCTAGTCTACTGCCGCCGGAGCCATGTCCCTAGTCAGGGGAGTAGGCGACTCCCGTTAGCGGTGATTCCCATACCTCGACCGAGGCTAGTGAGACAGACTCTCCGCTAAGTTGCGACTTGAGCTGGCGATAGATCGTGCTCGCCATATTTTCCGAAGATGGATTGATCCGGTCGAAAGGTGGCACATCATTAAGGCAGGTATGGTCGAAAGGGGCTAAAACATCCTTGAGGTGTTTCTTCAGCTCGGTGAAATCATAGGCCATACCGACGTCATCGACCGCGGAGGCGGCTACCCTAACGACCACCCGAAAACGATGTCCGTGTAGTGCCTCGCACTTACCCTGATAGCCGCGCAGGAAATGGGCGGCGTCAAGATGATCCTCGACAGATACGAGATACATGTGCCCTCCTTATTTATTCTCCCACTTGAGTACGCCCTGGGTCTCGGTTGATCGAGCTAACAGCTCTTTAATCGTCTTGCGGTAGACCGGATGGATCAGGTCGGGAGCAATTTCGGCCAGGGGCACCAGCACGAAGGCTCGATTGGCTAACCTGGGGTGAGGAATTACCAGCTCGGGAGTGTCCAGCACCAGATCACCGTAAAACAGGATGTCGATGTCAATCGGGCGCGGCTGCTGAGTCCCTAATATCCGGCCCAGCTTGCATTCGATCCCCTTGGCGAGAGCGAGCAGTGCCTGTGGTACCAGCCTGGTATACACCTGGCACACCAGATTGAGAAAGCGGGGCTGGTTTACGTTCCCCACCGGTTCCGTATCGTATGCGGAGGAAACCCTGGTGACCCGTAACCGCTGCGAGAGTAGGTCAAGCGCTCGGTCCAGGTTCCGCTGGCGGTCGCCCATATTTGAGCCCAGACCAAGATATGCCGTTACCGAACCAGTAGTCATTGATGCTCCCCAACCAGTCTGGATAGAAACTAGTGTACCCAAATCTTATTCTATCACTACTTTACCTCTATTATCGAGTGGACACGAAGGATGGGAGACAGGGTGGCGGTTTGGTACCTCCTCTGCCACTGCCTGGCACCGGTTCTGAGCCGCTACCCCTGGGTGGTCAATAATTCGTTGTCTGTCGTGCCCGGATGTGGTATATATTAGGAAACAGCTGAAATTACCGGTATCTTGAGAGGGGAAAAACGGACTGTATCTTTTGTCAGATTGCTACCGGGAAACTAGCCGCCGAGGTCCGGTATCAGGATGCCGAGGTGGTTGCTTTTCACGACATTAACCCGCAGGCACCGGTGCACCTGCTGATTATCCCCAAACGACATATCCCTTCGCTAGCGGAACTAACCGAGGCAGATTTGCCGCTCATGGGACAACTGGTGCGGGTAGCCAATCAACTCGCGGCTGAAGAAGGACTGGTCGAAAATGGCTATCGCCTGGCGGTTAACTATGGTAAATGGGGCGGGCAGGTAGTGCCTCATCTGCACCTGCATCTTCTTGGTGGCCGGGCGCTTTCCGGGCAGCTTGGCTAACTGACCTTGTGTTTACGGTATTCCAGGAAGGCGAGTAGTCCGGCGATACTTTTGGCATCGCAAATCTCACCTGAGGAGATCATCTCGATGATCCGGTCCGGGGAGACCCGCACCACGCTGATGTTCTCCGTGTCCTCGGCGAATAGCTGGCTGGGGGTGAGGTCGGTCGCCAGGTAGAGGTAGAGGTATTCGGTGGCATAGCCCGGTGCCGAATAAAAACCACCCAACCGCGCTACCGTCTGTGGTAGGTAGCCGGTTTCCTCACGCATTTCACGCCGAACGGCATCTTCCGGACTTTCCCCTTCGTCAATACCGCCGGCGGGTATCTCCAGTAACTCCCGTTCTACGGGCTTGCGAAACTGTTTCACCAACAGCACATTTTCATCGCCGTCGAGGGCGATTACCGCAATACAGTCGGCGTGCTCGATAATCTCTCTGGTGGCCTCCCGGCCGCTAACCATCCTTACCGTGTCGACCCGGAGATTTACTGCCCGTCCCTGAAAGACTACCTTGCGGGACAACGTTTCTTCTTGGGTCAAACTATGCCTCCAAGCGATAGACGAGGGCTACCTCATCACAATCGGGGAACTTAGGACAACGATAGCATTCGGTCCAGACCTTCTGGGGTAGTTCCTTTTTATCTATTTGAGAAAAGCCGCTTCGGATAAAAAAGGTGGGGCGATAGGTCAGGCAGAAAACGGTACCCATGCCCAGAGCGCTGGCTTCCTCAAGGCAGGCGGCAACTAGCTGGCTGCCGATCCCCTGCTTCTGGTTACCCTCGGCTACCGCCAGCGACCTTAACTCGGCCAAGTCGGACCACATAATATGCAGGGCGACACAGCCGATTACCTGTCCACCCTCCCGGACGACAAAGTAGTCCCTCAGTTTTTCGTATATTTCGCTTAACGGACGCGCCAGCATTTCGCCCTTGTCGGCAAAGGAATTTATCAGCCGTTGCATCTCGGGAACGTCCTGGATTCTGGCTTTTTCTACTTTCATTTAACCCCCCGCTTTCCGCTCAACTTTCGTTCCAGAGAGCTGTAGAAAGAGGCCTCCGGATGTACTCTCAGGAATCGGGCCCTTCTGGTACTCTGCTTTACCTTTACCGTGGCGCCACTGTGGAGCGGCAGATTAATGTGACCGTCGATGCTCAGGGTTGCCTGGCGCACCGTGCTGACATCGAGCTTCAAGGCAGTGGTTGCTTGCAGTACCAGGCGATAAGCAAACCCGAGATGGGGTAGAATGGGTACCATCAGAAACTCCTGAGCCTGGGGGTGGAGAATCGGACCACCCGCCGATAGCGCGTAACCGGTACTGCCGGTAGCCGTCGCCACAATTACGCCATCAGCCAGGTAAGTAGTAAGCAGCTCATTATCGATGCTGACCTCAATGCCAACCACCCGTGGTATTTCACTTCGGGCCAGTACCACGTCGTTTAGGGTGTAAAAGAGGGAGGGTGTCTCCGTATCGGGCAGGTACAGTTCGGCTTCGAGCATTGCTCGTTCGTCAATCCACCCCTCACCGGCGATTAAGGTGGTCAGTTTGTCCTTAGCCAGGTCAGGGCTCAGCTCAGCCATGAATCCGAGCTTACCCAGATTAACCCCGGTAATCGGGACGGACCGCGTAGTCGCTACTTGAGCCGCTCGGAGAATAGTCCCGTCGCCGCCGCTGGTAACAATTAGGTCGGTACCATCTAGCTGTTCCTTGGCTGCCTCCCCTTCCCAGGCGGAACATAGCCAGACCGAGATGCCTCGGGAGCTAAGAAAACTCTCAAGCTCCTGAGCTAAAGAACAGGCTGCCTTATTCATGGGGTGGTAGAGAATACCGATTCTTTTCATAGATTAATCACCACGGGGGAGTGCCGATACCGAGGACAAGTTTCAGTGTAACATCAGCAATGTGAGGCGTCAAGCTAAGCGTAAACTCGAATGGAGTGTCGCGGGGCGAGACGTTGGCGTCAGCGCTAGACGTGGGCGATGCATTCTACTTCGATCAACATATCCGGGCGCGGTAGTCCGCTGACTACTGTTGAGCGTGCCGGTTTCGCCTTGCTGAAGTAGGTCTGGTAGGTATCGTTCATGGCCGCGAAATCGGTCTCATTACGGAGAAAAACAGTGACCTTCACCACGTCGTCCAGAGAGGCACCGCCAGCGGCGAGCACCCGCTTTACTTTCTCCAGGCACTCCCTGGTCTGGCCGGCGATGCCCGGCACTTCCTTACCTTCAGCATCCACGGAACCAATCTGGCCGGAGACAAAGATGAAGTTCCCGGCCTTTGCCCCCGGAGAGTACGGAAGCGTCGATGTATTGGGTAGAGTAATAACCTCTTTGGGCATGGGGACCTCCTTTAAATTCTCCCTTGAATACCTCAGTTACGACACCGGTTGACTTTTACTATACCCCAGTTTAGGACTAAAGCCAAGCGTTGCATCAGAGGTGTCTTGGCTGATAACATAGGGCTCAAGGGTTGGACCTTGACCTGGAATGGAATAACTCAGGTAAAACATCAGACTAAGGAGGGAATAGATGGCGCAGCATCAGTCAAAGGCGGTGGAAGTGGAAGCGGTGCGAGTCGCGGCTACCCTGATGGCAGCCGGCGCCCGAACCGCTCCCAAGGCTAGAGGTATTGACAGTATCAAGACGTTGCTACTCGATGGTAACGATCTCGAGACCCTGGCGCGTGCCATGGAGGCCAGAGCAAAAGAGCAACCGCCACATCTGGCGCCGATCTTCAACCGGGACGCCGCCAACGTGAGAAAATCTCAGGGATTACTGCTGGTCGGGGTTACCGGTATCCCGAAGGTAGTCGCCCAGCCCCTGGACTGCGGCGCCTGCGGGTACGGAACGTGTCAACAGCTACTTGATACCAGGAAGAAGTCAGGGAAGGATTTTGACGGCCCGGTCTGCCTATTCCAGGCACTCGATCTGGGTATTGCCTTGGGCTCAGCGGTGAAACTGGCTAGCGATCTTAATATCGATAATCGCATGATGTACACCATCGGCGCCACCGCGAAAAAGCTGGGTCTTCTGGATTGCGACATTGTTATCGGTATCCCGCTGTCCGTATCCGGTAAGAGCCCTTATTTTGATCGGGGATAGAACGCAAAGTTTGTACTGCCGAGGTTTGAAATGGACAAAATATATCTGGTACCTCATTCGCATTATGATGCTACCTGGGCGCTAGACAAGGAAGACTATCTCTACATCAATATTGATCTCATTATGAAGCCAGCCCTGGAGTTGATCGAAAACAGAGATTACCGGTTCCTGATCGAGCAGACCGCCCTTTTGGAAGAGATTGAGAGAAGAAACCCCCAGCTCTTTGAGAGAATTGCCCGGTGTATCGAAACCGGTAAAATTGAAGTCGCCGGGGGTGAATACTTGATGGCGGACACGATGATACCCCGCGGGGAAACCCTGGTCAGGGAAATAATGATGGGCAAAAGGTATGCTAAAGAGAAATTCGGGGTTGATGTACCCGTTATGTGGGGGGCGGATAGCTTCGGCTATAATGCCCAGATGCCCCAAATCTACCGCAAATCGGGCTATAAATATTTTGCCTTTCGCCGTGGGGCATATCGAGACCGACCGTCTGAATTCTGGTGGCAGGGACTGGACGGGACCAGAATCCTGTCCCACTGGATGCCCCTGGGTTACCGTGCCGGGCTCGATTTTCCCAGACTTGAGGATAACCTCAAGATACTTAAAGACGCGGCAGCGACCCGGCATATCCTGATGCCCTCCGGTAGCGGCTCAATACCCCCCCAGCCGGAAATCTTCAGGGTGGTCAACAAGTGGAATCGGACTCATGATGACTCTCAGATGAAGATCACTGGCGTATCCGATTTTTTCACTAAATTGGCCAAGACGGCGGATAAACTAAGCGTCTATCGTGGTGAGCTCTATTCCGGGAGATACTCCCAGGTCTTTCCCAATACTACTTCCAGTCGCATCTGGATCAAACAGGAACTGCGCAAGTATGAAAGCCTGCTGCTCACCTGTGAGCGATGGGCCGCTATCGCCTGGCTGCTTGGGGTTCCCTATCCGACCTACGAATTAAGGGATAACTGGAGAAAGGTTCTCTGGGGGGCTTTTCACGATATCGCGCCGGGGACCGGTATGGACGAAGGCTATGAGGAAGCCAGGGGTAACTTCTCATACCTTCAAACCCATCTCAGTCAGTTTCTCCGTAACTTCTGCTCGGTTATCTCGCAAAATCTACAGAGTCAGGACGATATTATCGTGCTTAATCCGCTCTCTTGGGAGGTAAAAAATTGGGTCGAGGTGGAGATGGGTTTTGACCGGGGGCGGATAAAGAGGATCGGTGGCCTGAGAAGTGGCCGGGAAGAAATAGAGGTGGAAGTGCTGGAGTTCTCCCGCTACTCAGACGATTCTTATCAGACGGTCAAGCTTGGTTTCGTGGCGACGGTCCCTGCCCTGGGATATCGCACCTATAAAATACTGAGGAGAAATCCGCGTGGTGAAGTCGCCCCGAAGCTCAAGATTTCCGGTAACACGATTGAGAATCAGTTCTTCAGGGTTAAGGTAGACCCTTCCAATGGACTGATTAGCGTTTTCCAGGACGGTAAACGGTTGGTCAGTGGCAACGAGCTGGTCCTGGAAGAAGAGATCGGGGATCTCTATTATCATCGTCAAAATCTGGACCGGCCGCTGGGCACCGAGGCGGGTGAGGAAGGGGTAACCTTCGGTACCTTCCGAACCAAGAGCTTTAAGATCATGAAAACTCCCCTGCGCCGAGTGATCGATGTTGAAAGTGAGTTCTATTCGCTGAGGTGGCCCTATCGACTGTTAAAGAAATTAAGGCCGCTCCTCTGGCGCCATAAATACCTTTCGGTTTGTAAGCGGGCCATAATTTACAACGACCTCCCGCGTATCGACTTTGTGACTAAGGTCGAAAATCGGCATCCCCAGGTCAGGATAAGAGTGAGGTTTGCTACTAGCATCAACTCACCTCAATACCAATCGGAAACTCAATTCGGCGTCATCAAACGTCCGGTCAGTGAGTACTACAAAAACCCCAGGAATAAGTGGGTGGAAAACCCCTCTGGTATCTATCCGGCACAATATTGGGTGGATTATTCGGATAAGGATAAGGGGGTAA
>Ga0209536_100013089_pt1 | contig 11987 bp, 12 predicted proteins | sample DeeMarSeWOR28_12_FD_187461 | JGI IMG/M metagenome (GOLD analysis project Ga0209536, IMG submission 187461) | Marine sediment microbial communities from White Oak River estuary, North Carolina - WOR-2-8_12 (SPAdes) (version 2) | ecosystem: Environmental > Aquatic > Marine > Intertidal zone >...
CGTTCAGAAATCCGCCTGGTAATGAACACAATTTCCTGCTCGAGGCCACTTTTGGGATTCCTTATGGTCACTTTGACAGCATCAATGTCATTGGGTGTCAGCTTGAGTACCTCACCTATTCGCATCCCTGCTCTGGCTTGAAGTTCCAAAATGAGCCGATCTCTGATCTTCAGGGTCGTATAGATGATTTCATCTACGGTCTCTCTGTCGATAACGGTCCTGATACCTATTCGAGCCGGGCGAAAGACCCGCTTGACGATAAGACTGTCGCAAGGGTTGGGAAAACTGACTTGATAGCGATCGAGGATATGGTTGAAAAAAGCTCGAAGGTGAGCACACCTACTGTACCTGGTGCTTTGTTTTCTCGCATGGGTCAGGGAAGTAAGAAAAGAAAAGGTTTCATCTGAGGTAATACTGTCAATTTTTCTTTTTCCAAATTTTCTCTTGAACTGACCAAGCACGAAGTGATAGCCGCTAACCGTGTTTTTTTTCCGAGTTTGCCTGGTGATATTCCAGGCAAGCCATAACCGCTTCTGAGACTTGCATAGGACATCTCCTGTTAAGAAAATTGTTTGTGAGAACCAGCCCCTGTGGTAAACAGAGACAAGAGCTGCTGGCCGATGATCTCGCTTTCAGGCCAGACCCGTCGAGATATTGTACTACGAACAGAATTTCCGTACTGTGAATTAAGGGATGGTATCTTAACTTTCCCATTGACCCAAATCGGCTTACCGGCCGGTTGGGGATTTCTTTTTCCTCCCTCACAGTATTGCCTTTGAGCCTTCGTCTATTAACCCTGCAATGTATCTCACCCTTTGTGGTCTTCGTTTTAATTCCTAGTATTTTGGTATATATCTTGCTTACCATACTTGGATAAAGAGTTGAGGGCCCATAGGTACCCTTTATTTGAAAATCAATCGTATGAGCTAGTCTCTAAGAATATTAGAGTCAAAACCCCAAGCAAAGGGAGATAATCCGGTGACAGAGGAAAAACGCATGTATCCCAGAGCCGAACTCACATGGCCAGTATCTGCAATATCGGCTGCTGGAACAATACTGGGAGAGACCAAAAATGTCAGCCTCAATGGTGCATTCATCTGCGTTGGAAAAGCACTATGCCCTAATGAAACGCTTTTGCTGACACTAGAAGGTCCCTCTGGCTCAATGCAAGTTGTCGCACAAGTGGTCTGGTCAAATATCTGTGCTTGTGATGGTGCAACAAGCCCAAGTGGTATCGGCGTCAAGTTCATGTGGTCACTGCCCAAAACAGAACTAGAATGTCTTTTGTGGAGAAAGGCAAGCTGAGACAAACGCTTCCTTATTCATAGTGCGCCGGTTACTGGGAACATATTTGCTATGGCCCCCATTGGCCTTTCGCTGGACTAGTCAGTGAGTTTTTTCTCCCGCTAAAAATAACACGGCATAGACTGACGAGAAGATGAGCTTTCCGAAAACTACTCCATACTCTATAATACGAATCTATGGAAGAACACGCACGTCAACATCGTAGATCCAAGGTCAGTTTGCCTGTAACCATTAAGACTGAAGAAGAAACTCTTGAACGGGTTACATACGATATCAGTCCAGATGGGGCCTTTATTCGCGGTCTGTCTCCCCTTGAGCTGCATGAAGTCATCGATATGATCATCAGTGGTCCTGACCGCCGAATAGCGGTCAAAGCAAGGGTGGTCTGGTCGAGTACCCAAGTTCCTCCTGAACAGGATATGCCGCGCGGCATGGGTGTCGAGTTCATTAAGATCTCTGATGAAGACCGGAAATTCATTTCCTCTTTTATTTCAGATCGTGATTTTGCCGTGTACTTGGAATCCGCGGCCTCGGACGAAGATGAGGGTCCGGAGAGCTTGACAGAGGAACAGCTGGTAGAGGAAGAAGAAGACGCGAATAACCCTGCCCAAGAGCCACCCAAAAAATGCCCCCGGGGCCACAAACATTTGTCCTGGTCCGCTGATGAAGACTATCTTTTCTGTTGGGACTGCGATAAGAAGTATTCTCTCGCTGAGTGTCGTGATCCGAAGAATGCCGGTTCCTCAGGTGGTAGTGATTCAGAGGACTAACCCCCTTGGCTGAAGACATTAAACGAGCCAAGGTCCACCCTTTCAAATACTCCCAGTGCAAGCTCACCGTAATGGCTAGCCTACTGAAAAAGTGTGTCCTGTTTGTGGGAGTGCCTTGCCCAGACCACCGGAGCTTTGAAACCAATCAATCAATATACTGTGTCAGACTGAATCTGAGCCGAGTGTGCATTAAGGGATACAAACTTCGATAATGATCGAAATACCTTTACGTATCTCATCACCAAGAAAAGTCACATCTCCTTCTCATACCTTCAGTTCTGGCCAAGTTCAGGTATTGGCCTAGGCCATAGTCTGATAACTATCAAATTAAGTGGATTTCTTAACGGATCTAAGACAGACCGCCCTTATAGAACGAAAGCCGCCTAAGCCAAGATCCTTCAGAATAAAAGAGCCCACACTTTTCCAAGGTGGGCTCTTTTTCTTGCACCTTGACCCCTTTTTCCTCGCTGTGAAAATCCGTGTGACTCCGTGGTTAATTTCTTATGTCATGAGCCCCGAATTGTGCACTTACCTATACTTTTCTGCAACAACCCCAACCAAAACACCTCCTGATATAAAAAACTCCTCTAGCAGAATATTCCTTATCTTCCTATAATCACAAGTACTTTTTATCACTGCCCCATGCCCTCTGCCCCATGCCCTCTGCCCCATGCCCTTGGCATCCTCATTGCTTTTATATATGGCAAAGAAAATATCCCTATTTAGAAAAAATAAGATACTTCAATAGGATAGAGAGGCTCCAATGAGACGCGCCTTTGCATTTGGGTATAGAACAAGTTACATCGCTCGGTTTATCGTCTTTATTTCTATACTATTCTGCCCTGCGGTAGCTTCTGCAGTAGTTGATGTTACCCTGGCATGGGACGCCAGCAGCGGAGCTGATGGTTACAGGCTTTTCTATCGGGCAGAAGGGCAGAGCTATACTTACAATGCACCGGATTGGGAAGGCACTGACACTACCTGCATTATCCCCGGACTGGATGAAAGTACTACCTACCATTTCGTTGTTCGAGCATTCAACGATAGTGGCGAAAGTGGAAATTCCAATGAAGAACATTTGTATCCGAGTGCCACGAATCAGGCTCCTAACCAGCCGGTTATGGTCTCCCCCTACGATGGTGAAATAGAGACCGATTTAATCCTGACGATACAGACAGAACCATTCTCTGATCCTGACGGCGATACACACAAAGAGACCAAGTGGCAGATTGTTAAGCCTGCTGATTCTTCAGTTGTTTTGGAGATAATAAGTAACGAACATCTGACTAAACTCTCCGTTCCGCACGCTGTCTTAGATCGAAACACGACCTACAATGTAAGCGTTCAGTTTTTCGATGCCCACTCTGAACCTTCGCCTTCGTCTGGCCCGGTGGAATTCACCACCCATAACGGTATAGTCGATTTTGACGGCGACGGCATTCCTGACGCCTACGAGGTTGATGACACCGTAGACCTCAACCAGGACGGTATTCCGGATAACGACCAACCGGATGTTATAAAATCCATACTCTCAGCCGTTGCTGATAATAAGCCCGTAGGAGTGAGCAAGGTCTCAGCTTCCATCGATGCCATTGAAACGCTGGAACCTATCAATCAAGCTACCATATTAGATAAAAGGAATAAGCCCGAAAAATTCTTATTTGGACTAGCCTCCTATCGGCTTAGGGTAAACAATTTCGGCGCCACAGCCCTGGTAAGAGTTTATTACTCAGGGGACATCTTAGAGGCCAATCAATACTATCTCTATAACACTGTTGACGGCTGGCACGACTACACGCAGCATACAATATTCAATGAAGATGGTCGTTCAGTCACTGTTGAACTTAAAGACGGCGGCCACGGTGACAGCGATGGCGTGGCAAATGGTATCATAGTGGATCCAGGAGGAGTTGTGGGGGCTGCTACTACCGGTGGAGCTGAATCAGGTGCTGGTGGTGGTTGCTTCATCGCCACCGCAGTCTTCGGTTCAGAACCTGTACCTACCTCGGCGTTACTACTCCTGATAAGTACTGGCTTGGTTTATGTCGTGACACTCAAGAGGAGGCACAGCAAGTAAAGTTACTCATTTTTCAAAGACCGAGCGGAGCTTCGGCTCCGCTTTTTTTTGCCCCCCCTCTCACGAAAGTTAACATTACATACTCCACACTGTGCCCCTAAAGAACAAGTCACCACATCTAGAGGGTGGGACAACAGACTATAGGCCGTAGTCCACACCCCACTACTATATTCATTTGTCAAAGAGCAACTAGCGGGGCGTTTGTCCCGCTTTCTTTATTGTGTGGTTCAATCCACAAAACAGATAATGTCTGCTCCACCCTGCACTACCGGATTCACCCACCCAATTCCCTAAACACCTCAGCACTGGAAACCACCTCTGCTTTAATCTCCCTGAGGGTAGACTCAATCTCATCCACAGAGGCACTGTCAGCAATAGTGCGGACCCGATATTCTGCAAGTGATACCAAGGCAGACTTGAAATCCACATGATAGGTCAAGGGTTCCCACCTCTCACTCCCGTCCCTGCGGTCAGACTTACGTTTCTCTACCTGCAACCAGGTGGGGCTTGAGGTGATGCGATAGTTTTTGTTAACTATGATAGTGATTTGGTCATAATCTCAGTGCATTATGGATAGGTCGAAAATGCTCAGAAATCTCTGAGCTGGTATTAAAACCACCAAGGCAGCCCCCAGGCGTCTTGGCACCCCCCCATGCTAGCCGAGAGGGAAAACTTTTTATCTCCAAACACACATGCTGGTTGCCCTGAGTCACTGTCTTGGTCTGGCTTTCTTATGCTGCGGCTGTCATAGTTTGCCGTCAAAAAAAACAGCTACTTGCTGACTATTCTGCGCCCTCACTGCACCTTGGCATGATTTCCTGGTGCTATCTTATTGTAATCGTGTGCTTAATCATAGAATGTCAACAAACTATTGATTGGTATATTTTTCAGCTCTACACAGAAGGATTTCTCGGCCAGTAGCAAAGCATCACACCCTATAACCCAAATCCCAAGCAAAAAATCTCAGGCTATCCGGTGTCAGGTGTCAATGTTGAGGATTCAGGTGTCAGGAAGAAGAAACTCAAAGACTTAAACCTAAAACCTGTTGAAGATCTCGTCTGAAGCGAAGCGGCAGCGGGGAACACTGAAACCTTTGATTCAGCAATTCCTTTGTTCTTTACATGCCCCGCATATTTCGCTATAAAGTGAAAATCTGCACATTGGAATAAAGTTAGGGAGAGAAAAAATGGAACCGGAAAGAAAAGCAGGAATCACAATTGTCTTTGGAGTTCCAGCCATCGTTGGCGCCGGCCTTGTCTGGCAGCTTTCGCATAATTGGCAGGTTGTCTTCGGATATCTTGGTCTGCTCGGTTTTGTCCTTGGTGCCTTTCTTGCCAACCCTGAGCAGATGATCTTCCCCAAAGACGAATCCGAGCATTAAGACTCAGCAGCTCTTGTTTTTTCTTGGCCCTTGCCTGGCTGCTCGCTGCAGTGATCGGCCTCCGTTGTCAGTTGTCATTAATCAGTTGTACTCAATTATCAGCTGTCACCTACAGATTCCAGTTTGTTATCAATTGAAAAAACTAAAAACCTCAAGGTGAAATCTGCAAGCTGACATCTAAAATCCACCTCTGCAATAATCCACTACTCCAGTACTCCATCACTCCGGGTACCTACAGAATACCCAGATCATCTCCCAGTATCTTATACGGCTTGGGAAAATCGGGCTGGAAGTTCTGGTAAAAGGTAACCGGATACCTGGCACCAATCTTATTCCCTGCCTCCTGCAAACCCTTTATGAGTCCCTCCAGATCTTTACCCGGCAGGGCAAGAACCATCTCATCGTCCTGGGTCATTGAAAAAATGCGATCACCCATACCTGGGATGGACACACGGGGAACCTGTGAGGTGAAGGGTGCAATAAGGTATTCGCTGCATTCTACTTTACCCCCAAAGGTTCCTGAGAGACGTTTCCCACTTCGGTATACCCAAGCCTGAATCATCCTCATGATCTGGGCAGGATTACCATAGATGGCAACTGTATCTGGCTCATATAACCCCTTCGCCAAGGGAGCGAGCACAACCGCCCCAAACTTGTCATTTTCCAGGAGAGTCATAGCAGCAGTCTCTTCACCTGCGCTCCTCTCATCCTGGTGGAAGTTGACCTCACAGAAGAGTCCGGCCAGAGTGGCGGCAGGGTCAGCAGCGCCGCTGAAGCCGAAGGCGATCATCGCCGGTACGCAAATCAAATCGTCCTTGGTGAGTCCAACCGTCCATCCGTAGACCCTGGCCATTGTGACTGCCTGGCAAATAGTGACCTTTTTCTGCAAAACCACTGACGGCTGGCGAGTTTTTTCCGGGAATTCAACGCTGTCTCTGAGAAATTTAACCGCCACTGGGAAGGTCTTCAGTCGCAGCCCATTACTGATGGACTCATTCATTTCCTTAAAGTTCGTTTCAGTCATGACTCCTCCTCTGTATCTTTCAGGTTGGCTATACTTGGTAGTTTCCCCGCAAAACCTCCCTTTCCTTTAGCTACACATGCTGTTAAGACAGGAGTTCGATAAATGCCTTTACTAATCACGGAGACACGGAGAGCACAGAGGGAACTATATTTTTTGCCCGATCGGGAGACGGCGATCGACCAAAAGATCTCAGCCCTGCGGGCACGATCTACTAACCCGGTGGCTTCATGTCAACGGTTGGAGCCTGGCTAAAGAGCTTTCTCCGGAGGCGGAGGCTCTTTTCCCTGGCCGTCGTCTCCCGGCCAGGGAAAAAACACCCTCCTCCGTGATCTCTGTGCCTCTGTGGTGAATCTTAACTGAGGCTTCCTTAGGCCGCTATAGTACGGAGTAAAGCAAATAGTCGTTTCAGAAATTCCTGATGCCACTGGGGAGAATTCTACCAGAAGGTACTGGTTGTCCGCAACAAAAAGCCCCCGCCTAAGCGGGGCTTTTAGGTCCATGGTGTTCTGCACCTTACAAGGTGGACTGATCTTCCATTTTGGTGAGTGCGGGTAGATGGCAGTATTTATTTATTCTCGGCTATCCGGCTCAGCTTCCTCCCATAGTGTTCAGCAATCACATTCCGGAGATACTGGCGGTCAGCAGGAGAAATTCTGGTGAATCGAATACCAACCCCACATGGGGGGTCATCTTCTTCGGAGCAGAGAGGATTCGACCAGGCCACTTCGGCAGAAATATTTATGGAGTTACGATTGGGCGCCATGACAAACACCCTGAGCTTATCTTTGGGACGTAGAGGAGCCCGACAAAGAATAAATGCTCCACTGGCACCAATATTTTTGGTCTCTGCAACTGTAGCTCCATGAGAGGTCAAAACGACAACAGGCCAGCTTACCTCGGCCCTGGAGCTTAATCGTTTTTCGGACACCGTTCGGGTATTCAAAAACATACCTCCAGCTGTTCAGCTTTATAGACTCTACCCGGCTCTGCAAGAGATCCGAGTCGCGCTAGATTCTCATAAACAGCCACTGAACGAAGACAGAGGCTTGGTTCGAAAGATGAGCAGTGCAATCTCTATGCCCGGCTTTTGAGACACTAGGCACTAGGCACAGTGGTCATTTTGGATTGCGGATTTGGGGAGGCAGAAAACAAAAAACAGAGGCCAGAGATCAAAAGTCTGAGGTCAGAAGAAAGAGATTCTCTTGTGAGAGCGGCTTTCCCCGACCTGAACTCGTCGACAGGTCCTGTCGAAGGTCAGCCGCGATCTAATAGATCTGGATGATAGTATGGGCTCGAATCGCAACCAAAGGTTGCTCCTACATGACTTGTGTCAATTAACAGCATTCCTGTAGGAGCAAGCTCTGCTTGCGAAAAAGGCTAGCCTAAAAATTCCTGATCTTTGGATTGTGGATTTCGGATTTCGGATTATCGATGCGAAATGATAAATTTGAAATTGCAGCAGTGCCTAGTGACTTTCTCGTGACTGGGACAATGCTATAGGCTAAAGTTGATGAATGAGGTGGAAGAACTTTTGTATCTGCAGGATAGTGGGGGGAGAACCGCTAATGGTACCGTATCTTGAAATGCTACTTGAAAAGTCCTTCGAGGTAATTCCGGGAGAGTCATACAACCAGTACCGGCAGGAGGTGGAAGAACGAATCGCTAAGTCATACCTGTTTTATGAACTCCCTCTCTTGGAAGAAAAGCCGTGGCAGTTTATCCGCGATCGGGAATATCCTCTATTTGCCCGCTATCTAAAAGCCAAAGGATTAGATCCCCACACAGCCCATGGGGTTGTTGTGGCCATTTTTCATGCCGATAGATGCTATCTATTAAAGGGTGAGGACTTTCTCAAAAAATTCGGTGAACTGGAAGGTCTCGATCCGGAAACATTATCGCAGAAAATCCAGCAGTGGCTCTCCGCCTGATCCCAGCATCCTATGGTTTTGGGCTGCCCGCTGCCTGCTGCCTGCTGCTCACTGACTTTATAATCTCCACCCCCAAAACTGAAGGAATCCGGCAAAATTGGACATGTCCGATACCTGTCTGTTCCATGGTTTCAGACTGGTATAGAAGGGATTTTCATACTCATCGTTATCACCGTAGACCTTGTCAGTTCCCACAAAAAAATCCCAAGAAATCAAGCCCAACAGAATTGTTTCCCACATTTTCATCGAACGCTTCACATGGCCCTTCTGCGGGCCAAAGTCGTAATAGAAGCTGGTAGTTTTACCGTCCAGAGGAATTCTCTCCAGATCACTAACTGACTCCAGTGGCGCCTGAATGGCAAAGAAGCTGCTTGAGTGCGATAATTCCTCCAGGTCAACAATTTCCAGATCCATGACCCGGTGTACACCCGGTCGCAGATGTACAAGCAGTATGGGGTGTTCTTTTTTCTCGTAATCCAGGATAGAAGGCAGTTTCTCCCCATAGACTGCAAGAATCGTCTCTTGCCAATCCTCGGGTAAGGCCTCTGGTGGCAGGTAAGTTGTGGGTACAATGGCGGCATAGCAGCCGCAAGTACCAACACTCGTGACCAGAACAGGTCGCTGGTGGGAATCCAAAGTAATGACAACGATGACACCCACGTTTCTGCCGCTGGTAAGGTTAAAAGGGATTATGCTAAAGGGCACCTTGGGAAAGTGGATCCGGTAGATCAGATTGGTGTACTTTCCATTCTCAGTAGAAAATCGTTGTTCCATGTAATAGATCACCGGTTTGGTGGCATCCACGTAGATTATCTCTTCACCCTTTTCATCAAACTTGGCCGAAGGCCGACCGATGCGATTGTACTCTTTCCGGTAATCGTAGGTTAAAAAAACCGGAGCATATTTATGCAGAATTTCACCTTCTTCTCCATTGGCAAGGTAGATTGTATGTAACTTCTCCGGGGGCAATTTCTGATGGTGGGCACATCCAGAGACAATTATGGCTAGAGCAAGGAAAAAAACTCTCACAGCATTCATTTTCCATTTCTTCTAAAGACTGCTTATAAGGGCTACGCCGAGTATTATAATCACTTATTGTGTTGAATACACCAAGTCCTAGAGCCGGCGAGTATTTTGCGCTGGTCTTACGGACATAATTATTATAGGTTATCGCCTGTTTCTGCCTTCTCCTGAGAGTCGTTTTCGACAACCCCTCATTACTAGAATTAAGTGGAGATGGGAACGAACCTTGATCGGAACCATAGTAAATACCGGGGCAGTCCTGGCGGGTAGCGCCGTGGGAATTTCTGCCGGCAAACGGCTGCCGGACAGAGTGCGAACCATTCTCATGCAGGGTTTAGGCCTTTCCGTGGTACTGATTGGTCTGAAAATGGCACTTTCCGGCGAAAAACTGATAGCCACCATCGGCTATCTTTTGCTCGGGGGAATCACCGGAGAACTCCTTCGAATCGAGGATCGGATCGCAAGGGTAGGGGAGTGGCTAAAGACCCGCTCCGGTTCAGACTCTTCTTCTTTTGTCCAGGGGTTTGTCTCCGCTTCGCTGCTCTACCTTGTGGGCGCCATGATGATTGTCGGCTCCATCCAGGATGGCACTGCCGGGGATCCGAGTACCCTTTACGTCAAGTCTCTCCTGGACGGGGTTGCCTCCATCGCTCTGGCATCAACATTTGGAGTAGGCGTAGCCTTTTCTGCTCTTTCAGTCTTGGTGATCCAAGGCTCCATAACACTTCTGTCCTCTAAACTTTTATTTCTTCAAAGCCCCGCGGTTTTGAACGCTATAACTGCAACAGGAGGACTGCTTATTCTGGGAATCGGCATCAATCTCCTGGAACTCAAAACAATCCGGACCGGCAATCTCCTGCCGGCCCTTGCTTACGCTATCCTCGGAGCAGTGATTCTGGGATAGCAACGTAGAACCTGCAAAACACTGAGTGGATAGAAACTATACTACACCAGAGCGGTGACTGCTATCATTCTCAGATGTCTGTCGTCCGTTGTCAATGAAAAAGCGAGGCAGAAGATGTTTAAGCACTCAGGTGCACAAACAGGAAAAGACAGTCAAGTTAGCGATCACGAAAGAAAGCGTAAATAATTTTTTGCAACGGACAACGGACCACTGACTAGGGACAATTACCGCATTGGATCACCGTTTCTCCGTGTCATCAAGAAAAGGGGAGGTCGACATGATAAGAGACTTAGTAGAAAAAACCAGGAGTTATCGACGATTTCACCAGGACCACATCATTGAACTCGAGACTTTGAAGGAACTGGTGGACTTGGCAAGACTTTCGGCAGCAGCAGGTAATCTACAACCACTCAAATATATGCTCTCCAATGAACCCGAGACCAATGCCAAAATAATTCAGCATCTTGGCTGGGCCGGCTACCTCAAGGACTGGCAAGGGCCCAGTGAGGGCGAACAACCCTCAGCCTACATCATTGTTCTGGGAGATACACGCATATGCAAGTCCTTCGGCTGTGACCACGGTATCGCCTGCCAAAACATCATGCTGGGTGCGGTTGAAAAAGGCTTGGGTGGTTGCATGATAGGTTCAGTGAACCGAGAAAGACTCAGAAATGACCTCAACATACCTGATCACCTAGAGATACTCCTTGTTTTGGCGTTAGGCAAGCCCAAAGAGACTGTGGTTCTAGAAACCGTGGGGCCTGATGGCGACATCAAATACTGGCGGGATAGGGAGGGAATGCACCACGTACCCAAGAGAAAGTTAGAAGATATTATTGTGGATTAGGGCATAGAGCAGAGAGTTAGCTGTCCTCTTTCTTCTGGCCTTTGCCCCAGGTGCTTAGTGCATAGTGCTTTTGGCCAGCTGTCTGCTGCAGGGGGAATAATGGGAAATATCTTGTTAATGCCCGTCCTGGGTGTTCTGGTTGGAATAGGTGCCGCCTTTTCAGGTCTGGGAGGTGGGTTCCTCATGGTGCCCATCCTGCTTTTCTCCGGCTATTCAGCCCACAAAGCAGTAGGAACTTCCTTTCTTGCCATTTTAGTCATATCTATCTTTGCCCTGGTGGCTCACAATAAACTGGCAAACGTTGACTACAAGGTTGGGATATTAGTTGGCCTGGGCGGCATTGTTGGAGCACAAATAGGTGCCAGGCTGCTGGAGCATGTTTCAACCGCTCATTTCAAAAAGATTTTCGCCTGCGTCCTAGTTGCCCTGGCAGTTTACCTGTTTTACGGAAAATAAAGAATCCGGGCCCCGAGGAATCGGTTCTGAGCCACCCCTAGAGTGGGCTTCAATGGTCCTTACCTCAGGCTGGAGTCTGCTGGAGTAACGTAGCACTGCAAAATATCAAATTCCAAGCACCAAATTACAAACAAATCTCAAATTCCAATATTCAATGACCAAAACAAAAAACAGGTTTGGAATTTCGAATTTTGGTCATTGTGATTTGTTTGATATTTGTGATTTGTTATTTGGAATTTTTATTCCTCCAGTGCTCCAAGACCACTAGCCAT
>Ga0209536_100013090_pt1 | contig 11986 bp, 11 predicted proteins | sample DeeMarSeWOR28_12_FD_187461 | JGI IMG/M metagenome (GOLD analysis project Ga0209536, IMG submission 187461) | Marine sediment microbial communities from White Oak River estuary, North Carolina - WOR-2-8_12 (SPAdes) (version 2) | ecosystem: Environmental > Aquatic > Marine > Intertidal zone >...
CCATGAGGAAGACCAGGTAGGAGCCGGCCACCAGCTGGGCCACGATGACCGTTTTCGAGAGGCCGTCGGCGTACTCGCCCCCGATGCCGGAGACCCGCATGAGATCGGCGAGATTGGCCGCATGCCGTGCAATCCAGCCATTGGTGGACTGGGCAAGGGGCACCTGGTGCGCGAGATAGACGTGCTGGGTGGCGAAATGGCCCGGGCCATCGACACGACCGGCATCCAGTTCCGTATCCTCAACCAGAAGAAGGGACCGGCGGTACGTGCCCCCCGGGCACAGGCCGACAAGGCTGCCTATCAAAGTTACATGATGAACAAGGTCCTCTCGACCGACAGACTCGAGGTCATGGCAGCCGAGGTTGATGGGATTCTGGTCTCGCCCGGCAAGGAGGGCAAGCCGGGCGTCTCCGGGGTCAGAACAAGCCAGGGTGACACGATTGCAGGCCGCAAGGTGATCCTGTCCTCCGGAACATTTCTGCGTGGCTTGATGCATGTGGGCGACCAGAAGCGGGCCGGAGGCCGGGAAGGGGCTGCCAGCGCTGAGGGCCTGAGCGTGGAACTCACCAGGCTCGGCTTCCATTTGACCCGGCTGAAAACAGGCACTCCGCCTCGTCTGGCCCGGGATTCCATCGATTCGGCGTCCCTGGAGGCCCAGGCCGGAGATCCCTGGCCGCGCCCGTTCTCGTGGCGAACCAGCCTCTTGCAGCCCCTTCAAGTGGAATGTCACATCACCCACACGAACGAGGGAACTCATCGAATCATCAGGCAGAACCTGGACCGATCACCACTCTACCGGGGGATCATCGAGGGCCGGGGACCACGCTACTGTCCCTCCATCGAGGACAAGGTGGTCCGCTTCGCCGATAAATCGCAGCACTTGCTCTTCCTGGAACCTGAAGGGCTGGACAGCGAGGAAATCTATGTCAACGGTCTGTCCACCAGCCTGCCCGCCGACGTCCAGGAAAGGATGATCCGTTCAATTGTCGGCCTCGAGAAGGCCAGGATCCTTCGATATGGATATGCCGTGGAATATGACAGCATCCCGTCATATCAGGTGGGCCGAACTCTCGAATCAAAATTGATTGATGGATTGTACCTGGCCGGTCAGATTGTCGGGACGTCCGGTTATGAAGAGGCAGCGGCGCAGGGTTTGATGGCCGGAATCAATGCAGTCATGGCCATTGGAAATCAACCACCATTGATATTTGGCAGGTCCGAAGCATACATTGGAGTCCTCGTCGACGATCTGGTAACCAAGCAGATCAGTGAACCTTACCGCATGTTCACCTCACGGGCTGAACACCGGCTCAGTCTGCGTTGCGACAATGCAGAATCACGATTGATTCATCATGTCCAGCGTCTGAGTCTGGTGCCACAGGATGAACTGGCCAAATTGCAGGAAAGAGTGGACAAGGTCCATGAGGTACGGAACCACCTGCAGCGGATTTCCTTGGCTCCCGGGGACTCAGGGGCACGTGTACCAGTGGTCGAGCTCTTACGTCGTCCAGAGATGTCACTGGAGAAGCTGTTCGACCTGGAGCCTGGTGGAGTCGAGATGCGCGAGTCTCTGGATCGTCTCTTCGGCGGAGCCCTGAGCGATCGTAACGATGGCTGTCTGGCCAGAGCGGTTCTGGATCAGGTCGAAAATGAAATCAAGTACGAGGGTTACATAACCAAACAACAGAGATTGATAAGAAGTCAGGCTCATCTGGATGAGCTCGAGATTCCTGCCGGCCTGGATTACCATGGTATGGGGGCGCTGAGTCTCGAGTCACGGGAGAAGCTGGCTCTCATGCAACCCTCCTCCATTGGTCAGGCCAGCCGGATCGATGGCGTGAGGGCGGCTGACCTTGCCGTTCTCACGGTGATCGTCAAGAAAATGTCCGGCGATCGGTCTTAGAAGTCTGCACAGGTTTTCGCGCCTTCAAGCGGAGAAGACGATCGATGGATGAAATGAAAGCACAATCTGATTCTCCAGCTAATGGTTACAGGGAACAAGAAGATCCCCTGGCTGAGGTCTGGGATCTGTACCACCGAGAGTTGCGCCGCTGGAATCGGCAGATAAACCTGGTATCCCGCTTCCAGGGCGAGGCCAACCTCGCCAATCTGACAGGTGACTGCTGGGATGCCGCCGACACTCTTCCCCGGGTGATCTCCCTTTTCTCCCACCGGTGGGCAGCCGAGTTCTGGCCTGATCTTGCCGCCGGACAGGGAACGGATTTTGATCCTCAGCCAACGAACGGTTCTTCCGCCTTCCCTGGACCGGGCCATCCGGGGGGCTCTCGATCCGGTTTGGCATCTGGGACCTCCGGCCCATGCGGCCAGCCAGTCAACGGCGAAAAACACTCTAATAGAATCGTTTATGTAGATATTGGATCGGGAGCGGGATTTCCCGGCATTGCCTGGCATCTATGGCTGCAGACCCAGGTTGATAAATCCGGCAGTGAGGGGAGATTCTCAACCAAGACGACCCTGGTGGAGCCTCGCCAAAAGAGAGCCTGGTTCTTGCACAGGGTCAACCGGTTGTTGAAGCTCGAGAACCTGCGCATCTGGGAAAAGAGGTGGCAGGATTGCCACCAAGACACGAAACCTTCCCGTCGACACTGGCACAAGACGCTCTGGTTGTTTTCCTTGCGCGCCCTCAAAATGTCGGACAAGACCGTCATTGCGAGCTGGCAAAAGGCAGCGGGGCTGACCAGCTTGGAAGACAGCCATCGTCTGCTCATATGCCGTTTCAGGCCTCAGGGTCATGCACCAGACTCTGCCCTCCGGGAGGCGCTTTGTTTGCCGTCCTCGCAGATCACACCCGATCAACCTCATTCTGATGCCGATGGTGCCTGGGTGGTGATCAACTGTGGTCAGCGTGTGAGCCTGCTGGCCTCCTGGTATCGCAGGATTCCCCATTCTCACGGTGAGTGATCGCAGTGGGTGGCCCGGGCCTCACCTGATGTTCCACGTGGAACAATGCCTGACCGTGCAGGTCTCGATCCAGTCAGGGTGGGATCCCGCGGCCCGCGGTCCTCGCGCCAGCGGGGGCTTTGCGGCAATTGGATCACCTTCCAATCCTGGGTGCCTCTGATCGACCCCCGGCATCGACACATGGTCCCGGCCTGCCTGGTCACTCATCGGCGGATCACTTTTTGTTAGGTCATCCATCCTCCTCGACACATCGCACATCTGCCTCGACGGGAAAACGGCCAACCTTCGGGTTCTGCCGCGGAAATTGTGTCTGGCCAGGATCAGCGCGTGGGGCCGTTTTTGGCTCTCAGGGCCGGAACCAGGGTATCTCGGAGGTCTTCAGGGCCAAGGAGGGCGGAAAGCCCGGAGAGCCGAGCGGTCCGGAGAATGGAGGTAGACGGTCCGCGTCCCTGGGACAGGCCCTGAGAGCCAAAAGAGGCCCAAACTCCAGGTTTCCCAGGACACATTTTCCGCGGCACAACTCAACCTCCGCTGTACAGCAGGGATCGGGCCTACCAGAGGAGGATTGTTCCACGTGGAACAACCTGACTCTTAGTTATCCCCTGGAATCTCAACAAGTCGCTAAACATTACTGGACACTCGTTCCGGAAATGGATTATTTTCCGGCTCATCTTGAGGTCATCCAGGAGCCAGCGAATCCTTCTCTCACGAAAGGCATGTAACACCATCATGGGAAAGATCATAGCCATATCAAACCAGAAGGGTGGCGTCGGCAAGACAACCACTGCGGTGAATCTGAGCGCCAGTCTGGCCGTCGCCGAAAAGCGTACACTCCTGGTGGATTTCGATCCGCAAGGCAATGCCTCCAGCGGAATTGGAGCGGAATCAAAGGAAAGGACCATTTACGAGATTTTGTCCGGACAGGCCACGCACGCAGAGACCGTGCAGCCGACAGAAATACCCTTTCTCGATGTCATTCCCGCAGATCGTCGTCTGGCGGGGGCGGAGATCGAACTGGTCGATGAGAAGGAACGTGAATTTTTCTTGCGCCGGGTCTTGCTGCCACTGAAGAATCGCTACGAGTTCATCATCATCGATACGCCACCCAGTCTTGGCCTGCTCACCCTCAACGCGCTGACGGTGGCCGACTCCGTGCTCATTCCCATCCAGTGCGAGTATTACGCGCTGGAAGGCCTGGGTCAGTTGCTCAGCACGGTGCAGCTGGTTCAGAAAAGCTTGAATCGGCAGCTGAGGCTAGAAGGTGTCCTGCTCACCATGTTCGACCGCCGCCTGAAGCTTTCCAATCAGGTGGCGGAAGAGGCCATCGATTATTTCGGGGAAACGGTTTACCAGACGACCATCCCGCGCAATGTGCGTCTGAGCGAGGCGCCCTCGTTCGGAAAACCGATTCTCCTTTATGATGTTGATTGTGTGGGCTCACGCAGTTACCTGGATCTAGCCCGTGAAGTCATTGCAGCCGTCCCCCGCGCCCACGAGGCCGAAGCCGGCAGCTAGCCCCGGAAAGGAACAGTACCCATGAAACCGAAACGTGTACTTGGCAAGGGGCTGTCGGCCCTGATTCCCGAGGCGGACGAATGGGGCCGATTCGAGGACAAGGAAATACGTATGGTGGCGCTGAGCGAGATCCAGCTCAATCCGCATCAGCCTCGTAAATTATTTGATGACAACAGATTAAATGAACTCGCAGAGTCCATCACCCAGGTCGGGGTGCTGCAGCCGGTCCTGCTGCGCCGGCAACCGGATAATGCATCGCCAGGTGGAACCGTCGATCCCGGTCCGCCTACCGGGAGTTCTGAACCAGATCTTGGAGTCACCGGTAGCAGAGCAACCGGGACCCAGGGCTCCGCCGCAGCGATTCCGGCAGACTCGCACCCGCGATACCAGGTCGTGGCCGGTGAACGCCGGGTGCGGGCGGCACGACTGACAAGCCTCCAGGAGATTCCAGCCATCATCTGTACCTACCAGGAGACGGAGGCGCTGAAGATCGCTCTGCTGGAGAACATCCAGCGAGAGGACCTGGGTCCCCTCGAGGAAGCGGGGGCTTACCGCTCCCTGCAGGACGCCTACGGTGCCACCCAGGAGGAGCTGGCGGCCATGCTGGGCAAAAGCCGCAGCAGCGTGGCCAACGGACTGCGGCTGCTGACTCTCGAGACCGAGATCCAAACGCTGCTCGAGAAGGGTGAGATTTCGCGCGGGCACGCCAAGGCCCTGCTGGGGCTGCCGGCGGGCCCGGAGCGACTGCGCCTGGCCAGGCTCTGCCGGCGCCGCGATCTCTCGGTGCGGGAATGTGAAGCACGTGTGCAGGCCCTTCTTGCCGGCCAGCCTCACCGGAAGGGTCGCCGCCGTGCGCGGGCCGAAGCGCCGGAGGTTCGGGCCCTCAGGGAGAGAACAGAGCAGAAGTTCGGCTCGCCGGTACGCATCGAGCGGGATCCCCGCACCGGCAAGGGCACTCTGGTCATCCGGTTCTTCTCGGATGAGGATCTGGAAAGGGTACTGGAGATCATGGGCATCGACACGAACCTTTCCTGAAGGACTGGCAGTGACCGGGTTGGACTTCGAGAGCATGATCGCCCCCGAGGTCATGACGATTCCCCGAGAAGATGACGAATCTTGAGCATGATTAAACTCGGCAAGCGACAGAAGTGGCGCCTGGACAGAACTCAGCAGCTGAACCTGTGGCTGGGTTTGCTGGTGGCGATCACCGCAGCGTGGGCCCTGTTCACAGTCCTGGAACTGGTGCGTGTCGCCTGGCTGGCCGGGTCATGGCGGGAGTTCTGGACGAGCGGGTGGTCGCTCGGCCGCGCCACCGAACCCGCCCTGCGTTCCCGGCTGTTCCAGCTCATCGCCCTGGCCCTGGGCTGGAGTTTCTGGCTCTGGATGCGCCGGCGCCAGCAGGACGAGGCGCGGCTACGCCGTTCGGAACAGAAGTACCGTCACATCATCAATCATGCCGGCGAGGCCATCTTCCTGCTCGATACCGATAGCAAAGTCCTGGAATGGAACAAGGCGGCCGAGAAACTGTTCGGCGAACCGCGGCGCGCCGTCCTGAACAAGCCCTTCCGCGACGTCCATCTCTGCTACGGAGTGGAGATCGAACGGGCCATGGCCGACACCAGACGACTGCAACGCAGCCTGAACTTCGAGTTTCCCTTTCCCCGCCGGGGCCGACCCGACGGCCAGATCTCCCTGACCATCTCTGCCATCGGCGCCATGCCGCCCCACGACCGGAACGAGGATTACACCTACGTCGTGATCGCGCGGGACATCACCTCGGAAAAGCAGCTCGAGACCAAGATGAGCGAGACAGAGAAACTGGCCGGGATCGGTCAGCTCGCAGCCGGCATCGCGCATCAGCTGAACACGCCCCTGGGGTCCATCCTGCTGTCCGCGCAGATGCTCGAGGATTCCGTCGAAGGCGAGGACCAGGAAGAGGATGTGCGCCGGATCATCCGGCAGACCGAGCAGTGTCGCACCATCATCAAGGGACTGTTGAACTTCGCGCGACCTTCCGGCCGGGAGAAGACCCGGTTGAACCTGGCGGAGGTGGTCCGCGAGACCGTCTACCTCATGGAGAAGAACATCAAGCTGGCCGGTGTCACCGTGGACATCCGCGAGCAAACCTCCTCCGAGGTCATCGGCAATCGCAATGAACTGGACCAGGTTTTCTTCAACCTGCTGGCCAACTCCCTGGACGCCATGCCCCGCGGCGGCACCATCGCGGTCGTCATCAGCGATGGGGCTCCCGGCGAGGTCACGGTCGAGTTCGCGGACGACGGCGAGGGGATTCCGGCCGAGAGCAGCGACCTGGTGTTCATGCCGTTCTACACGACGAAGGAGTACGGCAAGGGAACCGGCCTGGGGCTGTCCATCGTGGCGCGCATCATCCACGAGCACGGCGGACGGATCGAGATGAAAAGCCAGGCGGGTGAAGGCACCCGTTTTTATCTTTCCTTACCGAAGCCGGGATACGGATTACGAACCGGCGAGATGAGGGATTCCAAGGAGTGATCACATCCCGTGCGCGTGCCGAAACACACCCGGGTCATCCTGATTCCAGACGATGAGAGGTCCAGTCGCGAGTACTCCATCAGCCGCGGCATGGTTTTCCTGCTCGGGTTTCTGATGATCATGATGATCGGCCTCGTCATTGCCATCCTGTTGACCCACGCCGAGCTGTTGCGGCGTGCCCACCAGGCCGACGAGCTGGCGGTGGAGCTGGCCGAGACCGGAGCCCGACTGGAGAAGCTGAACGAACTTTCCGATGAACTGGAAGAGATGCGGTCATTCCAGGAACGGTTATTGATCATGCTGGGTGTCCAGGGACCGGCGGTGGCGGGCAGTGATACGCTGATGGCGCTATGGCTTACGGAGGATCCTGGTCACGATACGGATGCAGCCAGCGAGCTTGAGCGCGCCGCCGCGGTGGTCATGACGCCGCCACCAGATCTTTGGCCCGTTTCTGGCTATGTGACCCGCGAGTACGGGGAGGGCAACCAGGCCCGGGGCATCGTGCCCCATCATGGGATCGATATCGCCGGCCCCGAGGATGCGCCGATCAAGGCTGCTGGCAAGGGACGCGTGCTGAGAGCGCGCTGGGACGACTTCCTGGGAAACTTCCTTGAAATCCAGCACGGTTTCGGGTACGTAACAGTTTACGGTCATTGCAGTCGCCTCACCGTTCAGGAAGGCGATCGCGTCGACCGGGGGCAGCTCATCGGACATCTGGGAGGAACAGGACAGGCCAGCGCGCCTCATCTGCACTTCGAGGTCTGGAAAGAGGGCGTGGCCATCGATCCTCGGCAGGTAATGCCAGGCGATCCACCACGCTAGAGGAGGAAGCAACATGTTTGGAAAAGAGCCCGAGAACCAGGAGCTGGACAGCCGCCAGACCTCCATCATTGCCCAGGGATGCAAGTTCGACGGTAAGATCGAGGCCCGGGGCACCCTGAGGGTCGAAGGCGAGTTCAAGGGGGACATCGGCACCCCCGAGAGCCTCGTCATCGGCAAGACAGGCGTGGTGCACGCCACGGTGAGGGTCAAGAATGCGATCATAGGTGGTCAGCTATTTGGCAACATGACCGCCGAGAACAAGATCGAATTGCAGAGCGGTTCGCACGTGGAAGGCGATATCAAGACCAAGCGCCTGGTCATCGACGAGGGTGTCTTCTTCGAGGGCAACTGCAGCATGGGCAGCGGCGAGCGCAAGACCCCGCCGCCGGCCAGCCGCCCCGCTACCGAGGTGAAACCGGAGGCGGTCGAAGTCAAGAAGTAGGTGCGAGACGACCTCGCCCGCGGCGTCCCTTGCAGGTCAGGGGTCCCGGATTCCAGCGGTGGATCCGGGACCTTTTTTTGTCGCAATATTTGCCGTATTCCATAAGTTTCATTTGACATAAGACAGGTCAGAGACCTCATTATGGGGCGGCATTGTTTATTTGATAACAGCCACCCTGTTCCACCGACGTGACCCAGCGGGGGGTGGTCGGGTTGCTACGCGGCCAGTCGGACGAACAGAAACGGAAGCGGTACCGCGACATCGGAATGTACACCGTCATTCCCACGATGATGGTCGTGGGCCCGTTGATGGGGTACTTCCTGGGGTACCTGGTGGAGAAGAAGTGGGATCACGCTCCCTGGCCGACGACCATCGGAGCCGTTTTTGGTCTGCTCGCAGCCGTGAGGCAGATCTGGATCATCATCACGAGAAGCAGCAAACGTTGACCGGCAAGATTCTCAGGAATGTCCGCTGGTGGACTCTTGCTTGTGCCGTGGTCATCGGCGTGGTCCTCGGGTTTGGCGTTTCGGCCGATTTCGGACTGGGATTTTTCCTGACGGCGCTGTGGGCCGTGCTCGGATTCTGGGTGCTCGAAAAATTGCTGCGCGTGGCGATCGTCGCGCGCGGTGTATCGCGTAACCGACGAGAGGCCGCGGGCTGGCTGGTCGCCAAGCTGGTCCTCTACGCGCTCGCCGTCTGGGTGCTTTTCCAGGAGCCCTTTCCCGTCATGAGCCACGTGCTCGGTTTGACCCTGTTGCTGGTCGTCCTGGTGGTCGCGGGTATTCTCGGCGGCTCTGCCTTGAACGGCCAGCCAGCGCAGCGAGGAGACGATGGTTAACAGGCGCAAGCTATCGTTGCTGACCGGCTTGATCGCCGCGGGGATCATCCTGACGACCGCAGCGGCCCTGGCCCAGCACGACGAGCACGGGACGACACAGGACCAGGAAGCTACAGACCACGCAACAACGCCCCATGGCGCGACGGCCGATACGGAGCAGACTTCACACGCGGAAGCGGAGGCTGTCCACGGCGCGGCCGGGCACGGTGACGAGCATGGTCAGGAGCATGGCGCGGCTGAACACGGCGAGGAACATGGCGCGGCGCATGACGATCACGGCGGCATCCCGCACCTGACGAACTGGCTGACCATCGTCACCGGCCTGGTGCAGGGCAAGGCGACCGAGCCGACTGCCGCGGCCAGCTTCCTGAGACGGTTCCTCGATCCGATCTTCTCGCTGGTGGGCGCCCTCGTTCTGATGTTCTTCTTCATGCACGTTTACACGCGACGTTCGCAGGAGCCGACCCGTCTGCAAGCCTTCGTCGAGATCATCATGAGCGGCATCTACGGCCTCTTCGAGACGGTGCTGGGCTCTGCTGCGCGCAGGTACACGCCCTACCTGGGCACCCTGTTCTTCTTCATCCTGATCAACAACCTGATGGGCCTGTTACCGCTGATGCACTCGTCGACCTCGTCCCTGAACACGACCCTCGGCCTGGGTGTCCTGACCTTCCTGTACGTCCAGGGCATCGCGCTGAAGGAGAACGGCATCGGCGGCTACCTTTACCACATGGCCGGCTCGCCCAAGAGCGGTCTCGAATGGGGGTTCGTGCCGCTGCTCTTTCCCTTGCACCTGCTGGGTGAATTCATCAAACCTATCAGCCTGAGCTTGCGACTGTTCGGCAACATCTTCGGCGAGGACACCCTCATCGCCACCATGGTGGTGCTGGGTGTCGCGTTCATGTCTATCTTCAACGTGAACTTCGTCGGCTTCCCGTTCCAGTTCCCGTTCTATTTCCTGGCGATGCTGACAAGCACCATTCAGGCGCTCGTCTTCACCTTGCTGTCAACGGTTTACATTGCCCTGATGCTGCCTCACGAACACGAAGAAAATCATGGTGGTGGGGAGGTCGCTCACGGGCACTAGAGCCGGTCACGCACCGGCAGACGGCGACCGCGGTCGCCCATTCCCGAAGGAGGAACAATGGAACTGTTAGGATTGGCACTGCCCATCGGGGTGGGCCTGGCCGCCATCGGTTCGGGCCTCGGCCTCGGCAAGGCGGTTGGCTCCGCCATGAGCGCCATGGGGCGTCAGCCCGAGGCGATCGGTCAGATCCAGACCGCGATGATCATCGGCTGCGCCTTCATCGAGGCTCTGACGATCTACGCCCTGCTCGTCGTCATCATGCTCATGGGCAAGCTCGGCTGAGCAATGCTGGCCCTCGCCCGGCGGTTCCGTATCCGTGGGGGCGGGATCGACCCGTCCCCCGCGGTGCGACCTGAGAACGGGAACCGCTGGCGAGTGCGACTGCGGAAGGTTCCGACATGATCCAGATCGATTATGCGCAGATACTGACCACGATCATCGGCTTCCTGCTCGTCGTTTGGGTCCTGAAGAAGTATGCCTGGGGCCCCATCCTCGATCTGCTCGACGCGCGGCGCGAGAAGATCCGCAACGACTTCGCCGATGCCGAGAAGGCCCTCGGAGACGCCGAGAGCCTGAAGAGCGAGTTCGAGGTCAAGCTGAGCGACATCAAGGTCATCGAGCGCGAGCGGGTGCAGGAGGCGGTCAAGCGCGGTGAGCACATCGCCGAGGGCATCGTCAGCGAGGCGCGGACCTCGGCCGAATCGACCCGCAAGAAGGCCGAGAGCGACATCGCCATCGAATCCGACAAGGCGCAGATCGCCTTGCGCGACACGGTGGTGGCCATGGCCATCGGCGCGGCCGAGAAGGTCATCAGCGAGCGCCTGGACGACCAGAAGCATCGCCAGCTGATCCAGGATTACATCGATCACCTCGGAGACATGCCCCATGCGTGATCGCAAGGTAGCCACGCGCTATGCCCAGGCCCTGCTCGAGGCCGCCAAGCAGCAGTCAGTTCTCGGCGACGTGGCCGATTCATACCTGGCGGTGGCCGAGGCCTTCAAGGGCCGCTCGGACCTGGCCATCTTCATGGAGAGTCCCCAGGTCGCCACGCAGGAGAAGCACAAGCTCATCGACGACGTGCTCGCCGACCGGGTCGAGCCCATCTTCGTGCGTTTCCTGCACCTGATCATCGACAAGAATCGCATCGAGTACTTCCGGGACATCGGCGAAGAGTTCATCGCCATGGTCGAGCGCGAGCAGGGCATCCAGCGCGCCCAGGTCGTCACGGCAGTACCCCTGGCCAGTGATCTGGAGGCCGCCCTGACGGCCAGGCTGCAGGCGCTCACCGGCAGCACGATCGTTCTGGATAAGAAAGTCGATCCCGCCGTCATCGGTGGAGTATGCGTGACCCTGGGAGACAAGATTCTCGACGGCACCGTGCGCACCAACCTGGACCTGCTGCGCAAGCACCTGGGCCAGGCGGCCGTGCACTGACGTGCCGGAGGCGGAGTCCCCGCCCGGACCTTTGGCCGTTTTCAGACGAGGAGATGGGAATTGAAACTGAGGCCTGAAGAGATTAGCTCCGTTCTGTCGCAGGAGCTGCAGAAGTACGACCGCGACCTCGGGGTCGAGAGCGTCGGCACCATCCTTCAGGTGGGTGACGGCATCGCCCGCATCTACGGCCTGCAGGACGTCATGGCCGGCGAGCTGATCAAGTTCCCCGGCGACATCTTCGGCATGGTTCTCAACTTGGAAGAGGACTCCGTGGGTGTGGCCATCTTCGGCGAGGACACGCACATCAAGGAGGGAGACCAGGTCACCCGTACGGGTCGCATCGCCGAGGTGCCGGTGGGCGACGCCGTGGTCGGCCGCGTGCTGAATGCCGTGGGACAGCCCATCGACGGTG
>Ga0209536_100013091_pt1 | contig 11986 bp, 9 predicted proteins | sample DeeMarSeWOR28_12_FD_187461 | JGI IMG/M metagenome (GOLD analysis project Ga0209536, IMG submission 187461) | Marine sediment microbial communities from White Oak River estuary, North Carolina - WOR-2-8_12 (SPAdes) (version 2) | ecosystem: Environmental > Aquatic > Marine > Intertidal zone >...
ATCGATTGTTCAGCTATCTTTTCTGCCAACCTGTTGTTGCTTGAATTATTTATTGAATCAATAATTGAACGGGTATTTAAGTTTGATTCTTTATCAATTCTCAACCATCTTTTAGCAGAAAGTATTTTGCGGACACTTATATTAATCCTTTCCTCAGATATTTTTCCGTTTATTACAGCATTATAAACGGCGTTAATCGCATCAGATGGTTGTGGAGGAATAAGTATAATATCGTTACCTGCTTTTACTGCCAGAACAACTATTTCTTCCGGTGAAAAAGAATTGTAATTGTTTATCGCGTTCATGTTCATCGCATCGGTGACTACCAGACCGTCGAACTCGAGAGTATTATATAAAAGATTTGTAATTATGGCTTTAGAAAGAGTTGCAGGAAGTGTATCGTAGGCAGGTACTTCCAGATGACCAACCATAACAGATTGCACACCGTTATTTACTGCTTGTATAAAAGGATATAACTCGTTCTCAAATAATTTTTGTTTATCTCCTGAAATCCTAGGCAAATCGGTATGTGAGTCAATTTCGGTATTGCCATGACCGGGGAAATGTTTAACGGTTGCAATCATTCTCCGGTGTTTTGTTCCGAGAATAAATGAAGAGACAAATTCAGAAACAGTGAATTTGCTTTCTGAAAATGATCTTGTATTTATAACAGGATTGAGCGGATTATTATTTATATCAGCAACGGGTGCAAAGATTTGGTGTACTCCTACTAACCAGCTTTCATTTGCGATAGCAGAAGCCAATTCGTAACCAAGCTGAGAGTCCAATGTGGCACCAAGAGCCATACTGTGCGGAAATTCAAGTGCATCATCAATCCTGCTTCCCAATCCTCTCTCATAATCGGCAGAGATAAGCAGCGGAATATCGGATAATAATTGCATTTCCCGTATAAAATTTATTTCTTGTTCTAATTCTCCCTGGAACATTATCAATCCGCCAATCTTATAATCTTTTACAAGTGCAACGGTGCTGTGGTAATCAGGCGATAATGTATCCATATAACTTCTATATACGGGTGCCATTATCATTTGTGCACACTTTTCTCTCAGACTCATACCATCAATTTGTTTTTCAATCCATTCTTTATCGTTTTCAAATAATGGAAATACCGATGGGTATTTTTTGTCTTTGGCAGAAACAGAAGACTGACTGTTTATATTTTTTTCGTAAGATGAAAAAATTAAAACAGATATGATTAATGCAATCATTCGATATGAAAAAAATTTAGGTATCAATGCCCTCAAAAAAAATATTATTTGATTATTATAATATAAGAATTGTAAATCAGTCCATTCCCATTATACAGATGGTAGAAATTGTTCCCCTCTTCCTGCCTGATTTGATGTGTAAGGAACATTACAAACACTGCAGGCATTACAAAGATGCAACCAAACTCAACAATTTAAGATTTTTATTGCACTGTTATTCTGTTATTCTTAAATAAAGATGTATTTGCTTAACGAATAAACTATACTGCTTAAGTCTAATTTGTTTGCTGGTATTGGGAGTCGCCAAAAGCTAATATCGGGTAAAAAATAATTCCCAAAAAGAATAAGCCTACTCCGAATGCGGCATCTTTACCAAAATTTTTAGCAATATCTATAGCTACTATTATTCCAACTACAAAGTTTACAAATGGGATTAAATAAAGTATTAACCACCATCCCGGTCTTCCCGCAATCATTAGTAAAAGGTAGATATTATAAATAGGTATAAGAATTCCCCAACCTGGCTGTCCGGCTTTTTCAAAAACCTTCCACATTGCAACAATTACAAAAATGCTAAAAGCCAGTATAATTAGAATTAATAGTATACCGCCAAAGTCATCCATTAAAAACCTCCTCATAGTTTATAAAAAAATATTCTTTGCAGGATTATAATCTAAATCGATCTACAATCCATGCAAAAAATAATCATAAATCGAAAAGATTAAAAAATATTTTTTTATTTCTTTAGAATATTTTCAAACCTTCTGCTGCTTATGTAATGATCTGCAATAACTTTCCCGTCTTTTATTATACTCATTACGCCATAGCCGGAGGGAGCATTCTGTGTATCGGTTGGTTTTTTCATTTCAGAGATAGTTAATGAAACTTTTTGATGAAATGCTGTTTCAGTTAAATCATTGATACACTTTGCAAACATTGGACACTGGTTTGCATAAACAATTTTAAATCCTTTTGAGGATATTTGATTTTCCTCCCAATTAATAAAAGATGGCGGCTTACCTTTTTTAATTTTTTTCACTAAAAGTTCAAACCTGCCTTTTATTTCAATTAGCTCAAATCCATTCTTTAAAAATATTTGTTTCCCTGCCATCCACGGGCCATTGCTGGTAACTACCCCTACTCCGTTCAATTTTTTCTTTTTAGCTTCTTTAATACATTCGTCAATCAGCAATGAGCCATAACCTTTTTTGTGATACTTTGTATGAATGATCCAGAGACAATGTATCATTAAATAATTTTCTGCTCCAATTGGTCTCCAGAAATTTTCACCATTTGTATATTCAATCATTCCTGTACTTTTACCATTTACTGTCAGAACGATCAATGTTAATCCTCTCTTAAACTCTTTCTTCAACCAGTTCAGTTTTGCATCAAACCCGGGATGCTTTTGATTTGATAGGCATCCTAAACCATATTTCCGTGCCCTTGCCTCGGTGTTAACCTTAAATAATTCTACTTTATCCATAATAATTAACCTGAATGAAATGGATGTTTATCTCCATTCTATGGCTGCTTTAAATACATCCTTATCTGTTATTAAATTTTTGGCTTCAATATAATCATATCCATTTTCGATCGTTAGGGAACTTTTATAAAATTCTAATTCGTGGTTAAACTTTGTTTCGGTAAGAAAAGAAATTGTTAATGACTTAATAATATGATATTTATGAAAATCCTGATCATAACAATCAAGAATATATTCTACATACTTAGCATTGTTTACATGTTTATTAAGATCAATATCAGTGTAATTTATTTTTTTCGAAAACACAATTTCTTTACTGCCTATATTATTGATTTTTACAGGATATTCATCAAGAGCGCTTTTCTCTCCATTCAACATTACTTCGGGAAAGATTTGAGTGAGAATTTTTGGTCTCAGAGTTTTCGAATCCAGTAGGAGCCAGGCAGTTGTTCCTCTACACAATACCTCATCATTACTGTTAAATAATAAAAAATCTCTCATTGAGTATAATTTGTACTGTGATTTTCCCCAGGTTTGAATTTTCACCTGGTCCAGAAATTTTGGATAGTTTATTACTTCCATCTTTACCCACGATAGAACCCATAATAAACCCTTTGGAATCAGATCAGTAAAACCGACATTAAGATGTTCAGCATGTTTTGATGCAGCATTCTGAAAATAATCGAACAGAGTACTGACTTTTAAACGGTTATTTGCATCAACATCAAATGCACGAATATTTTCAGATGTTTTATATACGGCTTCCATATAAATCTAAATTTTCTAATTTTGATACCATAAAATTAAAGAATTATATAGAATACCTGTTTATGCTCGTCGCAGGTTATTCTTATATTCTTCTTACAATTATTATTTAATTTTATGGAACTGCTAAGAGAACTAATAAAATATATTTTTATAATAGGAGCCGCTCAGGGTGTGCAGCTGGCGATATTCCTATTCCGTAAAAAAGAAAATCATATTGCCAATCGCCTGCTTGCTATAACTATGTTAATCTTTGCCACGGATCTTGTATTGGGTATTCTCTTTATAACAGGACGAATACTTGACGTTCCGCAGTTGATGGCACTGAATAATACGTTCCCTTATTTGTATGGACCTAATATGTATTTATATGTCCTTCTCCTTACGAGAAATGAAAAAACATTTAAACCCGTTTACTATTTACATTTTCTCCCGTTTTTGTTAATACATATTTACGGTCTTTTCTTTTTTTACTTTCAGCCGCAATCATTTTATGAAAATCTTATGATACCTGATTATCCTGTAACATGGCATTTTTCATTGATCGGTAAACTAATTCCTGTATCGGGAGTTATATATACCATACTAACAATTCGTGAAGCTCTTAAATACAATAAAACAATAAAGAATTCTTTCTCAAACATTGATAAGATAAACCTTAACTGGTTAACTTACATGGTTATTGGAACAGCAGCTATATGGGTTATTGTAATAATATCTTATGCAGCTAATTTTATTTTTGGAGAACAGCTTCGGGCGAATATTCTTATATACGTGGGATTATCAGTTTTCCTCTTTACTATAGGATACAAAAGCTTAAAACAGCCCGAGGTGGTTTTGTTAAACACGGAAGGAAGTTACGCAGGTGAAAAAGAAGGAAAACCCACTTCGTATAGAAAATCAGGTTTATCGGAAGATATGGCATCTGAAGTAATTAGAAAGCTTAAACAGATTATGGATAACGAAAAACCATTCACAAAAAATGATTTGAACCTCTCAGATCTTGCCTCGATGGTAAATGTTTCAACCCATAATCTTTCTGAGATAATTAATACAAAACTAAACCAGAATTTTTATGATTTTATAAACACCTATCGTGTTGATGAAGTTAAACGACTGATAGAACAAGATTCGAGCAATGTTTACAGTGTGCTTGCTCTCGGACTGGATTCAGGATTCAGTTCGAAATCTGCTTTCTACAGCGCATTTAAAAAAGTTACAGGCGTTACCCCGGCACAATACCGAAGCAACACCCGTAAAGAAAAGGTAGCATGACTAATCGTTTACGTCATTCTGTGCGAGCAAAGCGATATACGAAATCTGCTGCAACAGATTCCCGCCTGCCTGAACTGTAGGAAGGCCTTCGCGGGAATGACACTTAAAACTCATACTCAAATCCCAGAACAGGAAGTGTACTCCACTGTGTTTGAGAATCAATTTTATTTGTAACCTCGTTCCAGTAATAGAATGCTACGTTCTCTCTTCCGTAAACATTCCATACGCTCAGATATAAAAGAAGACTTGAACTGCTGAAATTAAATCTTTTATCTATACGTATATTCATTGAATGATAATCAGGTAATCTCTCGGAATTTGTCCGGCTCAGATCCCATATCCCGTATCCTGCTTCTTTTGAAGCTTCATAATCAAACGGCGTGTATGGTGCACCGCCGGCATAAATCCATCTTAGTTTAAATTCCCAATCATTGCCAGGAATGTAACCTCCTTCAATATTAAAATTAAACTGGTTATCATAAATCCTGTCATGCCAGTTGCCATCGTAATCCCTGTAAGTTGAGCTTGATAATGCCCCGCTTAAAAGTCCGTAAAAATCCTCAGCTAATTTTTTTTGTAAGATCACTTCTACTCCTTTTGAAGATGCTCTGCCGTTATCTTTAAGTGAGGCCTGGCTCCAGAACAAACCGTAAACTTGTACCTGGTCGAACAGGAACATAGTTGGCTGTGTAGGATTGATTGGAAAATTTCTGTAGTCTTTGTAATAAACTTCAACACTAAACCGTGTTGCATCCCATAGCAGATGACTTAATCCTAAAATGTAATGAATGGAGCTTGGTGTTTTAAGCGATTTGAAGTCCTCACTTTGTACAAGAACATTGTTTGGTATATTTTGATGGAACAGACCGGTGCTGAATGCAAGGGTAGTTTTAGGCGACAACTGGTAAATTAAACTCGCACGGGGAGAAATATTGAAATTCTCATTGTAAGTGAAGTAATCAATCCTTGCACCGTAATCAAGTTTTAAGTTTTTAAAAAAGTTCCAGTGATGAATACCGAACGCACCAACTTTGTATCCGTTTACTTTGTTATCAATATAAAGAGGTTCGGTTATGTTGCCATACTGATCATCATATTCGCCGTAGAAAGTATTAAAGTTTGTGAAAATTCCGGATGCTTCACCACCGAACTCTATACTATTGTTAGAATTTAGTTTGAGGTAATTTACATTTCTTATTCTCACAGTATTTTCTTCTGTGTTGTTCTTATAAAAATTTAGTTTCGTTGCGGTTTTACTATAGTCCCTGTCATACTTGATGTAATTATGGGAAACAGAGGTATTTGAATAACCTTTATCACTCCATATATGCTGCCAGTTCAATCCCACTGTGTTTGTTATTCCATCAGTTGTGCCGTACATATTGGCATCGTTTTTTACAGCTTTTTCTTCATCCAGATATATCTCATCCATTGAGAATACATCAAGCAAAGTTAAACTGTTCCTTTTATCAATATTATAAACAAGTTTACCCTGGGCATCGCCATACTTTGGCAGCGGTGAGTCTTCCTCGATCTGGTTTACAATCAAATCAAGATAACTCCTGCTGAATGAAAAGAGATAATTACCTTTATTCCCAAGCGGTCCCTCTACTTTTCCTCCCGCACCCGCCATACTCAAAAAGATTTTTGATGAGAAATGATCCATATTCCCTTCCCTGAAAGAAATATCCATTATGGATGAGAGTCTCTCTCCGTAAATCGGTGAGAACCCACCAGAGTGGAAATTAACATCTTTTATAAAGTCAGCATTAAGAATTCCGATAGGACCATCGGATGATCCCTCAACCGGGAAATGGTTAATATTTGGAATTTCTATATTATCTAAATAAAAACTGTTTTCAACAGCAGTTCCTCCGCGAACAATAAGACTGTTTCTCTGGTCGTTCACTTTTGCGATTGAAGGAAGTGTGAAAAGAATTCTGCTTACATCACCCGCTGTTCCGGGTGATCGCCTAATCTCTTCTGATGAGAAATTCACAGTACTTACCGGTTTGTTTTTAATTTCGGAAAAGTATCCGTCTGTTACCACAACATCATCTATCTCAACTGCAGATGATTTCATACCGACAGTTACAAATGATGTTTTTTCCGGCAAAATGTTTATATCGGTCTTTGATACACTTTCATATCCAATATAGCTGAAAACTACAGTGATGATTCCGAGAGGCAAATTTGTCATCCGGTAATCTCCATTTTCATCGGTGGTCGAACCTGTTCCGATGTTATTGATATAGATATTTACACCTATCAAAGGTGATTTTGTCTCAACATCTATTACTCTTCCCTGCAGGTTTCCTGTTGGCTCATCTGTCTGTGCGAATAATGGTGCTACCCATATCATCAACATAAAAAGAACCAGCTTTTTCATTATAAATCTCCATAGTTAATAAAAATTACGGGGCAAATGTATCTATGATAAATTATAAAGTCGTTTCAACCGATGGGGATGAACCTGTAAATGGTTGTTCTCGATGGGGAAAGACTTAGTTTACCAGGTAATTGTGATGTGGCGCATTTTCCACCTGACTAAAGTCAGGTGTTAGAGTCAAGTCTTAATCATTAAAACCCGACTTTAGTCGGCTGGTTATTTGCTAAAAATAAACTGTTATTCCAAAATTTATGTGATTGCCTGATATATTGTATGCTTTGTGTTCAGACTCACCTTTTACATAATCATCTTCAAAACTACTTTTTGAAAACAGGTACGAAAATTTTAAACCATATTCTGCAGATAAACTCATGTACTTATGAAACCACCATTCAACACCAACAAGTAAATCTAATCCAATACTATAATATTCATTTTCTGATTCAATTATATTTTCAGTATCGTCAACTACTAATTTTCTATTTCTTGTGGATTTGTAGTATTTAAAATAAGGACCTACACCGCCAAAGAATGATATATTGTCTGTTCCCCTTATATAATGTATGTATTGCGAGTTAATAGTGAATCCAAAGTTTTTTGAATCTTCAGTTGAATGATCAACTATATTTGTATCAAGGTTGTTAACTGTCGTTTCGGAATCTGAATCTCCAAAATTAATTTCCAGACCTAACCTTATGGCATTTCTTTTACTAAAATGGTATTTCCCGGATAACACTGACCCCTGAAAATTGGAAAGACTGAAATTTTCATTTATCTGGAATTGCAGTGCAAATTTGCCGTCAAGAGAATCTAAATAAGATGTGCTTTGAGAGAAACCGATAGATACAAATATTAGCGAAGCAAAGAGAAACGGGAAAGAAATTTATATAATAGATTGAAAAAACATAATCCCTCACTGGATAATGATTAAAATCAATTACAATCACTTTTATAAAACTAACAAATTTAACTCGAAAAATATATCTCTGATTAAAATCAATTCAATACGTTTATTACTGCGTCATGAAGGGCGGGACGAACCTTATATATTTTTTTATTTTCCCTGGTGGGATAAACCCTGTTGGTTAAAAACACGACAAATAAATCTCTTGTCGGATCAAGCCACACGGATGTACCGGTGAAACCTGTATGCCCGAAAGAAGTTATATTAAACAAATTTCCTGCAGATGATTTTTCCCTCGATTTTGTATCCCAGCCCAATGCCCTTGTGCTTTTATCAGAATACCTGGTTGTGAAAAGTTTTATCGTTGCCGGTTTTATTATTTGTTCTCCATTGAAAGTGCCATCGTTCAAAAATAACTGCAGCAAATTGCTGATATCTTCAATTGTCGAGAACAGTCCTGCATGTCCGGCAACTCCGTTTAACAAAGAGGCAGTTTCATCATGCACCTCTCCCCAGACTAATTTTTTACGCCAGTAATTGTCATATTCAGTTGGTGCGATCTTATAGACGAATGAATCAGGCGGATCGAAAAAAGTAGAATTCATTTGAAGTGGAATGAAAATTTCCTCTTTGCAAAAAACATCAAACTTTTTACCGGTTACTTGTTCAACTATTTTAGCTAAAGTTATGGATCCTAAATCGGAATAAACTGTTTTGCTTCCTGTTTCGTAACTTAAGGGGGAGTTATAGATGTCATTGATTACATCATCTGCTGAAGTAAAATCTTTATAGAATCTTTTAAATGCTGGTAATCCGCTGTTGTGAAGCAGCAAATTTTTAATTGTTATTTTTTCTTTCCCATTTTGTAAAAATTCAGGAATATACTTTGCAACGGGATCATCGAGTGTAAATAGGTTTTTTTCATAACAGATCATAACAGCAGTAGTAGTTGCAATTACTTTTGTTAATGAAGCAATGTCGTAAATAGTATTTACAGTTACTGCTGCGGAAGTATCATCATAAGTTAAATGTCCGAACGCATTTTCATAAATCACTTCTCCCTCTTTTGAGACTAAAACAGCCGCACCCGGGAATGCACTATCTTTAATTGCCGATTGGATGATTTCATCTACCCGTATAAAATCATACTCATTTTGCCCCTGCTTGCTATCCTGGCATGAAACCTTCAATCCACTTAAAAATACCGATATAAAAACCAGCAGCATGTATTTCAATCTTAAACTATTCATTCGTCGCTTCTTTTTTCTTTCCAAAATTACTATCTAACGGAATAAACTTTGTAACGATGAATGAGGGGATTGTTGAGATTAATACCAATATAAAAAATTGTCTGTATCCTACGGATTCCTGTAGCCAGCCGCTTATCATTCCGGGAAGCATGTTCCCAAGAGCCATAAAAGCAGTTGCGATTGCGTAATGAGTAGTTTTAAACTTACCTTCGGATATATAAATGATATACAGAAGGAATGCAGCAAAACCAAAACCGTATCCGAATTGTTCAATAGCAATGCAGGAATTTATTAGAAGTAAGTTAGATGTTTGTGTATATGCAAGAAAAATATAAACTGCGTCAGGCAGGTTTATTGCTATCAGCATCCACCAGATCCAAAATTTTAATCCTTGTTTGGCAACGGCAAATCCGCCTAAGATTCCTCCCAGTGATAGTGCAATCCACCCGACTGTGCCGTAAACAAGACCAACTTGCGAAGTAGTCAGTGCTAAACCACCCTTTTCATAAGCATCAAGTAGAAATGGCGAAGCAAGTTTTGCAAGCTGTCCCTCGCCCAATCTATATAAAAGTATGAACGCAATTATAATTAGTATCTTATCTTTTTTGAAAAAGATGGTAAAAGTTTTATAATAATCAGCTAGAAATACTTTGTAATCTTTTTCTTTTCCTTCTGCATCTTGTTTAGGGTGGGGAAGGATAAAGAGATGATATAAAACAAAAAACAGGAACAACGCCGCAAGAATAATAAAAGTTATCATCCAGGCAAAAGGAATATCGCCCGTGGTTTCTTCTATGTAACCCGCAAGAATTACTAATAATCCCTGCCCGGATATAAATGCGATACGGTATGCAAGTGTACGAATACCTACAAACCATGCCTGCTGATGATCATCGAGTGAGATCATATAAAAACCGTCTGCAGCAATGTCCTGCGTAGCAGAACTAAAAGCCATAAGCCAGAAAAATGCAAGTGTGTATCTAAAAAAGTTGTCTGCCGGAACAGTAAGGGCAACGCCTGCTAATCCAACCCCTATAAAGAATTGCATCAGGAGGATCCAGAATCGTTTTGTTTTCAGAAGATCAACAACCGGGCTCCACAACGGCTTGATAACCCAGGGCAGGTAAAGCCAGCTTGTATAAAGAGCAAGCTCTGTGTTTGAGATGTCTAATCGTTTATACATTATTCCCGACACCATCATTACCATAACATACGGAAGACCTTCTGCAATATACAGCGAGGGAACCCAAAGCCATGGATTACGCGATTCGGTTTTAATCATTCAGCATTTCCTTTGCAAGAATAATAGCTCCTTCGATTGGTGAATGTTTCGGGTCAACTATTTTAACTGAGGGTAAAGAAGTTTTAATTTTATAATGAAGCATATCTGAATAGTAATTATTATTTAAGATTAGACTTCCGGCAAAAGAAACACGCAGATCAATCGTTCCCATTTTTTTCATCATTGTACTTATATGATGAATAAGTTCTTCCGATTCTTCAAGGAGAATTTTATTAGCAATTTGATCTTCATTTTTGGCCGCAATAATAACAACCTCAGCAATTGATGCGATATCAAAATTTTCTTTATAAACTTTTGTTATTAATTCATCCGCGGAATTGATTGAATACTTTTCTTGAATTAGTCTAACAATTAATGTTTCATCTCCACGACCATCAAAATACTTTGCTGCTGCCTGTAGTCCTTTTCTTCCAATTGAAAAACCACTCCCTTCATCCCCTAGCAATCTTCCGAATCCGCCTGCACGATAAATATTTCCTTTTTCATCCTTACCGTAAATTATCGAACCGGTTCCGGCAATCAATATGCAACCTGCTTCATTAGGGAAAGCACCTTGCAAAGTAATTTGTGCATCACTTACAACTTTTAATGATTTAATTTTAGTTCCTTCTCCAGAAAAATTTTTGAGCAAAGAACTTTTCAGTTTTTCAGCATCTTCTTTCCGTCCGGTACCTGCTGCACCGATTACGATGCTCTCAATATCGGAAAAATTTGCGTTGAGTTTTTTTATACAATTGTTTAGAAGAGACAATATAATTTTTGCTGTCCCATCCGCACCGGTAACTAAAAAATTTGCAGCACCGCCGGTAGTTGTATAAAGTATAATTCCATTAATATCGGCTAAGGCACATTCTGTTTTGGTTGCACCGCAGTCAAATGCAATTAGTAGGCTCATTATTATTTAATCTTTAATTAAACTTATTGTAAAATTAGAAAAAAGAATTTAGTTGCTGAATTCAATCATCTAAATTTAATGTTTTGAATGCTTTGATTCCAGGCTGCCTGTTTAGCTTAGCTGTAAAGCTGAATAGGCTGCGTATATACGGAAACTTCTAAGATACTTGTATTATATGTTTCATCCTTGAGGATTTGAAAATTACGCTAAAACTTTGATAATCATACTTTCATCACGGCCCTTTGAAAATAAAATGGGCCGTTGAATATATTGACAACAGCCCATTTTCAAATGTGTTCAACGGCCCGAGACCGTTGAAAAGCTATAGTTTGAACCCCCGCAGCACCTTTGCCGTCTTTCTTTTTAAAAAGAACAGTCGGCGAGGACCCCCTTTGCCAGTTTTTGGGTCTTTGTAGGTGCCCCAGCGCCCGACGGCATACTCTGTGGGTTTTTTGCTGCCCCGGCCGGGTCTGGTTACCTTTATTAATTG
>Ga0209536_100013092_pt1 | contig 11986 bp, 13 predicted proteins | sample DeeMarSeWOR28_12_FD_187461 | JGI IMG/M metagenome (GOLD analysis project Ga0209536, IMG submission 187461) | Marine sediment microbial communities from White Oak River estuary, North Carolina - WOR-2-8_12 (SPAdes) (version 2) | ecosystem: Environmental > Aquatic > Marine > Intertidal zone >...
GAATGCAAAACTGCCGCTTGCGTATTTTCTTCCGCAGAAGAATCGTCAAGGCGGGCTATCAAAAGGCCATTGTGGCCACAGCCCACAAGATCTTACAGTACGCTTTCTACGTTTGGAAAAACCAAACACCTTACCAGGAGACCTATCCTGTTTGTGCGTAACCCGTTAATCCACATGGCCCACGAAAGGTGAGGCCGACAAAGTGATTGGGACGCCGTTTATCAGATACATGATAGTGTGACACCTTTGGGTGATCACGGATAGGTGTTTGGCGATGAGCCCAATTTGAGAGCCCCAGGTAGGTAATAGCTAGAGCTTATTTACTTGACAAACAGCTTTTTCACAGGTGTGAATTAAGGGATGTTATATAAAGTCCGCTCCAATTATTACTTAGATTGTGCTAAAAATCGTTAAAACTCCCTTGAAAAACTTGTTCGAGAGGAGACTAGATAAGAGTCTTTCCGTAAATGAGGTTGTTGAGCTTGCTACTGTCAGTGTCTGCCATGCCGATGAACTTGATACCTACGAGTGTCGTCCTTTTTTCACTTTCATAGAGCACGGCTCGTCGCACAATACCAGCAGTCCGAATCTTTCCAAAGTCCGCCTCAAGATCAATTTCCAAAAGGACTTGGTCATTGAGCTGAAATTCTTCTGGCTCGGAATTTGATATTTTTACCAGAATTCCATTTTTTGAGATGTCGACTGAGTCAGAGTTCCAAGATCTGCTTATTACTTGATCTGTGGGCGTGGTCTTAGGTAACATAACAACCAATACCGATAGCTGCACATTAACACGTGGGTGACTCCTGCGTTCTTCCATCCCAATCTCGTAACGTTTTGCTTTGATCCTTTTAAGCCTATCATAGTAATAGACTAACAAGGTTTTTTTGGCGGCAGAGTTCTCTTTAACCAGCTTTCGCATGCTTGGGTAATTGAGTTCCATTAGCATAGTGGTTTCTGTTGCCCTAACATCAACCAAACGTGGCTTGCCAGTCAGGAACGACATCTCACCAAAAAACTCACTCTCACTAATGATATCAATCTCTAGCTCACAGTCATTATGGTCTCTAAGAAAAACTTTAACCCGGCCACTTAAGACAACATATATTGATCTCCCTGGGTCTCCTTTCCGTATGATCATCTCTCCCGCTTCAAAACCATGAAGCGTGGCAGTATCCGTGAGCTTATTACGTTCCATCGGATCCAGGGAAGAAAAGAAAGGCGTAGCGGAAATTACATCCCGAAGCCGCTCGGTCCAGAATTCTGCGCTTTTTTTCTCCCCAAGAATATCCAAGTAGGCAGCTGATGCTATCAAGACTTCAACAGTATCGGCTAATTGGTCATTATCCTCGGGAATTTCGTTCTCAATGAAACAAAACTCAATTTCTCCCAACTTGAAGGTGTCGTTAGACTTCAGAGCATGTTTATCCACTCTCTTGCCGTTGATCATAATGCCGTTTTTACTTTTTAAGTCCTCAACTATCCAGGTCCCTCCCTGGAGAGTAACTTTGGCATGATTTCGTGACACACTCGGAACCTGAATTGTAATAGTATTATCCGAACCCCGCCCAATCGTAGTCGATTCCAGTAATCTATAGACGGCTTTTTTCATAAATCCGGTTTGAAAAGCAAGATAGCAATTTGTCATGGAGACTTCCCCTTAGTCCACTAGTCCACTTTCAGCGAGAGACATTGTTACACTATCTATTCGCCCGCAGTGCCCATTTAGACAACAGCTAGTTAGTTTTCAATGAAGTTTCTGCCGTACTCAGAACGGAAGGTAGACCATGATTTTTTTTCTTTATTTGTCGCATTATCCCCTCCAACCGTATTCCGAAAAGCAATAAAGGTGCCAACATATGAGTAATTAACACGCTCTGCCCTACCACATGTTTTTCCGATCTACAGGGTGCGTTTGGCATGTAATATGCTTTCAATACGAGAAACTGTACATGCCAAAAAAAACTAAGGTGGAAAGCCACTGTGGAGGACTTCGCTAAAGCGTTAAGCTATTATCTAGAGTCCGCAGATGGCAAGAGTAAAGAGGAGTTCATCAACACTTTTGCCAATTCGGTTCTCGTAGAAAAGTCCGGAATCATTCCCCTCGAAAATTCATTTCTTCTCTCTAGAACAAACATTCTAAATAACATTGGTGACGTTCAGCACCCCACTACTGACTCCAGTGAGCTAATTAGCAATAAAACCAAGGTTTTTCAGCTCCGCAAGAGGTTGGACTCAATAGCCACAGATATATTTGTTGGCAGAGCACCAGCAAACGACATTGTCCTAGCCGATGCATCGATATCAAAATCACACTTCAGATTTATACCTATTCCAGAAACCAAGCACTACCAGCTGGCTGACATGTTTTCTACCAATGGTACTTATCTCAACGGCAAGAAGATTGACCCCTTTGAAAAACACCAGATAAAGGATCATGATGAAATTAGTTTTGGGGCCGAATATCAGTTAATTTACTACTCTCCTCGGGCCTTCTATGAAATGCTCATTGGCTTGAAAGACCATGAATCAAAAGACGAAAAACAAAAGCAGAAAGCCGATGATCTCCCTACGCTGCTGGAAAGCATTGCCAAGGAGACAACTGATCTGACGGAAGTTGTTTTAGAGGAGGAGTCTTTGCTGGAAGATATGTTTTTAAATGGGGAGGATGACCTGGCGTGGCTCGATTCGGGATTGTTTGAAGGAGATGATTTCGAATCGGATCTCGAAGCGCCTGATGATTCGGCTGGGGCATCAACTGAGATCAAGACTAAGGGGCAAGATTCAGAAACCAAGCTTGATAACCAAGGTGAGGAGGAAAAAATGCTGACCGAAAAAGAAGTGTTGAGCAGTGAAGATGACACTGCTATGACAGGCAAGAGTAATGATGGAGAAGCTCAAGGTGCTGATAAGACGCCTACCGGATCTGCCACCACACTTGGGGTGGAGGACACTATACCCTTTGATGATGCAATTTGGAAAGAGCACGCGACTGAAGAATTTCCTACAATTGACGATCAGCCCTCCAAAGATTCCTCTAGGGATCATCAATTAGTGAATGAGGTTGAAGAGAAGGGAGTCGAGGGTGAAAAGCCTACCTCCGATGCTCTCCCCAATGAATTAGGTACACTGTTGAACAAGAAAATGGAAGCTATTGCAACCCGCCTGGTGGAAGAACGAATGTCCGCTATCATTGAGCCAATGAACAAGAGGATAGAAGTGATTGCATCCCGTCTGGTAGAGGAACGAACGCCAGCCATCGTTGAGCCGATTATCCTGGATACGATCAAGAAGCTTTTAATATCCATCTAATAACTATAGTTGCCTGCAATTAATTGCAAAGCTATCATTTCTGAAAGCGTTTTCAGAAAGAACCTAGCAAGTGGTAAATAGCTAAAATCTAAAGCCTAGACTGGCCTACTTAGGGTGTGAATTACTTTAATCTACACTTTTGCTATTTTTCACCATCCACCAAATTTTGTGACCGACTCTTACGGAGTGAATTGTGAATTAAGGGTTGTAATACAAAGTCCGCTCCCACCCCTAGGTACTGTCCATCAAATAGAAAAAACGGAATCTTTTTTCAGCTTCACGGTAAATTTCTACTCATTCTCCTAAATTCAGTTTCCCGTTGTTTTTGTTAACTGCTTGAGATATCAAAAGATCTTTCCTTTAATCGCTTTGGCATAGCGTTTGCTCTTATAGTCACCGCCTCCTTTCTATATATTGGTCATTGCGACCCTCCCTGGCCCCCATAGGCTTCTGTGCGCCGTGTCGATGGGGGCCTTCTTTTCTTGGCATTGTGCTTGCAGTAAAGACACCCGAGTTGTTGACCTCGCTCCTCCAGTCGTAAAATGACATGTTAGGTCTGTAATCTATCTTTGATTTGGCGTGGCACTCACATTACACACTTAGCAGCAAAGACTGTCCCGAAGAAAGGAGATACGAAGTCACTATGTCTAACAAAGGAAGCCAAGAATCGTTTAGTGATTATTATGAGATTCTCCAGGTGAGCCAGAATGCTGATACAGCAACTATCGAACGAGTATACCGGTTCCTGGCAAAACGGTATCATCCAGATAATATCGATACAGGGGATTCAGATACGTTTCGCGTGTTCTTAGAAGCGTATAAGACTCTCTCTGATCCAGAGAAACGCGCAGGCTACGATGCCAGGTACGAGCAAGTACGTGCACGTCAATGGAAGATTCTTGATGAGCAAGTAGCATTAGAGGGCGTAGATGAAGACAAGAGAATCCAAAATGGTATTTTATCTTTTTTGTACAGCGCACGAAGACGTGATCCGATGAGCCCAGGAATAGGCGTCGTTGCTCTGGAAAGACTGCTAAATTGTCCTCAACAGCATATGGAGTTTCATGCCTGGTATCTCAGGGAGAAGGGCTGGATTCAGCGCACAGACAATGGAGAGTTTGCAATCACAGCAAGCGGCGTAGATGCAGTGTTGGAGAATGATCTTTTGCCCGGCAAACATAGATTATTGACTGCAGGCGAAAATAAATCTGAAGATAGCGAAGATTCCAAAGATCCTAACACGTAGTGTCTTGAGGTTTAACTTAAAGAGGGTTGGGAATTGGCGAAGCTTCGTCTCCGCTTTTTTACTTTGTTTATTCTGGAAATGTGAATTACATACTTTATCGATCTATTCGAAAAAACTTCACTCTAAAATATAGGATGGTGGTCACCTTGTAGCAAGTTCGCATCACATCAATAGCTAGAAAGAAAGCCCTCAGGGTCAAATCTCGATGATTGACCAAGAGGGCTTTTTTTATGGCTGGCGATGGTGGTGCGGATCAAGCAGTAACACGCAGAACAATAGTGGCGCTGGATTCAGGTGCATACTCAGTTTCTAAGCTGAAAAAGAGTAAGCAAAGTGAGGCCATAGACATAGATGAGTACATCGAGTTTGCCACTGAAAACCAACACCTGCTCGAAGTCATATTCAATCTGGACGTCATAGGCGATGGTGAACAGAGTCATCAAAATTGGGAGTACATTCGCAGGAAAGGACTGGAACGTGTGGTGCCAGTGTGGCATGACGGCACCCCTATAAAGTACCTCGAAACATACATAGAGGAAGCAGATTATGTGGCGATCGGTGGTATTGCAGATCAGCCTGTCCAAAGGCTTGATAGAAGCCTTAAAAGGTTGTGGAAAAATCATCTTGTTGATCGAATAGGGTTTCCTAAAGCTAGGTTCCACGCATTTGGAATTACTTCACATAGATTGGTAGCGCCTTTTCAATGGCACTCTGTTGATAGCTCATCATGGGTAAAAGAGAGTGGTAAATATGCTAAGTGCCTAATACCAAAACGAAAGAAATATGAGTCAAACTGCTATTCTTATAAAGACCCTCCGACCCGTGTTTCCGTCACTACCAGATCGTCTGATCGCAAAGACCACATAGACAGACTGCCTGCTCGCAAGCGACTCTGGATCGTGGAGTATTTGGAGAATAGAGGCTTCAAGTTGGGCAGAGGCGATCGTGGCAGTGATGACTATATGCGAGGTCTACGAAATGATGGCACACTGAGAGATCAATTGAATGCAATTTTCTATGCGGAGATGGGGCTAGCGTTGGGCAAGCCTGTGTACTTGGCTGGGAACTTTCCAGCCCTTGAGGACCATGAGGTCGAAAAGCAAATCCAACAGGCTGTGTTTGCTATTGGCTCCAACTACTACAGACTGATCTCTTTCAATTACGAGCCAAAGATCCAAACTGTGCTGGATCTCAAAAGAGAGGAGTTAAGCCATGACCGATAAGAAAAAACCAGAAATCAACAGTTCAGAAGAAATGGCTATTAATACAGAACGGCTGGAGAAGATCGCCAGCGATATAGAGAAGCAACTGAGCATGAAAAAGCAGTCGGTGTATGAGATAGGTAAGTTGCTGTGCGAGGCGGCGAAGGAGTACAAATACGACGGAGAGATCGGATTCATGAAGTGGCATGATGAGAACTTTGCCGATGAGTTCAGCTATCGAACTGCACACAATTACATGCGAGTCTACCTTGTCTGCCCTGGACCAGAGGTGGTGCAGTATCTCCCCCTGAAGCTCCTTTACAAGATATGTGAAGCCACATTTCCAGAGCAACTGCGCCAATTCATCTTCGACCATGGTAAAAGATTTGAAGCTCAAATAAAGTTGAAGGAGTTAAAGGCGATTGCAGATAAAGTCAAAAAAGTTGGCTTTGATCGCAATGACCCAGCAGTCAAGAAGTTACTCATAGAACGAGAGTAAAAAGAAGAACTTAGAGATCACATTGAGAATATGGATCGTGATCTCAAGGAACTGGCTTCGCTGTGGAATGAGTTCTTTAGTGCGTTAACTGGGATGCCTCGGTACCGTAATACCTACATGCTAACCAGAGGGCAGAAGAAGTTGGAAATCGTTGGTAAATTGGAGAATTGGGGGTTGATGCACGAGTACAAGATTTATGATGAGGAAACTGGTGAGATCACTGACAGCTAGAGGTCTATGGCTGGCATGGTGAATGAACTTATGAACTAAGGATTTGCAACGGTTGCAAATTGGCAACCGTTGCAAATTCAAAAATCTGCAATTCTGAAAACGAACTAAGCCCCGATCACGCCGTAGGGAGGTGGTCGGGGCTTTCTTGTTGGGTGGAGGGGAAAGAAGGAGTGTTTAGGGCTTGACAGGTCATGAGGTTTTGCGTCAAATTGAATTCAGTAATAGCTGTCCTGATTCTCACAATTCTCCGCCGAAATCGATCCTTTGATTCCCGAAACTTGTGCTATCAGATTTTGATCTATTTACGACAAACTTAACGCTAGGGGATAGTGATGTCAGTTTTGGATTTTTTCAATAAATACGAAAAAATGATCGTGGGATTAGCTGCAATGGCAACTCTGGGAGCCTTTTGCGTTACTATGTATCAGGTTATAGAAACAAGGCAGCAAATACGAGCGAATTTTTCATACCAGATACACAAAGATGGAAGAGAAATTCGTAAATCCATAGATAATGAAATAATTAACATACTTAAATCACCCGACCCAAAACAAGAATACTTTAAAGATCGAATTGAAAAAGCCCAAAATATAATCAGAGAACTGTTAATGTACTATGTAGCTGCTTATCATCAAAAATCGTACGGAAATATTACTGAAAACGAGTGGGGCTACATGGAAAAGGAGTTCTGTAATTTCTTAAGTTATTATCAAGTTGAAAAATACTGGAAAGAACGCATAGCCAACAATGAACTATGGGATAAAGAGTTCAGAGATTTGGGTGAACGGTGTTTATCAAAAAAAGGGGACAAAAATGAAAACTCATAACATATCAATTGGTATGTGCATAACCATCTTCGTTCTCCTGTCAATTATGGGAGTATCGAGGGCAAATGCTATGTATGTGTTTAACGATCCAGAAAGGCCTGAGGAATCAGGAAAAGCAGCTACAATAGTGTATCGTGCGCTTTCTGATTTCTTTAAGTCTCTTGAAGCCCTTGAGAGAGGAGACCTAAATACTGTGAGGTTGACCAAGAGCAAGATGTTGGAGTCTTTGGGAAAGACTATATCACTTTATGAGAACATGGAAGCAAGGATCAAGGAAGAACCAATTGATATCCGAAAAATACCTCCTGGTGAACTACAGACCATAAGGGCGGACTTTGCCCGAATTAGAATCGACTTCCCTAAATCGACGAAAGGATTGGCGCGGATCGCAACTCAGGAGATTACTCACTTTATGGATTCTCTTGAGAAAATAACTTTCACAGAGGTCCCAGCAGAGAACCGTAAACTGATCAAATTGATAAACAATGAGATTTGGCGATTGCTGCTATCAGGAGTTTCTGTCTCTGAACTCTGGTCATGGATCAGAAACTAAGGATCATACTGTATATGTAACATCCCTTAGTCTGCTGGCGAGAACTTTTTATGATAAAAATGTGTAAAACAGTAAAGGGAAGAAAGGATGGGATCAATTCTTTTCATACTGCTTCTGGTCTTCTCGCTCGCCTTCCCAAGCCCAGCACTCGCAGACAGCGACCAGTCGAGTCTTACTGTCAATAAGGGCTATCTCCAGCGAGACCCTGTATTCAAGAACAGAACAAATATCTACGATAAGAGTGGGCGCAAGAAGGGGCATGTGCAGCAGGATGTCATATTCAACGACACGAAGAATATCTATGACAGGGATGGGCAAAGGTCAGGCCATGTGAAACAAGACCCTATATTCAGCGACACCAAGATCATATACGACAGGGATGGACGTAAGATAGGCTGCGTAAAACAGGATCCTATATTCAGAGACACAAAGGTTATCTACGATAAGGATGGACGGAAGAAGGGGTATCTAAAACAGGATCCGATTTTTAAGGATAGGACGAATATTGATAAACGGTAGGTGGTTAGAATAATCTTTTAACCCCCCTTAACACCCTTTGCCAACTCAAGGGTGAAGTCTTTAAGTTTTTCAAACTCCTCCTCGCTCATTTCATCTAGTTTCTTTACTAGAGTTGGCGATCTTCCACGCTCAAACCTACCCTTCCATTGCAGCCAGCTTTGATAGTTCTCCCTTAAACTGACTAGGTATTCAAATTTATCTCGAAAAGAACCCGTTGCAGCAAGCTGAATGCTACTATTATCCCAAACGACCAGCATGGTCAGCCCAGTATTGTTTTTCATCATCAATGAGCCGCTAATTCTACCTCTACCATAGGCCAGGGTGATTATGTCCTTGTTGTTGTCGGCCATTTCAAACAAATCCTTAACACGAGACGATCTGAGTGGCACACCAGCTTCCTCGACGGCTTTGATGAACCTATCCCTAGTCCATTTAATTCCTTGACTTGGTGTTAAAAGGCTGACGGCTTTTTTAATTCTGCGGGCTTGTTCGGTGTAGCCAAAGAGACTTGGCACTACTACTTTCAGACCATCAATGGCATACTGCCTTGCTTCAACGATCAATACCTCCGCTCGCTCCATTTGGTTGTTGAGGAACTCCACTATGCTTCTCAATTCATTAGGAGCCTCCTCGAGAAAGAATACTATTCTGATCTGTCCTTCCTTTAGATTATTTTCAACATTCTTGAAGAAGTCATCTACGCTACTGTAATCGTCTTGTTGCAGGGAGGTTAATACCTCTTCCAATGAATCATCTCTGTCTATTGCGCTTTTTTCAGCTAAATCTTTGAGAATATTCTTATCCCAGTAATATTGAGCATTTGCCGCGTATTCCATCATTTGTCCGACAACTTCCCTGCGTGACCGTGTGTCGTGATAACGTTTGCACTCCACAAAGGTGGGCATACCAGTCTGGTCTACAAGGAAGAAATCAATTGACCATCTGTCTGCTCCACTATTGGGGTCAGGCACTGGCATCTCCCTTTTGATGAGGAGCCAGTCCCTAGGATTTTCAGGATCAATTTGATCTCCAGGTAACAAGTCAAAATTGTTTTCCAACAGATTCTGAAGCTCCCTCTCTTCATTGGCACAATGAATCTGCTTCATGGGAACTGTGTTATCGCCATCCTGAACTTGGTATACTCTTGACATTTTGTCCCTTCCAAATATTCTCGATCGGACTTGATGGTTAAAGGGTCTGCTGATTTTGATCAGTTCTAATGCAAACCTGATACCAAAGATTGTGAGGTGCATGGAGTGGGTGAATCTGCATTGGTGACATTATTGAAAATGTCGCACTTGCCCTTAATTGCGCCAATGATCTTTGGTGGTTGATGGTGATAGACTTTGAGTATTTATTTGGCGTGAGGGGGGTGATTCCTGAGAAGATGGGGTATTGAATTTGAAAAAAGACTATCTCTTGAAATCATTGAGGTTCTAATAGGAATAAGGTTCTTTTTCAATTACTTCATCAAGAGAGTCAAAAACCATAGAATGTAACTCAAAGTCAAACCATTTAAGAAATTCCTCATAGTCTATATTCTTGGGCCATTGGCTACCGTCGGTGGTCCAGCTTGAAAGTTCCAGCTCAAAGATACCTTGGAAAAAATCTTCAAGCAATAATCCATCATAATTATGTGCTACGTAGTCAGGCAGCAATACAGCATTGCACTCAGCATTTAAGTCTTCAACCGTAAAATCTTCTCCTTCTGAAATAGAATTTGCCCAATCTACGAAAGGCTGCTTGGGTCTGATTATGGCTACTGATCTATTGATGGTGTACAAAATGTATCTCCTCTAAACTCATATCGCTCGACATAGTTCGTCAAGGCACCTATTTGATTGAATCAACGATTTCCTTTTCCATCAAAGAGTCTCGAAGAACTCTTTTCCTTGGAAGTTGGTGACGACCAATGGAATAGGCATTCAGGCATGATCTAGGAATCAGGCACTAAGTGATAAACACGGATATCAGAAAGGTCTCCGAGCACATCGTGGCAAACCTGAAACCAATCCAATTGGGATTGAGTTAGTTTATCCTTCCCTTTCGCCTCTGCAAAAAACCATCTGCCTATCGGATCCCAACAAAATAGGTCTGGTTCTCCCTTGAAGGTTGAAAAACCTTGAGTACGCAACTCGGCTTGAAGTTTTTCAAAGTTCTTATCGCCCATCAAATCTCGCATTTTTCTCCAGCGTTTGCGTATTTTTTCTTTGCCCTTTGGATCTTTGGACGAATCGGCGAGTTTATACCAAGTAATTGATTTAGCTCTTTCATTTATGCGTAACAGAAACATCAAGGCATACTGAGGAAACAAATCTAAAGTGCCCAATTGAGTGCTGCCCTTATGGTCCTGAAATTGTTTGGGAAACTTTAGGCGCCACTCTTTTACAAAACCTGTCTTTCTGTATTCATCTTCCCAAGAAGCTGGATATGAAAGTTGTTCCTCTTTGAATGTGGGAGACATCGGTTGTCCTCCATCCACCCTCCACCGACCCCAAAGCGCAGCACCAAGCAGGACCGCTAAAGGCATCAGATAGAATCAAATTGCGTCCCCATCAACGCATCAATTTGACTGAATCAACCACTTCCTTCATCATCAGCTCCGTCGATGCAGGAGCTGATTTCCCATATCCAGAGAAAATCATCAGAGCCAAAGGCCTCTCTGCTCTCGATATGTCTACGACATAGACAGGCCCCACTTTTGACAAGTGCTTGGTATCGGTCGAGTAATCTTCACGAGTCATCAGTAAGTAGAACTCCAAACAGTTCAAGCCATTTGCCGAAGTGTATTGCTTCTCGCTTTCGATGCCACCACAGTAGGTTGAGCCATCAGGACCATCAGCACCACAGGTCAACTTTGCTCGCTCACGAGCGAAGTCTAGGAAGAGGTTTTCTTTGTGTTGGGATTCTTTGATGAATATTTTAAAAGAGGTGTCTTCGATGTCGGCTCGGAGTATGATTAGGTCATCTCTAATGAGGTCAAATCCCCCGTGACCAAAAGTTTTCAGCTTGTAGATCGAGGGATATTCGAGGGTAAATCCATATTGGCGGTTTCTGTAAGTCTTGTTGCTGTTGGCGGCGAGAGTAGTTTGTGTTACAGACATGCTGAGTATGAGCAAAAAAGGCAAGAATATGGACCGCAGGCAGAAGCCACTCTCATACTTAGAAACTTCCCTGTGATTCATGATTGTGTACCACCATGCCAATTTTCATGCCTCTATAGTTCTTCTACATTTGTTCTATCTTATAGCCCCTACCTCTGAGAAGTTCCAGTAAGTTTTCGTGACCAACAAGATGGGCAGCGCCTACAATTACCAGAGTATCGACATCTCGCTTTATCAGATCGTCAATCTTTACCGCCCAGTTCTTGTTTCTCTGCACGACCATTGTCTCATATGCTTCAGGATGTTCTTTGAAACTCTTTTCTACTATCGACGCTAACCCATCAGCATCGCCGTTTGTCCATGCATTAACTAACTCTGGTAGTTTAGCCTCTATAAGGTCTAGATCCTTAATTGTTTGCCCAAGAAACGCCTCTTCTTGCTCTTTGCTCATCTCAGTAAAGAGTTTTAGCTGATCCTCTACAGATTCAAGAAA
>Ga0209536_100013093_pt1 | contig 11985 bp, 12 predicted proteins | sample DeeMarSeWOR28_12_FD_187461 | JGI IMG/M metagenome (GOLD analysis project Ga0209536, IMG submission 187461) | Marine sediment microbial communities from White Oak River estuary, North Carolina - WOR-2-8_12 (SPAdes) (version 2) | ecosystem: Environmental > Aquatic > Marine > Intertidal zone >...
ACCAGAGATAAGATCGCCATCCCAAGAATGGTTTGCAGTAAAAACTTTTTCTTTTTCGGAAAAGACAATAAGAATGTAAAATTACTTATCCCTTCACTGTTCTTGAAAAATGGAGCTTTATATAATGTTGTACCCCCATATTTGAATCTTTTAGACTTCAATTTGGTAGGCAAGCCCTTGCTGTAGACTCCATACTCATATTCAATATCCATACCCCGATTCTCCAGCTCGCGGTCCAGCAATAATTCTATTTCCTGTTTTGTAACGCGTTTATGGATGGGAACTTTTTCTGCATATTCACGATAGACATCGTCAAAAATTGCCTTATCGATAGATGACAAGCCTCCTACTTTCTCCAATTTTTGTATTGGGTTCAGTTTATAGCTTTTACCATCCAGTCCAAAATCTTCTTTATAAACGGTTTTCGTGCGTTTACTAGTGTAATTTTTTATTGTTGTGGTATCATTACCATTGCCACTGTCAAAGAACGTAGATGCGATATTATAATCTTCTTCCAAAATTCCATGCGAATAGAATAGGATTTCGTTGGAATTAATATCCCGATCAATAAAAAATATGTTGCTCAAATGGGAACTTTTAAACTCTCCTACGCTGTCCTTAAGATTTAAAAACCTCTCGGAGTAATCGCCCATTTCACGGTCTTCTATTTTGTCTATTACCTTATTAAGAACTTCCGAAACTGTGTTGGAAAATTGTTCTTCTTTATCTTCAACAGAACTTTTTATCCAATACAGCTGCACAGAGATAATCCCAATAAGAGAGAGGCTCATTAAAATGACCAGGCTAACAAATAATCTCTTATTCATCGTTTTGGTAAATTTAAAAATTTAACATTTAGCGGATTGCCTGTTTAACCTAACCTTAACAAAAATGTTAAAAAAGCACCTAGGCCACCATTTTAGTAAGTTCATGGTGGATTTTTTGAACCTGTATTTTGGTCTTTTCCAAGTCCGTATTTTCGATGACATAATCCGCCAAAGGAATCTTTTTAGAATCATCCCACTGATTCTCCATCCGCGTTAAGATCTCTTTTTCAGATATGGCATCTCTTGTTAAGACTCTTTGCAAACGGACATTTTTAGGGGCCTTTACAAGAATGATCTTATCAAATGTCTTATAGGAATTGTTTTCAAAAAGTATTGCCGCCTCCTGTATCACATATGGAGAACTTTCCTTTTTTGCCCATTTAATAAAATCTTGTCTAACAGCCGGATGAACTATGGCATTTAGCTTTTGAAGTAAATCCTTATCTTCAAAGATTTTATCTGCTATATATTTTTTGTTTAACTTTTGTAATACATAGGACTCCTTTCCTAAAAGACCAATAACTGCAGTTCTGAGCTCTTTAGAATTTTGCATTAACTTTTTGGCTTTCAAATCAGAATTATAAACCGGCACCCCCAATTCTTCAAATAATTTGGCCACTGTTGTTTTACCGCTACCAATACCTCCCGTTAATCCTATAACCTTCATTCGCGTTTTAAGATAAATTCCACTTCATTTTCTAACAACTGAACACTGTATATATTATCCGGTTTTTCTATAAGGCTTACCCGAAGATTTTGATCACCCCCTCTTTCTTCCTGAAAATCCGCTACAATCTTGAAGTCCAAAGGACCAATATCCTTCAATCTTTCTATTCTGGCCTTACACAGAACCTCCAGTGAATTGGGAAAAGTTTTTATTTGGGTCCCCTCAGGAATATTAATAACCTCAACCGGGATTTTTAGTACTTTTTCCGAGAATCGAAAAACATTCCCTGAGATCTTTACATTTTTTTCTGATAATTCAGAATTCTTCAACTCCTCCGGTAAAACAAGATCAACCACTATTGTAAAATCTTCAGTAATTTCATTGAGTTCAACTATAGAGGTCGAAACCGTGTTAACAATATCCAATTCATTCTTAGGCCCCGTTATTACAACAAGTGAAGGTTCAATAGCTAATTTTCCATCTACAAGATAATTCTGGGCAGGGTTTATGTTAATATTGGGAGAGATAGTAACTTCTTTGGAGCCAAGCTCATAAAAATCCAAAAACACTGTATCCTGATCTACTTCCAGGAGAGTCATGGAAGCAGATAATTGACGCTCTATCTGTTTCCTGAAATCTGGTTCCGCAATGTAAAAATTAGAATCGTTATTAGATATAGCCGACAAATCAATCTTAATTATTTTTCTATTAAAATTAAATGCCAGGAATTGAAACCCGCTGGCTCTGATCTTAACGTCTACCTGCTTAAAAGTATTATCGGCTAAAAGCAGGCTATCCGGAACATTAATATATTCCAGGTCAAAAGTAGTCCGGTCAACGTAGGTTTCAGATAATTTGCTCACAAGCCAGGCAAGAAAAGAGCATAGAAGGAAAATTAAAAAGATGTTAATCTTTCTTTTGTCATTTCTCCTTTTGACTTCTTTCTGCTCCATTATATTTTTTTAAAAAACAATTCGGGAAAAATTTCCTGTGGCTTACTTTTGCTAAAGTTAACCAAGATTGCTGATTTTAAAAAACCGTATCCATAACCGAAAAATTGAATAATAACAGCAATAATAGAGAGAAAAGCTACTACTAAATTTTTATTCTTTAGTAAAGCATCTAAAAAAATAAATGAAAAATAAGCACCATAAAGAATCCCGGGCCATGGATACCTCCCTCTCCCAATGACCAACAATAATAAAGAAATTATGAGGCCCAGGCAAAAAAGTGAAGGAAACCAATAGAATATCCTGGAAGAACCTTTATGCCATTTATTAAGGATTGGCCGTACCTTACCAAACTTTTTAACCTGTAAAAAAAACTTGTTGAAGCTTATTCTTCGCTTATGATAAACAAAAGCCTCCCTGATTAATTTAGTTTGGTACCCTTTTTCCCATAAACGCATACTTAGATCAGGATCCTCTCCGGGATGTATATTCCCAAAGCCCCCAGATGCTTCAAAAGCTTCTTTGGAAATCCCCATATTAAAACTTCTTGGCTGAAATTTATCTACAGCTTTCCTGTTTCCTCTTATGCCTCCGGTAGTTAAAATAGATGTCATGGCATAATTTATGGCCTTCTGAATATTTGAGAATGTGTGATGGGCGGCATCAGGACCACCGAAACAATCTACATATTCAGTGTTTAAGGACGTGGCTACGCTTTCGAGATAATTAACCGGAATTATGCAATCTGAATCCAGTATTATAAAATAATTCCCAACAGCCCTGCGCATTCCATAGTTTCTGGAATCCCCCGGCCCGGTATTATTTTTAAACAGGTAGGTAATATTCAATTTTTCTTTATAATCCTCAATAACGCTTTTGGAAGTATTAAAAGAACCATCTTCCACGATTACTATTTCATATGATTTATCATAGGACTGATGCAAGAGACTCTCTAAAAGTTCGCGAATTTCATCAGGCCTGTTAAACACAGGAATAATTAAAGAAAAAGAAAGTTTCATATCACAACTAAGGTATGCACAAAAGCCATCCTTTACCGGGATGGCTTCTTAATTTTTTAGATGCTGTTATTCCGCAAAATGCTCAAATACCTCCTGACTCACGCCTGTACTTGAAAAACCACCATCATGAAACAAATTTTGCATCGTCACTTTTCTTGTAAGATCTGAAAAAAGAGATACGGTATAGTCTGCGCAGTCCTGAGCAGTTGCATTGCCCAAGGGGGACATCTTTTCCGCATAATTAATGAAGCTGTCAAAACCTTTTACCCCCTGCCCTGCTGTAGTTGGTGTGGGAGATTGGGAAATAGTATTAACTCTTACCTTCTTCTCTTTTCCAAAAAAGTAACCAAAGCTCCTGGCAACAGATTCGAGATAAGCTTTATTATCTGCCATATCATTATAATCGGGAAATGTGCGCTGCGCAGCCATATAGGTCAATGCCACTATACTACCCCAGGGATTCATGGCGTCTGCTTTGTATAAGCTTTGCATAACCTTATGGAATGAAAGTGCAGAAACATCCCACCCCTTAGTGGTAAAGTCATATTTTTCATCGGTATATAAACGTCCTTTACGGACATTAACCGACATTCCGATTGAATGTAAAACGAAGTCCAGCTTTCCTCCCAAAATTTCCATTGATTTGGAAATCAAAGCATTCAAATCATCTTCATTGGTAGCATCCGCAGGCACTATTTGCGAACCGGTTTTCTCTGCCAAAGCATTAATCTGACCCATTCGCATGGCAATTGGAGCATTGGTCAGGACGAATGCACCGCCTTCTTCATGAACACGTTCGGCTGTTTTCCAAGCAATAGAATTTTCGTCAAGTGCTCCAAAAATAATTCCTTTTTTCCCTTTTAATAAATTATACGCCATGTTAAAGTGCTTTGGTTTGATTTGAAGTCAAAGATATCTAAAAAAGTAGAAACTAAACCGCTCCTGTCGGATATTTGAAACACACTTTGCAAAGGAAATATAATCCGTATTGAGATATGGCTTTTTAATTCAAAAGCTCACGGGCATGTGCAAGTGCTGAATCTGAAAGGCTTTTGCCTCCCAGCATTTCGGCCAATTCAAATACTCTCTCATCTTCCAGCAATTCTTTCATTTGGGTTTGTGTACTATCCTCTTTATCGGTTTTATACACTTTAAAATGATGATCCCCCTTGGAGGCAATTTGGGGAAGATGTGTTATAGAAAAAACCTGCATGTTTCTGCTCATTTTATGCATAATATCTCCCATGCGATTTGATATTTCACCGGAAACACCACTATCTATCTCATCAAACATTAAGGTTGGTAAGTGCTCGTAGCGCGCAAGTATCGATTTTATCACCAGCATAATACGGGAGAGTTCTCCTCCTGAAGCAACCTTTTTTAAAGTATTGTAATCCGATCCCTTATTGGCGGAAAAAAGAAATATCAGCGTATCGGTGCCATTAGATTTATATTCTTCAGCTGGGATAGTATCAATTTTAAAGGTGGCATTAGGCAGTCCCAGGGAGCTTAAAGAAGTTTCGAGTTTTTCCTTTATTTCGGGGATCGCGTTCTTTCTGCGATCAGATAGCAAATCAGCTTCTTTATCCAGTTCTTTTTTTAATCCTTCAATTAAACTTCTTTTATCTTCTATTGCTTCTTCAAGATTTTGTGTCGCACTAACCTTGTTTGCAAGTGTTTCCCTTATGTCAATCAATTGAGTAATATCAGATGCGTCATGCTTTCTTTGCAGGTCATATATGGCCTGTAATTTAGAATTAATTTCCTCAAGTTTCCCGGGGTCTGGCTCTATAGATTCCTGCATAATTTGCATTTCCTCGGCCAGGTCTTTTAATTCAATAAAAACGGAATCAATTCTCTCCTTAAGTGGTATAAATTTGTTTCCAATACCGGATAGCTTTACCAATATGGACTTAAGTTCCTGGAATAAACTCATAATTCCTATCTGATCATCTTTCAGTATCTGATTTCCTTTGGATAAATTTTCAAGGACAGTCTCAATGTTATTCAATTGTTCGTATTGATCTTCCAGTTTTTCCTGAAGCCCTTCTTCAAGGTATATTGAATCTAATTCATTTAACAGGAAGGAATTGTAGTCATGCTCTTTATTGGCGTTTTTTTGAAATTCAATGAGTTCTTCAAATTCCTGTAAGGCAGCCTTATATTTCCTCAGTTTAATAGAATAGGCATCCAGGATTCCTGCATTGTCCGCAAATGCATCAATTAGCTTTAGCTGAAAATCATGCTCAGTCAACTGCAATGTCTGATGCTGTGAATGAATATCTACAAGTCGTTTCCCCAACTGTGTCAATATATCCAGAGTAATTGGCGAGTCGTTTACAAATGCCCTAGATTTACCACTGGGATGGATTTCTCTTCGTACAATGGTATGTGTGTCATATTCCAGATCATTCTTATTGAAAAATGACTTTAAATTATAATTTTTGAGATCAAAAACTGCTTCAATTACACATTTGGCTTCTTTATCTTTTAGTGAAGACATGTCGGCGCGTTTGCCTAAAACTAAGGACAGCCCTCCTAAAAGAATAGACTTCCCGGCTCCTGTTTCACCCGTAATAGTGGTAAATCCCTCAGTGAAGTTAACATTGAGATTATCAATTAATGCATAATTTTTTATAGACAGATTTATCAGCACAATTACAGTATATGATATGATCTGTAAAGATAAATTATTATTGGAATGAAATGATGGTGGTTAATAGGTTATTTCATCCCAGGTAGAAGAATAAAATGGGGCTACTTTGTTCAAAGTCTCTTTTAGGGAAACAATATCTACTTTAGGTCCATCTGAAAAAATATCTTGTATTTCTTCTGATTTGGCATCGAAGAAAGTTTGAATTAAGAATGCATTAGGTCTTCTTTGAGTTAAAGTCTCGAACAATCGCATAGAACCTGCTATGACCTGCTTGCCGGTACTATTATTATCCCCTAATATATCCAGCCCTTTCCGATGATAATTATACATGGCAATCCTATATTCTCTAAAAGTGTTGGACAAAAGGTTATCTACCAATACAAATCTTGTTCTATTATTCGACGCAGTCTGACTCCAACCCGAAGAACCAGATCCCTGAGCCTGGTTTACAATTTGCTGTGCTTCTTTATAAAATTCTGTACCGCCTTCAAGTGCAAATGTATCTGCATCCAGGCCTAATATTATATAAACATAATAAGAGATAACCCCAACCAAATTTGAATCAAAAACATTTGGGTTATAAACCAAAGGTTCAAATTCTATATAACGAAAATTAAACTCATTATCCTTATAATTAAAAATGGGGCTTTCATAGGAAGTATTAAATACGGGACGAGAAGACTGAATCTGAATGTTTGCGCTAAACCTGTCAGAAGCATAGTCCGTTACTGTAATAAACATTCTGGCATTAACCCTCTCATTCTCTTTATAAATCCTGTTCGTCCATTGACTTTTATTTACAAAATCATTCAGAGCGCGTTCTAAAGTTAAAAATATTTGCCTGTTGGTCTGATTAACCTGATCTGCATTAACTGTAATTGTGCAGTTAAGTTCCTGGGCATTAATGTAATTGGCAAAAAGAAAACTAAAAAAGAAAACTAATAAATTACGCATGACCCCTATGGATGATTTCGTTGAATATGTCTAAGGCTACTTCGGCCTTATTCTTTACTTCAAACGTTTTTATCTCTGAATTCTTATCTATAAATGTTATTTTGTTTGTCAATTTCCCGAACCCTGCATCTTTGTCATTCAGTGAATTAAGAACAATGGCATCTAAATTCTTTTTCCGCAATTTATTTTTGGCATTCTCAAGCTCGTTTTCAGTCTCCAATGCAAAACCCACTAAATATTGATGCTTCTTCTTATCTCCCATTGATAAAAGGATATCCTTATTTTTAACCAGATTAATTTGAAGGGTATCGGCGTCTTTTTTAATTTTTTGTTCGGATACCTCGCTTGGTCTGTAGTCGGATACAGCCGCAGCACTAATAGCAATGTCACAATCCTCATAATATCTATGGACTGCATGAAACATTTCCTCGGCAGATACAACCCTTACAACTTCGATAGAAGGATTCTCTGCTATTAAATGAGAAGGTCCTGAAATTAAAATAACTTCACCCCCAAGTTTAGCCCCAACTTCTGCCAATTCAAATCCCATAAGACCTGATGAGTGATTACCGATGAAGCGCACTGGGTCAATCGCTTCATAAGTCGGCCCTGCTGTGATCAATATTTTTTTGTCTTTTAACGGTAAGGTACCGGCAATATAATCCTGCATAAACTGAACAATTTCTTCCGGTTCCGCCATACGACCTTCACCAAATAATCCGCTTGCCAATTCGCCTTCCCCGGCAGGAATCAAAATATTACCAAAATTCTCTAGTTTTTTAAGGCTGGCTTTTGTTGCCGGGTGCTTGTACATATCAAGATCCATCGCCGGAGCAAAGAATACTTCACATTTAGCTGAGAAATAGGTAGCCAGCAAAAGGTTATCGCAGCTGCCATTTGCCATTTTACTGAGGGTATTGGCAGTAGCCGGAGCAATTAACATTATATCTGCCCACAAGCCAAGTTCAACGTGGTTGTTCCAGTCCACACTCGCGTCCTCTTCCTGTATAAAACTGGTAAGCACAGGATTTTTGGATAAAGTGGCGAGGGTAAGGGGGGTAACAAATGAAAGAGCGCTTTCAGTTAAGATAACCTTAACCTCAGCGCCTGCCTTAATTAATAATCTAACCAGGAAAGTGGTCTTGTAAGCAGCTATACCTCCGGTAATACCTAAAAGGATCTTCTTGCCGCTCAACATATTACTGCTGGTCTTTCTCTGTATTCCTGTAGTATATTTTATCTTCCAACCATTCCAGGACAGCTAAAGCATGTGGTTTGGGAAGTTTTTCGTAAAACTTGGAAACTTCAATTTGCTCTTTATTTTCAAATACTTCCTCCAGGCTATCACTGTAAGTAGCAAATTCTTCAAGTTTTTCCAAAAGTTCCTTTTTAATTTCAGAATTAATCTGGATTGCTCTTTTCGCCGTTACAGATATAGCTTCATAAATATTATCTGTTTTCTCATCAAACTCATTTCTATTGATGGTAACCGTGGAAACCGGGGCTTTGGAATTCTTCAAATCGTTCATATTCATTTTGAAAGGTTTTCTTGTTCGGAATAATTGTTTAATTGCTCATCTACTTCTTCTATCAAATCATTGGCCACTTCGGCATATTTGGTTTCAGGGAAGTATTTAAACAAATTGTTATAAGCTAATTTTGCATCCTCGAGTCGCTCTTTTTTGCGATTCTCTGTACTGTTTATTGCCAAATTTGTAGTTGCTTCAATTTTCAGATAAAGCGCATCCTCGCGATAAATTGAACCGGGGTTATCTGAAATAAAATTATCCAGGGCCGCTATTGCCGAAATGCTGTAATCTAAAATATAAGACTTGCCTAATTTTGTAAATTGTTTGGCAACTTCAAACTCTTTGCGTTCCTTCTTAGTTGTTAACTCCCTGGCCATTATATTGGCTTCTGCAAAATACTCAGATTCCGGGTAAAGATTAATAAACAACTGCAATTTAGTAAGGGCCTTGTCCGTATCAGTCTGATCTACAGAATATCTTGGTGAGAGCATATAATAGCTTTTTGCTCCAAGAAAAGCCGCTTCTGAAGCCTTATCGCTTTTGGGATATGACTTTAAAAAACGTTCGAACTGATACCCGGCAAAATTGTAATCCTTTATTTCAAAGTAGCTGTTTGCAAAAAAGAACATTACACGCTCTCCCTGGGGTTTTCCTACGTATCCCGGAGCAATTTGTTCGAATAAGCGGTTAGCCTTTTTAAAATCCCCCTCATTGTACAGTTTTTCTGCAAGTTCATATTTCGCCTTGGTGTTAGGCTTTTTCAGTACCTTCTGGTATTCACCACATGAATTCAGGGTTACAATAACCAAGAGCAGGAAATAAAAATATTTAGTTCTGGAAAACATTTTGCAAAATTAGGAATAATCGCCGGAATAAAAAACATTAATTCAACACGAAGATAACACCTGAAAGTTCAATAATAAGGGATATAGATGAAGTTTTAACCGAATTTTGGCTTTTTCAATTGCAATGTAATTGGGGAAAATCCCTTAGCAGGCACAATCCAAACTAAAATCTACGCATTGATTTTTGAAAAAGTTCTTAAAAATTTATCTATTTCTCCTTTTAGTTTTGGTGTGGCTTCAACTAAAGGTAAACGCACTGCCGAGCCACATAATCCATGGGCTTCCAAAACCGATTTTATACCTGCCGGATTTCCTTCTTTGAATATTAATTTCATTCCCTCCATCATTGAATTATGCAGGGCAAGCGCTTCTTTTTCCTCGCCTTCCAATCCCAGTTTGATCATCCTGGAAAATTCATTCGGCAAACCCTGACCCAAAACTGAAATAACACCTGCGCCGCCCTCTGTAATGGTTGGCAATGCTGAAAAATCATCCCCCGAAATTACCAAAAAATCTGAGGGTAAAATTTGTATTAGTCTTCTTACCTGAGCTAAATCTCCGGAAGCTTCCTTAATTCCTATAACATTGGTGCAATCCTGTGCAAGTCTCAGCACGGTTTCCGGTTCAATATTACTTCCCGTTCTGCCCGGCACATTGTATAAAATAAGAGGCTTGGCAGAGGCATGTGCTAAAGTTTTGTAATGGCGGTATATTCCCTCCTGAGTGGGTTTATTATAATAGGGTGATACGGATAGGACCGCGGCAAAATCTTTAAGAGATATCTGTTTTAATTCCGCTGCCAAAAGCATTGTATTATTACCTCCTATCCCAATAACAAGAGGAAGTCTTCCGGCATTTTCCTTCACCACAGCATCAATAACCAATTGTTTTTCGGAGCTGGTAAGCGTTGCCGATTCAGCAGTGGTACCCAAAATAACAAGATAATCGACATTTCCGTCAATGCAATAGTTTACAATGCGCTTTAAGGCAGCAATATCAAGTGATAAATCCGGATTGAAAGGAGTAATCAATGCAACCCCGGTTCCCAGCAAATTTTTCATAACTACTTACTTCAAAACTTCAAACATCAATTTCACCCAGGACTTTAAGATATTTTTTAAGTTCTTTCTTAAAAGTATTAAAGTCGCTAAGTGTTGTCTCCAATATCAGGTCATTATGCCGCTCGTCTATTTCCGCAAAACCCACATTTATTCTTGCCCTTGTCTTCACGGTCATTAACTGAAGCATTAAGTTTTCCTCATTGTAATAATTCACCAACATGTCATATTCCCTGCTTAAAAACTCCAGTGCATAACTATTTTCAATGTCCCCTTTCCAGCCAAGGTCCTTGTCTGAGAAAACAGGGGTTGCATAAGGCGAATTCTTATCGTAAAAATTTTTATAACCAATAATTTTGACTGCATTGGGCCTTAATTTAAAATCTTCTACAAATTCATAGAATAATTCGGCTTTATCAAATTTATCCAGATCTACAATAACTGCAACGGAAGTAATACCGTTTTTGCGTGCGACTTCACCGGAAGGTTTTTCAATTTGTTCCTTTAGATATTTTAAGCCGGATTTGTATTTAAATTTCTCTTTAAGTGCCTTTAAAAACATGTACCTTTGTATTTAGGCAAATGTAATTAATATCCATGCAACTATTATGCTAAGATAATAAGGATAATGATTTTAAAAATACAACATTTTGTTATTTTTATAACAATTATTTGTCTTTGTGCCTGCAAAGATGCCCCTAAACGGCTGAGTAAAATATCTGGTCAGCAGATCGCTCTAACCGATTCTATTTATGCAACAGATTCTATAGACCTATTTATAAAGCCCTACAGAAATCGCCTAAACGAAGTTCTGGATAGCACATTAGCCTATGCTCCAGGGCAAATCACCAAGAAAGATGGTAAATACAATACCTCAGCAGGAAATTTAATGGCTGATATAATATTCAGTGAAGCCAACCCTGTTTTTCAATCGAGAACCGGTCAGGAAATAGATTTTGTGATTTTAAATCACGGAGGGATTCGAAGCATAATCTCTGAAGGTAAAATTAACGCCAGAACGGCTTATGAAGTAATGCCATTTGATAATACAATAGTGGTTGTTGCTCTCAAAGGCAAGGCCGTAAGGGATTTGGTTTCCTTCCTGATAAACGCAAAAAATCCTCATCCCATAGCCGGTATTCAGATTATTTTGAATAAAAACAAAACCCTTAAATATGTTAATATTAATGGGTTGCCATTTGATGAAAATAAAACCTATAATGTGGCTACTTCCAATTATTTGGTGAATGGCGGCGGCAATATGGGGTTTTTTAAGGATAGCTTGCAGACTTTGGACTTAAACTATTTGATCAGGAATGCAATGATTGATTATTTTAAAAAAGTAGATACCCTTACTGCTCAAGTAGATGACCGCTTTATTATAATTGAATAGAAATGAATAGGCGCAACTTTGTTACAAATTCAATTGCAGGAGGTGCCTATATGGGCATGGGGGGACTTGGATTAAATAGTTGTGGTT
>Ga0209536_100013094_pt1 | contig 11983 bp, 7 predicted proteins | sample DeeMarSeWOR28_12_FD_187461 | JGI IMG/M metagenome (GOLD analysis project Ga0209536, IMG submission 187461) | Marine sediment microbial communities from White Oak River estuary, North Carolina - WOR-2-8_12 (SPAdes) (version 2) | ecosystem: Environmental > Aquatic > Marine > Intertidal zone >...
AATCGGGAAAGTCAAAGTCATACCCAGAGTTTGCCGAATATATTTATCACCAAAGGATTTTCTAAAAAAACTCTCTGCCGGTTCTTGAGTACAGTGAGTTGGCATAACGTATTCCACTCCTTCCTTTTTCAAGTCAATCATCAATTGATCGTAATATTCATCGGAGTAATAGTTCTTCTGGGGCGGGCATACATTTTCGCCTGAATCCTCAATATAAACGCAGGTCCCTGGACGAAGCAGCCGAGTTCCGCCTGCCACCAAGTGCACTTTGTCGACTCCGGTATAGGCCTTACTCTTTTTCACGATATGTAAAATCTGTGGATGTCCGCAGCCTTGAAAAATTACCAAGCCTTGATCGGTCTTTAATATAATATGCACTTCATCAATACCATGGGGCCCACCACGTCTAGGTCCGCTTCGTAAATTCTGGAAATAGATATTGGGAGTAAATTGTACGAATCTGGTAACACTGCGGAGGTTTGTCTCCCAAGCAGGGTTTTTCTCCTTCAACAATTGGATGACGACATCGGTCGTATAAATAGGGATCCTGTTGTTTTCTTCTACAATGAAACCGATCGCCTCATACATTTCCCAGTGTTCATGGGAAATAACCACTGCATCAAGGTCTTCCGGTTCAATACCCAACACCTGAAAATTATGTTTGAGGATTTCTTCCTTGCCGCCGGTATTAAAGAGAATGGTCTTGCCGTCATATTTAATCAGAGGAGTAAAACCCCAGGCCCGCTTCAACCCTGCTACGGTCACTTCCCGATCTCCGTAGATGAAGGTGACACTTCCCTTGTTCTCCTCTGCTTGGACTTCAGTTCGGGGAAAGAGCAATAAAATGGCAAAAAAACACAAGCCTAAATAATACATCAGTCGATTATTCATCTAAAAGGCACCTTCTGGCATAAATGGTACCATAAAATGCCAAGAACCCCAAAATGGTTATTTGTTGGAATACAGTGTTAGGCATATTCGGCCGCATAAAGATAGGTAAACTATTATTTGGGGGAGAATAAGTGTCAAATAATAACAATTTTGCCACTTTGTTTCCTCTAAATGCCGCAATATGAAAAAAAATCTTCTCAGCCAGTGACCCAGCGTGATTGTAGCACCGTTGAAGATGCAGGTTACCCGCAACAAGACAGCAAGATCCCGTGCACCTTATACAGCTTGGCATTGTAGCTTGGGTGGTTGTCATGTAAGAATAGCAATTCAGCATGCTAGACTTTGACTTATACATACCCCAATAGAAATTTAATAGAAATTATTATATGTTTTTTTATATGATTAACTGTTTTTAAAATTTCTGTCGACTTGCTGTCATCTATTTGTTTATAAAATCTTTTAATTGTCCCACTCAGTAGTTTGACAAAATTCCCACTTGGTTTATTGTCACAGAAAGGGGCATCCACTTGGTAATCAGCAAATCAATTGGACAAGGAGGAACTTTCATTGAAAACATCTTATAAGGCAAACGGAAGAGAAATTCAGGCATTAAGAAAAAAGAAGAACCTGACAATTGTTGATCTTGCCAAAAGGGCCGGTTGCTTAACAAGAACTATTAAGAGGGCAGAAAACAGCCATAAAATGAAAATTACATCATTACGCAATATAGCAGGTGCACTTGAAGTTGATTTGGAGCAGATTGCAAATGGTTTGCCCGCCCATATACCAAAAGAAATTTATCCATTTATTACCAGGCTGTCTAGAGTAAACGTTTCTAGCGACCTTACCAGCCTGACAAAATATTACCTTCTCCATGAGGAAGAAAGAGAAATGCTGCCGGAAAAATATTTCTTTTACCCCAGTGAAAAGCAGCACAAAGAAAAAAAATACAAGGAAGATATACAAATAAGGAAACTAGAATGGGAGGTATTATGCAATGTAAATTCTAACATTGCGGAGTTAATAGCTTCCACCATTTACAGCTGCCGTAAATACCTTGGCCTGGACTGGGACAGGGATCACCCGATGTACACTGATGACGAATTTCAGGGTGAGACAGCCAAAATAAACAGGCTCGGCCTGATAGCTGATAACATTGAAAAACTGGCGAAGGAAGAAATATTCTTACACGCTGGAGTCTATTCCAAATACACCCATACGGGTTCGAGAGAAAACGCACCAGTGATTAAAAAATTCAAAGTTTTGCGGTTAGAGTTCAGCCGAAAAGCATCAAAGACTACAAACGCCCAAATAAACAGGGGCGTATATCAGGATCTAAAGGAAATCGAGATGCAGAATATATATTCAAAAAAAGATATGGAATATGACAACAGCTTTGGCCTGGAAGAATTGGAACGCATGAGTCATTTTGCCGAGGCAGCACGACAGCAAGACCACAAGAAGGAAGAATAATACTATACCTTTCACAGCACGCCACTTTGAGAATGGCTCAGCGTAATATCAGCGCTGCGCTGCTTATTGGGCGTTAAATTCGTAAGTTTCCACTATTCTGCCTTTGTTAATCTTTTTAGCTATTCCTGTTTTTGTATCAATTATTGTAACACTAGGAGAATTACTCTCATCTCTAATTTGATATCTAGATGACTCGTTTCCACCAGCAGCAACCAATAAAAACACTACCACAGCAAGTAAAAAACCGATTAAAACACTTTTGAAGTCCATATTTCCTCCTAAATTAATATTTATTAATCATAATAGTCTTTATTAATAATTTTAAAAATTACTTGCAAATATTTCTTCAATTGCTGACCACATTTTTTGCACCATCTTGAAATGGACCCGTTATCCATCTTCTAAATTTATAAAGTTACTCATAACAAGTAACCCGAATTGTATATTCTTGTGCTGCTTCTACTATATCCGCTGTTTCTAACTTAGTATCAGAGTTTTTCATCTTATAGTCAATTTGGTGCGCATCTAAGAACATCTGCAAGGTCTGCGACTTAATAGCAAGATTTATGTTTTGGAGAAGTGAACCGGTTTCCTTTACCACCGCCAATTCATTAATTTTTGCTGAAACAACTCCAACAACATTTCCACTCATATCTAAAACCGGGCCACCTGAATTGCCTAGTTGAATCGGTGCTGTTATTTGCATGATGGTTGTATCATTAGCAAAGCCTGTTACAGAGCTTATGTTGCCAGTTGTAACTTTAACAGATTCACCTAAAGTTGTACCCAGTGGATACCCCACAGTAATAATATCCTCACCAACTCTTATTCCTCTGCCACCTCTTAAAAAAGCATAACTATTAACTGGGCTATTTGATTTAATTACTGCCAAATCATTAATTTCATCTGCAAATAAGACTTTTGCCCTGCTGTTTATCTTACTATTAATTATTTCTATTCTTTTACAGTCGCTAATGACATGATGATTAGTGACTATGTGAGCATTTGTGTTAATTACAAAACCTGTTCCTGTACTTTTAATTTGCTTGCTATCCTGAATTATATAGTCAGGTTTAGTTGTCTTATCATTGGTAGTTGATTCAATTTTTGCCAGTAATTGTCTTGAGAGTCTTTGGGCCTCAGCAATTTGATTCTGGCTCATTTTTGTCTTTAAAAGGGCCCGATTATTTCTTGCTTCTTCACTTCCCTGGACTGCTGCAAGATTAAATAACGCATAAGCCATTATATCATCCTTAAGAACTCCTTGACCATTTTCATACAGTAAACCAAGGTTATTTTGAGCATAGGCATAGCCTTGCTCAGCTGCCATCCCATACCACTTGGCGGCCTCTTTTCTATCCTGTATTACTCCTTGACCATTTTCATGCATAAAACCAAGGTTATATTGGGCATTGGCATCCCCTTGCTCAGCTGCCTTGCGATACCATTTAGAGGCTTCTTGATAATCCTGTTCTGCACCCTCAACATAAGAATACATTGCACCAAGGAGATTTTGGGCGTTGGCATCCCCTTGCTCAGCTGCCTTGCGATACCATTTGGCGGCTTCTTGATAATCCTGTTTTACTCCTTGACCATTTTCATACATAAAACCAAGGTTATATTGGGCATTGGCACGCCCTTGATTAGCTGACTTGCGGTACCATGTGGCAGCCTTGTGGTACAATTTGGCGGCTTCTTGATAATCCTGTATTACTCCTTGACCATTTTCAAACATAAAACCAAGATTATATTGGGCACTGGCACGCCCTTGCTCAGCTGCTTTGCGGTACCATTTTGCGGCTTCTTGATAATCCTGTTTTACTCCCTTGCCTAAAAAATACATTTCTCCAAGGAGATTTTGGGCGTCAGCATTCCCCTGTTTAGCATGCTTGAAGAAATTCCTGATGATATTAGCGACTTCTTTTTCACTCTCCTCAGCAAATACCTCTTGAGTCAGAAAGGCAGAAACAAGTCCTATTACAAGAAATACTGTCACCAATCTCAATATAAGTTTCATGGTTATCCTCTTGTTGGCTAGTTTTATCTAATGATACCAGAATAGCCCGAAAAAATGCCCGAAAAAAAAGGGAGCTAGGTTAGTGACTGTCCATGGGAGAGTTGGTGATTTTTGACTCGCAACTTATTCCTTTACTCACACGTAATTCATATTTTTTTATTTCAACCAATTCGCACTCCTGGCCAATTTTATAGCGTTACATAATCAAATTTGTTATATTAATATTACTGATTTTAAATGCATCGGATTTCATGTCCAATTCTTACTAAATAAATTTAAAGCAATAGGATATGTTTAGACAAATCATATTTTTGATAATACTTGGTTGTGTTTTGGTATTAAGTGGGTGCGCAGCAAGTGATAAGGGCGAAGGTTATAATTATAGAGGAGGTTATCCTCCTAGGGCTGGTTATACTTCAGCTACTTCACATAAAGCCTTGGTAACTGAAGCTTGTCATATTGAAGCTACTAATTTGGCAGGTGCTAAAGACATTAATGCTGACGATAGAGCCAAGCGTGTATATTTCAATCAATGCATGCTAAGAAATGGGTACGATAGTGATGGCAACTATATTGGAATACCGCCTAAATAATTTTTTCATTTTTAAAATCAATTTCACCTGCTTACTTTCAATACCAATTCCCCTCTCCGTTACTTTTTTCATTCTAATATTTAAACTTTATTGCGAATTAAGCTTAAAGTAAAATGACCAATTATTTTTGGGCAAAACCCCAACCTTTCGGTTCATCTTGTTAAGATACCACATTGTGACTAAGATAGTTAAACTGGGTTAAGCTGTTAGCATTGCTGACAAAAAGCAATCATTATTTTTTTTAAAAAAAATGAAATTAATGGCCCGTTTTTTGCTAAATAATTATATAGTTATGGGAAAGGCTTCATGCCGACTGCCACTAAACCACAGGGAATTCCTGCCGAAGGTTAGCGGGTGGAACGTAATGGCACAGTATACGAAAAAAATGTTGACATTCATTATTATCCAAGCCAAAATTGAGAATTATCTTCAGTTTATCCAAGAACCAGGTCCATGCCGGGGCCGTGATAACAAGCTATGTCTACATCTTTAGCAACAGAGAAACAATTTTGTCTAGTATGCGTCTAAAATTCAGCTTTGTAATTTTGCTTCTGGCGATTGCGTTCACCAATGGCGCCATGGCCAAGGACATTTTCGTGCCGGATGATCACCCCACTATTGGTGAGGCCATCAATGCCGCCGCTATCGGAGATACCGTGTATGTGAAGCCTGGTACATACAACGAGCGCATCAAAATAAAGGAAGGGGTAAACTTGGTCAGCTTTGCCGGCGCCGATGGTAATGACTTGGTGGATGGGCCCGGGAACAAGAAGGTGCTGCGAAGGGCATTGCGGACCATCATTGATGGCTCCGGGCTCAAGACGCCTGGATATTTGATAAGCTTTCCGCAAGAAAGCTTCGCCCCTATGAGACTGGACGGATTCACCATTCAGAATTTGCCGAAGTATAGGGAACCAAATGTTTTCCTAATCGAAATTCGTGCCTCCTCACCTGAAGTGGTTAACAACATTGTGACCGGAAATCGCAGTTGGGGCGGGATATTATCCACCGGGCTGGGACTTGGCATGGGGCCACCCCTTAAAATTGAAGCCCGGCCCGTTATTCGCAACAATGTTATATATGACAACTATGGCACCGGGATATCCAATGCCCCCCATGCCACTGCCTTGGTTACAGATAATGAGTTATTTGAAAATCGACTTCCAGGTGCTGACGAGGATAAAGGAGAACTGGTTGGAGTCGGTATCGGGGTGAGAGAATCAGGCAGGCCGACCATAGATAACAATGTGTGTTACCGGAATGGCGTCGGGATAGGGGGGCTAAACCTGGATTCCCACGACCGGGAACTGATAATCAGGAATAATATACTTTATGATAACAAGACTGCAGGAATTGGTTTAAGGCCAATCAGCAGTGAAAAAAGCAATATTAGAGTGGTTATTGAAAACAACAAGGCTTATGGAAACCTGATGGGAGGCATTAGGCTATCAAAGCTGGACAGTGTTGTGATCAGATATAACACTGTTTCAGACAACAGACAGGCAGGCTTACTTCTCACCAATGTAGGTGAAGCTTTCATTGAGGACAATGAAATCTATGGAAATCTGACATCGGGGATAAGGCTGCTGGATGTTCCTGCTTTAAACTTGCGGCGCAACCATATCTATCAAAATGGTATCGCCGGTATAGATTTTATCGGCTGGAATAGGTAATCGTTTTGGTTAGCTCGCATTCATATGCCTGCTGCCTGCGGATGCGAATCCTGAGGAATATGGTTCCCTTTATTATATGGGCGGTTTTTTATGCCTTGATGCCCACAGCCACCGCCTTTGCCGCCAATCTGCAGGTTCCCGATCAATACCGGACCATTCAAGAGGCCATCAACAGCTCCAGGCCGGGCGACACCATCATTGTTGCGCCGGGCCTATACAGGTTGCAACCTGGAAACATTATTATCGATAAAGAATCCCTGACCTTGAAAAGTGCCGGCGGTGCAGCAGAGACAATTATTGCGGGAAGAGGAAATAGTCCCGTGATTTCCGTGCTGGAAGGCAGCCGCGCTGTAATAGACGGGTTTACCATCACCTCCTTTATTAATGACATGGGCACCTCCGTCATCAGGGGCGGCGGCATTTATTGCGCTCCTTCGTCCTCTCCTGTCATAATTAATAATATAATTACCGGGAACAATGCGGTCCATGGCGGGGCTATCTACTGTGATCGTTCGTCTTCTCCTGCCATAATCAATAATGTTATCTCGAAAAACAAGGCCACCGGTATTGGCGGCGGTATCTATTCTTACCGGGCCGCCCCCAATATTAATCGCAACCGCCTAGTGGAAAACGAGGCCGCCAAATCCGGCGGCGGAATTTTTTGCAAGTGGGATTCGTCTCGCATAACAAACAATATTATATGGAAAAATATGGCAAAAATAGGCGGCGGCATTTCATGCGACCGATCCGCCGCTATCGTCATCAATAATACCATTACAGCAAATAAGGCGGTCCATGGCGGCGGTATTTTTTTTGATAGCGGCTCTGTACGGATAATCAACCTTATCCTTTGGCAAAATGAAGACGATTTGTACTTTAAACAGCTCAGTCCCGCTTCCCGGCCTGCTTATTCAAATATAGGGGACGGTGATCTCCGGGGAATAAACGGAAACATCGCTGCTGATCCGCTATTTGCAGATCCAGATAACGGTGATTTTCGCTTGCAGCCGGGATCACCCTCGATAAACAGAGGTAATCCGGAACCGATATATAATGATCATGATGGATCAAGAAACGATATGGGAGCATACGGAGGTCCTGAAGGGCCAGGTATAATTAGAGAGGAAAGTGGTGATGAATAAGGCGACGATATGGTACAGGTCTTCCGTCTTGGTGGCGGTCATAATAGGAATTCTGGGACTGGGTCCGGCCGGGGAAGCTGCTGCCGCATCTATACGGGTCCCGACGGATTATGACACCATCCAGAAGGCCATTGATGCCGCCGGTAAAGGGGATAAGGTCCAGGTATCCCGGGGGACCTATTATGAAAATATCACTTTGAAGGAAGGTGTAACCCTGGAAGGGGGATGGAATAAAGATTTTTCAAGCCGGGATATATCCGCCTATGTGACTACCCTAGACGGAAGCAGGAATAAGGGGTGGGTGGTATTGGGCGCCAACGATGCCACGCTGGATGGATTTACCGTTATCAATGGCACGCGCCTTGTGCTTGAGGATAATACCACGATAGGCGCCGGGATCTACTGCGAGTCAACCTCGCCGACCATAATCAATAATATTATCAAGACCAATGAGCCTGGAGGAATCTATTGTTCCGGCTGCTCCGCCATTATAAAAAATAATGTCATAACCGACAACAAACAGGCCGGGATCACCGCGGTAAAGGGATCCTCGCCGAAGATCGAGGGTAACATCATCAGAGATAATAACGACGCCGGGATTAGAACCGGCGAACTGCCGGCCTCCCAGCTTGAGGTGCGAAACAACATCCTGAACAACAACAGGGCGGGGATTGACGCCCACGCAGCTACCGGGATCATTACTAATAATATTATCTACGAAAACAAGGAGGCCGGGATCAGATGTTTAATAACGCCCCTGGATATTATCAACAATACCATAACGGCGAATGGCCAGGCTGGCATTAATGTCCAGGATCCAGCCGCGATACCTACCATTAAAAATAATATTATTACCCATAATAGGGATGCAGGCATCAGGTCCGGAGGCCAAGGATATTCTTATAATTTACTCTTTGATAATAATATGACCGAAGACTGTGACCCTTATTACCTCTGGTGCGTTCGGCGCCAATACGGAGGTTATGAGGATGAAGAGAGTTATTTGGAACGTGGTGGCATCATAACCGATCCATTGTTTGTGGATGCGGTTAATCATGACTATCATCTGCGGCCGGGCTCCCCGGCAATTGATGCGGGAGATCCTGATCCTGTATTTAACGACGCGAACTTCGGGCCCTCCCTGGGGGCCTCTATCAATGATATGGGGGCCTATGGAGGGCCTTTTACCATACCTGAAGAAAGAGAAACCAATGATCCTCCACAGGCCAATGCCGGTTCTTTACAGCAGGTATATGTGGCGGATAAGGTGATCCTGGACGGCAGCGGCAGCAGTGATCCAAATGGAGATGCCATAACGTATCATTGGGAGTTCGCCTCCAGGCCGGAAGCAAGCCTGGCCGAACTTGAAGATCAGACGACAGTCACCCCCGGATTCAAAACGGATGAGCCCGGCGATTATGTGGTGCAGTTGATCGTTAAGGATCGGTGGGGCAAAGCGAGCGATCCCCACAGCGTTACAATTAAGGCGCTTTCAAATCATCCTCCGACAGCAAACGCCGACGAGGTTGTCTCGCAATTCACCGTGGGGGATACGGTGACCCTCTATGGTATCGGCAGTAATGATCCGGACGGTGATTCGCTCACTTACCGGTGGGAGATTTTGTCCCGTCCTCCCGGAAGCGGAGCTTTTCTTTCTGATGTCAATTCCCCTGAACCCACTTTGATGCTGGATAGGTCAGGCAGCTATGCCGTCCAATTGGTCGTAAATGACGGAAAGGTGGATAGCCCACCGGCCATTGTTTATGTGAGCACCATGCATCAGGCAGCGGATGGGAAAAGAAACGTCCCTGGAAATTATCCTACCATACAGATGGCCATTGATGCCGCCAATCCGGGAGATGACATTATTGTCCAGAAAGGCATCTACAAGGAGAACATAATAGTTGATAAATATATAAACCTGATAGGCATAGATTGGCCTGAAATAGACGGAGGAAGCAAAGAAGGAAATGTAAATACCGTCTCGTTTGCATACCTGGGTAACAGGGCCGGAAAAATTGAGGGCTTCATTGTCACTGGTGGCGGTTTGGGGCCCAGGGGCCACGGGATCTATGTATGGGATTCCTCTCCGGAGATTACCAACAATAAGCTCACCGGAAATCGTCATAATTCCATAGGAGTTCATGGAAAGACCTCACAGACAGGCAATACCAAGATACACAATAACTTAATCTATGATAACGGTGTTGGGATTGGGAACGGCTTGGGCAGCAATGCCCATATATATAACAACCAAATTTATAATAACCATATAGTGGGAGTGGGCTCCAGGGGAGGAGGGATGCCCCGGATTGAGGGTAACCTTATCTATGGAAACCACATTGGCGTTGGCGCCCGGGAACCGGCCTCCCCGCATGTTAAGGGAAATCAGATCTTTGACAACGTGTTCGGTATTGCAATAAGTCCCTTGTCTACTATGGAAGTATTTGCAGGCGAGGATATTGTAATCGAAAACAACCTTATCATTAACAATCTCCAGCGGGGTATCAGTATTACCTCTTTCAATCTCAGCAAGGTAATCATCTTGAATAATACCATCGACTCCAACAATCAGAGGGAGTGGCATGAAGGCGGCGGGGTGATATTCGGCTGGCCTCATGAAGGTAAATTTACAGCTATTTTGGAAAACAACATAATCACCAACAACAGAAATTTCGGTATTGGAAACTTTACCGGCACCGAGCTGTATCAAACTTCGGGAGCAACCATAATCAATAACTACAATAACGTATGGAATAATGACAAGGATTATGGGGGCTGCGACCTCACTGATCCGGAAAATGTGGCAAAATGCCTTCAGGCAGGTGATAAGGATATCTCCCAGGACCCTCTGTTCGTTTCCGTTGATTCGATAAAAAACGGTAATTATTTTTTAAGTCAACAGGATGCCGGGCAAGATTTTAACAGCCCCTCTGTGGATGCGGGAAGCAAGATTGCCACAGGACTCGGCTTGGGAAGCTACACCACCAGAACAGATAAGGCAGGCGACACCGGGATAGTGGATATGGGATACCACTATCCAAAAACCCATCTCCCATAAAAAAAGGACAGGGTTCAAAGGGGTCGAGGAGTCGAGGGGTCGAGATGAGAATCTTTGCCTCCTTTTCTTCCCTCAGCCTGACCCATAAGTTCTACCTCCATCTCTTCTTAGAAATGTAAACCTATATCAGGACGGCACACCTCGACCTCAGTCCTCTCTCCTCACCCCTTACTCCTTACTCCTCACTCTTCACTCTTCACTCCCCCTCTCACCGCCCGCACATAGTAGCGACGACCCTTGTGGCCGGCCCGTACCAGGCCGTCATCAAACCTTACATACCAGGCAAAACTCGGATACAGGGCATGAGTGGTGCTCGACCAGTAAAAAGACGGCCGGCATCCGGGGAAATAGGCCGTATCGATAGAGGGTTCCCGGCGGCTGTCATCTACCAGCCTTGATAACTCCCGGATGGTGGGGAGCCGCCAGTCACGGAATCCGGCAAGATCAAGGTTTTCACTGAAGGCCAATGCTTTCTCCCAGGTCATGGCCCTGGTCTCTGTTTGCTTCCACATGAGGCCGGTGGTAATATCCGTTACCGTGCCATCTCCATTGTCCCGGAAATGACCGAATTCCAAGGTCCTGCCGCGCACCGCCCGCGCATAGTTTTTTTCATTCTTATCACCAATGATTATCTGGTTGTTGCGGAGACATGCCTTCAGGGCGGAAGAGGACGGTAAAGATGGGGTGGTCGCCGACCAGTAACAGTCATCAGGCGCGTCGGAATAGCCAAAATCAGCCGTGGCCGTATTCACAGCCGGGTCCAAGTACCCATAATTTGCCATGCTTTGCAACTCCTTCCATGTGGGGCGCCGCCAGTCCGAATAGCCGGCCAGAGCTAGATTGTCGCAGTAGTCAATGGCTTCGTACCAGGTCCGTTTTATCCCGTCATCGCGTCTTTGCCAGGTAAGTCCCGTTATATGGTCGATGATCACTTCATCACCATTGATAGTTTTAATTTCGTATTTTGGGAGGTTAATAGCGTAACTGGCATCTTGTCCATAGAAAGGTTCATTCGGTGCGGGACAGGCTATTTCCCGGCTATTATCATAGCATTTCCTCTGTCCGGTATCCGGGGTTGGCGACAGATAGGCCCGGCCCAGTCTAATGCTATCAAAATTCATTGCTGCTGTTTC
>Ga0209536_100013095_pt1 | contig 11983 bp, 14 predicted proteins | sample DeeMarSeWOR28_12_FD_187461 | JGI IMG/M metagenome (GOLD analysis project Ga0209536, IMG submission 187461) | Marine sediment microbial communities from White Oak River estuary, North Carolina - WOR-2-8_12 (SPAdes) (version 2) | ecosystem: Environmental > Aquatic > Marine > Intertidal zone >...
CCCCGCGCTCTTCAGCGCATCGATCGTCGAGTCGAACACCTCCGACGGGATGTGGAAAGCCAGGTGCGGAAACCCGCCCTTCAGATCGGGCATCTCCTGCACCACGCTCAGATGCAGCTGCATCTGCCCCACCCGATACCAGGCGCCCGCGAAGCCTCCGAAGTCCGGTCGCGGCAGGACCTCGAACCCCAGCGTGTCGATGTAGAAGGCGCGTGCGGCCTCGAGGTCATCGACCAGGATGTTGATATGCGTGTAGCCCGTGATCGTTTCGACTGCGGCCATGCTCTTCGTCTCCTCACCTTCGATTGATGGGGGCCGTCCGGCGAGTCGCTCGACCAGGTCGAAGCGGATGCTCTCCAGGCCCTTGCTCGACGCTGCGCCGCGCCCATCGACGGGCCCCCGCGAAACAACCCAGACCCAGGATTCCCGCCCAGAGCAACGCCTCCCGCTCCGGCTCGGGCACCGCGACAGGATAGAGGAATTGGCGGGCCGCGAACTCGTCGTTTTGCAGCAGCGGCTCCGTGTACAGGAGATCGAAGATGCCCTCGCTCTCCATCAGCAGGCGAACACCGGGCGTATCGATCCCCGGGTCGGCGTTCAGATCTGCCGAGAAGGCCTGCAACGGCGATGAGTCCGGGTCGATCGGGTCGATCGACAGCACGAACGAGTTGCCGAGCGTCGCCTCGGCCGTGGCCGCCGAGGCCGCGTCGTAATCGTCGTCGAGAAAGGCCGAGACGTTGCCTGGAGAGGTCGGACCCTCGAGGTCTGCGAGTCCCAGCGCGTGCCCGATCTCGTGCGTGAGCAGAACCTCGAAGCCCCGCAGCGACCACACGAAACCCGGATTGATTCGGATGTCGACCCCCGAGATCGCCAGTCCCGGGTAGTCCGTGGCCCCCGAGGTCAGCGTGAGGTCGTCCTCCGCTGCGTCGACGAAGAGGCGAACGCTGGCCGCGAACCCCGGCCCGGCGTGCGGAATCTCGGCGAAGACATCGATCTCCGCCCCGGGATTCAGCCCGATGAAGCCGTTCGGAGCGTTCGGCCGTCCGGGCTCATCGATCGCCGGCGTCGCGAGATCCTCGACGAAATACACGGCCGTCGGCAATCCGCTCGCCGGATCGACGATCGTCCAGCTCTCGAAGGCCCGCGCGACGGCTGCCGCAAACTCCTCCTCACTCGGCGGTGCGGGGACCCACATGAACTGCTCGAGCAGCTCCCCATAGCTGCCCGTCTCGATCGAGTAGCGCAGGCCCCCATGGAGCGACCGATCCTGCCCCTCGATGAAGCGCGGCGCCGAGTCCCAGCGCAGCCAGCTGCCGGGCGAGCCGATCAGGCGAAAGGCCTGCGCGCTCGAAGCCAGCGTGAGACAGAGCACGAGACAAACCGCGAGAGCGACGCAACGCACGCACCCGAGGCCGCCGCGGCGCACGCGGGGGAAGCCCGCTGGGCACGGAGAGCGAAGCGGACGGCGACCCGGCCGCAGCGAGCCCGATAGGCCCTTCGCAGTCTCCTGAGTCGCGTCGGCGGCACGCTGCCGGTGGAACCCTGCCATCGGCTCAGTATACGATGCAGCGCGACCCGCGAGCAGCTTTCCTGCGAACCCGCCCGTCAGCCGTCCCACACGATGCACGATCGCGATGAGCCGGTGTGGCGCTTCTGTCCACGCCCCTCTCTTCCTGTACCCTAGTCTCACTGCGGGGCTCGAAATCCTTCGCGGCCCGACTACGACCCGACCAAGACCACGACCGGGCGACGAGAGGATCCCTCCCCATGAAACGCGATGATCAGGTCAGCGATTTTACAGCCACCGACCAGTCGGGTCGGGTCGTCAGACTGAGCGAGTTGCTCACGGACGGCCCGCTCGTGCTCTTCTTCTACCCGAAGGCGATGACCCCGGGTTGAACGATCGAGAGTGGTCACTTTCGCGATCTGGCGGCCGAGTTCGAAGAGCTCGGGGCCCAGCGCGCAGGGATCAGCGCCGATCCGGTGGATCGGCAAAAGGCTTTCGACGAAAAGAACGCTCTCGGCTTTCCCCTGCTCTCGGACCCGGATCGAGAGATCGCGAAGCGGTTCGGCGTGAAGCGTTTCGGGCCACTCCCGAACAAGCGCGCGACCTTCGTGATCGGGACCGATCGCAAGATTCTCGGGGTGGTCCAGAGCGAGCTCGACATGACCGGACACGCGGATCAAGCACTCGAAATCCTGCGCAACGAGGCGCGTTAGCTCGCCATCACTCGAGCGGGCATGCGTCGCGAAGCGCCGAGACCGAGACGCTACGCCTCTGCAACCCCCGAGAGACGAAGGAGTCCAATCGATGCCCGAGAGCACCCAGACCCCCGGCGACGTCCCCGAGATCGGCGACTGGAATCGCCTGCTGGAAGGCAAGGTCGCCGTCGTCACGGGCGGTGGAGACGGGATCGGCGGTGCCATCTCGCGACTCTTCGCCAGCCACGGTGCGCGAGTCGAGATCGCAGAGATCGACCCGGCGCGCGGGGCTCGGGCCGTCTCGGAGATCGAGGCGGCCGGGGGCGTCGCGCGGACGCACGACGTGGACGTGCGCGTGGCCGAGGACGTCGCACGCCTCGCGGAGTCCGTCCTCGCTGCGCACGGTCGCGTCGACGTGCTCGTGAACAATGTCGGCGACTACCGCCCCCTGAGGCCCTTCCAGGCTTCATCGCCCGAGAGCTGGGACGCCATGTACCAGATCAACTTCCTGCACGTCGTGCGCGTGACGCACGCCCTGCTCGATTCGATGATCGAGGGGGGTGGGGGATCGATCGTCAACCTGCACTCGGTCGAGGGCATGCGCGGCTACCCCATCGAGCCGATCTACGCCTCGATGAAGGCGGCCGTCGCGCAGTTCACCACCTGCCTGGCGGTCGAGCAGGGGCGCAACGGCATTCGCGTCAATGGAATCGGAACCGATCTCTGCCAGACGCCCCAGGTCGACTACCGCACGGGCTGGGAGGAGCACGAGCATCTGTGGCCCTCCTGGGCACCCGTCGGCCGACTCGGCTGGCCCGAAGAGCAGGCGCGAGTTGCGCTCTTCCTGGCCTCGGACCTCTCGAGCTACGTCACGGGACATAACATCCCGGTCGACGGCGGCACGAAGGCTGGCGGCGGCTGGTTCTTCTCTCCACGCGACGGACGCTTCGCGAATCGGCCGACGGGTCTCTGACGGAGGCTGGTGCCGCCCTTGCTGATTCGTCCGATCCTGCCCGTCATGCTGGACGAGGCGTTCCTCGCGCTGCACATCTATCCGGACCTCGAACAAACGTTGTACTGGACGGATCGATGGGATCCGGCGCATTACGTCGCCCTCGCGCGCGCCGGCTTCATCTCGATCTCGCACGTGGATCAGGATCTCGGAAGTCTTCTCGTGCCCGAGCTGCAGGCGGTCTACGCCGTACTCGACTGGCCGAATCTGCACGTCTCGCGAAACGTCCGGAAGATCCTGCGTTCGGGCCGCGTCGAGCACGAGGGCATCGAGCTGCGAGTCGTCGGCGACGTCACGCGCGTGCTCGACCGGATCGTCGCCTATCACCAGCCTCGCACCTGGCTGATTCCGGCCTATCGGGATCTTCTCAGTCGCCTTCCGAGCGAAGGCGCGGAGGCGTTCTCGCTCCAGGGCGTGGAGCTGTGGTCGACGGCCCGAGGCGAGCTGATCGCCGGCGAGCTCGGCTATTCGATCGGAAGGACCTACACCAGCCTGTCGGGCTTCTGCGCGGGCGACGAGCCCGCATGGCGCGACTTCGGAACGCTCCAGCTCGTGCTGCTGGCCCAGCGACTCGAGCGCAAGGGCTACGCCTTCTGGAACCTCGGACACTCTTCGCAGACCTACAAGCATGCGCTCGGAGCGCGGCGCATGGCCCGAGCGGAATTTCTCGAGCGCTGGGCCGAAGGGCGCGATCGACACGCGCCCGCCGATCTGCGCGTAGACTAGGGCGCGCTCCGTGCCGAGGCGATTCGACGCCTCTATGGTCCGCGTGCCCGGACTCCAGGATCGCCTCGCCGAGAAGAAGCCCATGATCGACACCCCCTCCCAGCAAGATTCCGACCTCGAAGCGCTCGTCAAAGCGCTTCGTCGATTCACGGCCGAGCGAGGCTGGCAGCGCTTCCACTCCCCGAAGAACCTCGCGATGGCGCTCGGCGGCGAGGCGGGCGAGCTGCTCGAGCAGCTCCAGTGGCTGAGCGAGTCCGAGTCGGCCGACCCGGACCCGGATCGGCGCGAGGCCATCCAGCACGAGATCGCCGACGTATTCATCTACACGATCATGCTGAGCGACCGCCTGGGAATAGACCTGATCCGGGCGGCCTTCGAGAAGATCGCGCTCAATGAAAGGAAGTATCCTGCCGCCACGTCAGGAGGAGGACCGGACGAGCACAGGCCACGCGGGAGCGCCGCGAATGAGTGACCCGGCGCACGGCCCGACCAGGCCGCGCCGTGCACCTCGGTCATCGGTGGCTGGATCGGAGATCTCCATGACACAGAATCGCGACGCCCGTCCGCCAGCGAGGCCACCCGTCATGCCCGCGTCCTGCGGCCCCTCGCGTCGATCCCCCAGACGACCTGCCCGTGCCGACCGCGCGACGCGCCAGCTCGGACGCGTGGTCCTCTCGGGCCTGCTCGCGCTGTGTACGGTCGACTCGCCGCAGGCCGCCGAGCCGGATCGGAACGGGACGGCAGCCGGCGCGAGCGACGCAGAGCTCTCGGAATCGCTGGCCCGCCATCCTGCGAGCGCGCGCCGCGCAGCGCTCCTGATCGCGGGCGAGCCCGAGACGCTGCTCGAGATCGATCGGATCCAGCAGGACTCGGCCCGGCAATTCGCCGACCTGCTCGCCCCCTACTCCCGTCGGGACCGGCAGGAGGTCTGGAATCTGGTGCGCTACCCGGGGCTGGTCGCCGCGCTCGCGCGGAACGGACGAAAGTCGCACACGCAGCTCGAGGCCATCGCCGATCGCTTCCCGCCCGAGGCTCGGGAGGCGATCCTCGAGCTGGGCAGCGAGCGCCATGTGCTCTGGGTCGAGATCTACGGCCTCGAGCTGGAGACCAGACAACGTGCGCGCCGCACGCTGTCGTCCGCAGATCCCAGCTCCAGGCAGCGTTCGACGAGCTCGAGAATCGGCCGGAGCTGATCAGCCTGCTGCTCGAGAATATCCGCTGGACCACCCGCCTCGGATCCGCCTATCGCGACGACCCGACGGGCGTCGCCCAGCGCTTCGCCGGGCTGGAGCCGGAGATCGAGGCGCGCCGCCGGCAGGACGAGACGGCCTGGGCGGAAGCGCTCGAAGATCCCACGTCCGCGGACGAGCTCGAGCGCGCTGCGCGTGCCTTCGCGGACGCGTTCGGGCTGGAGTCCGAGCATGGCGAGCCAACCCCCGACGAAGATGCTCAGCAGGTGGTGATCGAGGACGGCGGCCGCCGATCCCGGACGCTTCGGAACAGGGCACGCACGTACCACCCCTACCCCTACTGGTTTGGCTACCCCGATTGGTATGCCGCGCCGCTCTGGATTCCGCTCGGGCTCTCCGACCACGTGGGCTTCCGCAAGAAACATGGCCCGGGAGCAGGACGTCGATTCGTGCGCGTCGGGCTGCCTTCGCCCTTCTTCCTCGCCTGGTACCACGACGTCTACCGCTCCGGCGATCGCCCGCCCTCGCAGCGCCGCCTTCGCTACTACGACGACCATCGCCCGCGGCTTCGGCGCCCCCGAGCGCCCTCCGCGGGCCTCATGCGACAGGACGAGCCCGCCCGAAGCCGAAAGTCGGAAGACGGCACGACGAAGACCGATCACAGCCGACGCACGAGCACGGCGGGAGACTCGAGCGGGCGCGGGGCCGGCCGCGGCAGTCGCGCCGACGCCACGATGCTGCCGCCAGGGGGACGCGTGGATCGGGATCGAGCGCCCTGATCCCAGCCTCGAGATGTCCTGCCGGGCGCCACGCAGCCAGAAGCGAGCGCCAGATCCAGCACCAGGTCTCGGCGGCGCCAGGTATCGACGCCAGGTATCGGCGCTAGCTATCGCCGCCGGCCATCTGGCGCTCGAAATGGATCGAGTCGAGCAGCTCCCAGGCCTCGTCGATCTGCCCGCCGCGAAACCGGAAGCCGAATGCATAGCGATTCTCGTAGGGCTTTCCGCGGGCCGTCGTGGCGCGCAGAATGGCCAACACGATCGCGCGGTCCCCTTCGACGGCCTGCAGCTCGCGCTCGATCGAGAAGGATCCGGGTCGGTAGAACTCGTCACCGGCGCCGCAGAGGAAGTCGATCACCGCCTGTCGGCCGACGGGATCTCCGAATCGCTCCCGGGCGAAGGGCGGTGCATGCCAGACCACGCCTTCGGAGAGCAGCGCCGTCAGCGTCTCGCGATCGTCGCTGAACATCGCTGGAAAGAACCGATCGAGCGTCTCATCTGGGGTCATGTCTGGGGTCATGCCGGGCCTCATCACGAGAATTCCAGGGGTTGCCCACAAGCCTATCTCATTCGCTAGGCTCGGCCTTCATGAAGCCACTCGACGGAATGACAGCCATCGTAACGGGCGCTACCCGCGGCGTCGGCCGCGGCTGCGCGGTCGAGCTCGCCGCCCAGGGCGCACTCGTCTACATCACGGGTCGAACGGTGCACGAAGGCGACAGCCGTTGGCCGGGCAGCCTGGAATCGACGATCGCCGAGGCCAAGGAGCTCGGCGGACGGATCGAAGGCGTGGTCTGCGATCATCGGGACGACGAGCAGGTGCGCTCGGTCTTCGAGCGCGCCGTCAAGGAGCGCGGCCAGCTCGACGTGCTGGTGAACAATGCATTCCTGATCCCGGACGACATGGACCCGAACGCGCCATTCTGGGAGTCCGGGCTCGATTGCTGGGACGACATGCACCAGGTCGGCGCGCGCTCGGCCTATGTCGGCACCTGGAACGCCGCACCGATCATGATCCGGCAGGGCAAGGGACTGATCGCGTACGTGAGCTCGGAGGGTGCGCGCTACTACACGCTCCACCCGGCCTACGGCGCGGCCAAGTCGGCGCTCGACAGGACGGCGCGAGACTGCGGGTACCAGCTCCGGCCGCATAACGTGGCGACCGTCAGTCTGTGGCCGTCCTTCGTGACGACCGAGCGCATGCTCGCGCTCGATCCCGAGGAGTGGAACCTCGACCTCGACGGCGCCGAGAGCCCGCGATTCACGGGGCGAGGCGTCGCGGCGCTGCTGCAGGACGACCAGCTGATGAAGAAGAGCGGCCGGGTGTACACGACGCGGCAGCTGGCGGACGAGTACGGCTTCGTCGACGTCGATGGGAGTCTCCCTGAAGGTGCACCCGATCCGGGAGAGCCGACGCCGATCCTGGCGCCGAAATAGATCGAGAGTCCGTCAGCGCCAGGCGCCGGTGGTCGAGCGCTGCGAGCGCTCATGGAGGCGAGGAACGAAGATGACGACGCGCCCCCTCACTCGACCCAATGCCCGCCTGCTCAACCACTGTGAGTTCGTCTATGCGCCCGGCGATCGCGGCCGGGTTCGGCAGCTCTTCGAAGGCCTCGGCTTCCGGGTGCTCGATCCCCAGACCGACCCCACGCCGGAGGCTCTGGGTCCCGCCGCCGGTCCCTACCTGATCGTCTACCTGGACGACGAGGACGAAGATCTGATCGACAATGTCCTCTACGCGTCCGAAGCCAGCGAAGAGCAGTGGCGCTTCGAGTCGGCGCTGCGCGCGCGCATGGACGAGGACGACGAGCTGCGCTCGCTACACGAGGGATTTCGCGGGGCCTATGCGCGGCTGCCCCAGGCCATGACGCACGTAGGGATCGGCTACGCGAATGCCGACGAAGTCAAGGCGGCGATGGCACGACTCTCGGCGCTTCCCGAGCTCGAGGGCCGGCTCACGCTGTCCGACATCTACGAGCCCGGGAGCCCCGGCTCGGTCGACGATCGCGTCGTGCAGGCCTTCGTCTACACCGACCTCGTCTCGGTGGGGCTTCTTTGTGGCGGCCAACAGATCGAGCTGCAGGTCCGACTCGACGGCGTCTAGGCGCCAGCCCGCGCGAGCGACGTCAGGCGCGATCGTCTCCGGCGCCCGAGAGCCTCGCGCGCAGCCGCTCCTTCTGGATCTTGCCGCTCGGATTGCGCGGCATCTCGGCCACGAGCTCGAGACGCTCGGGGATCTTCTGGCGCATCAGGGCACGCCCCTCCAGAAAGAGCCGCATTTCCTCGAAGGTCAGCGGATCTCCGGGCTCGCGCGCCCGCACGACGGCGCAGCAGAGCTCTCCCCGCGCCGCATCGGGCAGCCCGATCACCGCGACCTCGGCCACCTTGGGATGCTCGCCTAGCAGCGACTCGATCTCGAGGGCGCTGATGTTCTCGCCTTTGCGGATGATCACGTCCTTCTTGCGCCCGGTCAGGGTCAGATAGCCCGACGCATCCACGCGCCCGAGATCACCGGTCCGAAGGAAGCCCTCTGCATCGAAGGCCTCGGCGTCGAGCGAGGCGTCCACGAATCCGACCATGCATTGCCGAGCGCGCACGAGAATCTCGCCCTCGACCCCGGCCGCGACCCGCTGGCCGAACGCATCGACGATCCTGATCTCGGTCGAGGGATGCGTCGGTCGGCCCTCGGTCGTCATCCGCTTCTCGAGCGGATCGTCCCAGCGCGCCATCGTGATCACAGGACACTCCGTCATCCCGTACGTCGAGAGGATTCCGAGCCCGCCGAGCTCGCGCCGCACCGACTCATGCAGATGAGGCGGCGTCGGAGCGCCTCCTCCGTAGAGCGCGCGCAGCTCCGGAAAGATCGGCGCGGCTCCCGCATCGCGCTGCGCCTCCAGGTAGGCCTGGTAGAAGACCGGCCCCGCACCGGCATGCGTGACGCCGTGCCGCGCCAGAAAGGGCACCGTCGTCGTCGGGTCGAAGACCTCGACGACGAGCTGGGTCGAGCCCGCCTGGAGCGTCGACGCGAGCGCGTTGGCCCCGCCCAGATGCGTCACGGGGAACACCACGCCGGTGCGACAATCGGGACCGAGGTCGAGCGCCCGCACGAGCCCCTGTGACGAGAGCAGAACCGACGCGTCGGTGTGTCGAGCTCCCTTGGGTGCGGACGTGGTCCCGGACGTGTAGAAGATCCAGCGAATCGGCGGCGACTCCTCCGGAGCCGGGACGCGCCAGTCCGGAAGACCCTCGACCGGGGCCGTGGTCAGCCCCTCGCCGACGTCGAGCACCGAGAGTCCCTCGACGTCGCTCGCCACGGACTGCGCCATCTCGAGGTAGTCGAAGTCACGAAAGCGACCGGGCACGAGCAGCCAGCGCGCCCCCGTCTGGCGTACGCAGAACTCGACCTCGCGTCGCCGATAGATCGGCACCAGTGGATTCTGGACCGCGCCGAGCCGCGCCAGGGCGATCATCAGCACGAAGGCCGTGATGCGCGTCGGGAGCAGCCAGGAGACCGCGTCGCCCTCCTGAACGCCCGCGGCGTGCAGTCCCGCCGCCACACGCTCGGCCTGGTCGCGAAGCTCGCCGAAGCGCAGCCGCCGGCCCTGCTCGTCGATCGCGAAGAGACCCTCCGGCGTCGCTTCGGCCCGCGCGCACGCGAGATCCCAGAGTGAGGGCGCCTCGATCATGCTCCGCCCCGAAGCGTCGCGACCGCCCGCTCGACCGCATCATCATCGCGCGGATCTGCGGGCATCGGATAGCTCACCGCTTGCGCCAGCCCCGCATAACGCTCCACGAGCTTCTCCGCCAGCTCCTCGTAGACGCCCGCCGGCACCATCAGATCGAGCATCTCGTCGTCGACGACGCCAGCGAGCTCGTCCCAGAGCCCTTCTCGAACCATCGCGTGCAGGCGCTCTCCCCGGTCCCGCCAGCCATGGAGCTCGAGGGCGGGCCAGTAGCTCGGCGTCGACAGCAAGGTCGCCAGCAGCTGGCGCTGCTGCTCGCGCTGCCGCGCGACCTCGTCCGCCGTAGCGCCGGTCGCACAGAGCGGATTCGCGACGACCTCGAGCGTCGACAGGTCACGGCCCACACGCGCGGCCCCGCGCGCGGCGTTCGGGTAGAGATGCTCTCGCAAGAAGCGGGGGCAGGCGTTCGTCGGATGCGTATGCAGGCCGTCGGCCACCTCCCCGGCGAGCGCCGTCATATTCGGCCCGATGCCGGCGAGCCGGATCGGGATCTCCGGGTGCTCGATCGGGGGCGGGCTCGTATAGGGCTGCATGCGCGTGAACCGGTAGTGGTCGCCCTCGAAGCGCAAGGGCGTCCCATTCTGCCAGGTATCGAAGATCGCGCGCAGCGCCCCAACGTACTCGCGCATGCGCGGCGCGGGCGGCGACCACGGCGAGCTGAAACGGTCGACGATGTTGGCGCGGATCTGAGGACCGAGGCCGATCGCGAAGCGGCCGTCCGAGAACGCCTGCAGGTCCCATGCAGCCACGGCGACGGTCATCGGGCTGCGCGCAAAGGCGATCAACGCGGTCCAGGTGATGCGGATCTCCCGGGTCGCGGCGACGGCGAGCGTCGCCGCCGCGATGCCATCGTGAACCAGGTCGGGGATGCAGAGCACGTCGTAGCCCAGCCGCTCGGCGCGGCGAGCCTCGTCGGCCACTCGCGAGAGCGGCGTGGAGAGGTCGAGATTGGCCCAGGCTTGCATCGTCGACCGAGACGCTAGCGCGCCCCCCGCGGCCGCAGGACCACCCGGAGAAGATCCCGCGAACACGCATGGGATTTCCAGCCCCGAGCGCTTTACCCGACCCGAGGCGGGGGACTAGGATGATGTCAGCCGCAGCGGGAGAGTCCGACCGAGAAGGAGATGATCATGGGCATCGAGTATGTCATGCACGCGGGCGTATGCGTTCGCGACCTGGAGCGTTCGATCCGTTTCTACCGGGACGGCCTCGGCTTTTCCGAGGCGGGTCGACTCGAGATCGATGGCGAGCCGACCGCGACGATGCTGGAGATGCCCGAGCTCGAGCTGCGCGCGATCTATCTCGAGCGCGACGGCTACCGGATCGAGCTGCTGCACTACCCGACACCCGGAACGGTCGGACCCGCCGAGCCACGCCCCATGAATCAGCCCGGCCTGACGCATCTGGCCATCCGGGTCGCGGATCTCGACGAGACGATTCGCGAGATCGAACGCTTCGGCGGCCACGTGCTCGACAAGACGCGCGTCTACAACCCGATCTTCGATGCGCATCTCGTCTACGTCACCGACCCGGACGGAACCCGCCTGGAGCTGGTCCAGACGCCCAAGGATCCGACGCGGTAGAGCCGATTTCGCGGAAGCGCCGAGAGGCCGGCGCGGGCAGCGAAAGCTGGCGTCCTCTCGCGAGCTGATCGCCAGCGGCCGGGGAAGGCCGGAGGAGGAACGAGATGGCTGGCAGACTCGAAGGCAAGGTGGCGATCATCACGGGCGCCTCGCGAGGGACTGGCGAAGCGACCGCCAGGCGCTTCGTCATGGAAGGCGCCCGGGTCGTGATCGCCGACGTGCTCGAGGAAGCGGGCCAGAAGCTGTCGGCCGAGCTCGGGGATGACGCGCTCTTCGTCGCGGTCGACGTCACGAACGAGCACGACTGGGCGCGCTGCGTCGAGGCCACGCTCGGCCATTTCGGCCGCATCGACGTGCTCGTGAACAATGCGGCGATCCTGCACATCGCTCCTCTCGAGCAGACCTCCCTCGAAGACTGGCAGCGCGTGATCGACGTCAACCAGACCGGCGCCTTCCTCGGCATCAAGAGCGTAGCGCCGATCATGCGATCCCACGGCGGCGGCTCGATCGTCAACATCTCCTCGATCCAGGGCATGGTGGGCCGCGCGGGGATGCCCGCATACACGGCCAGCAAGTTCGGCCTGCGCGGCCTGACGAAGGCCATGGCGCTGGAGCTCGGCGCACTCGGGATCCGGGTCAACTCGGTCCATCCGGGCGGAGTCGATACGGACATGATCCGGGAGCCCGTTCCCGGTGTCGTGCTCGACCGGGCTGAGCTCGATGCCGGGCATGCGGAGCTGCCGATCGC
>Ga0209536_100013096_pt1 | contig 11983 bp, 9 predicted proteins | sample DeeMarSeWOR28_12_FD_187461 | JGI IMG/M metagenome (GOLD analysis project Ga0209536, IMG submission 187461) | Marine sediment microbial communities from White Oak River estuary, North Carolina - WOR-2-8_12 (SPAdes) (version 2) | ecosystem: Environmental > Aquatic > Marine > Intertidal zone >...
AGGCCTCCGATTTTGTCAAAGCAGCGATGGAGGACGCCAAACAGGAAAAAAAAGAGGCAAATGAGTCTTTCCGTGAAGAAATGGAACAGCATATTTCTGTCGAAATTGATCCTGGGAGAGACATCGCCAAGGCATACCGGCTGCTGCGAGAGAAGAAATGGCGAATCGTGATAATTTATCTGAACCATTTGGAAAAAAAATACCCGAACTGGGAAAGCATCTATATGGCCAAAGCCATAACTTATTATATTTTAGATGAGCCGGTATTTATGAAACAGGCATTGAACGAGGCCTGTCGTCTGGATAATCAAACGGCTTGTGATGATTTAAAAAATATAAAAAGACTGCACGAACACGATTTCGGCATTTCAATAATTGACTAAATATCAATCCGAACATAGGTCGCTAAACAGCTTTTTGAATTTTGCCGTGATTTTGCCAAAAAGTCATAAATAGACAGGTAACAGCCAGTAAAAGTGGTGAAATCAGTGAAAGGCAAAATGGTTGATAATTTATTGAATTAATATACTTTTTAATACCTCAGGCTGGTGCTGATCGGAATTCTAGCTCCAACCGATCTTTCTCATTTTTGTAAAAAAAACTGCCTTTATAATTTTCATCGTCCGTTTCCGGATAGTCCGACCGGAAATGAGATCCCCTGCTTTCCTTTCTGGTAAGACTCCCATGGACGATCAATCGCGCCGTTGTCATCATGCTCTTTAATTCATAAAATGAAACCAGGTCATAAATGGTTTCCAAACCGACATCTTCTATCGAAAGCGCTATGCGATCGATTGCTTGCAATGCTTTTTGCCCTGATTCCCGTGTTTTGATGATCGATAAATAGTTCCAGGTGGTTTTGCGCAACTCCCTTCGCAATTCAACCAACGACAAATTCCCCGGTCCAAACGGCTGGACATCGAATGCGGTCGTCTCCGGATATGCTCCTCTTTTGAAAGTATCGGCGGCATGCTGCCCGGCGATCATTCCGAAAACAAACGTTTCGGGCAATGCATTTCCGGCCAGGCGGTTTGCCCCATGCAATCCGCCGACAGCTTCACCACAGGCCAGTAAGCCGGGTACACTGGTTTCCGTGCTGCTGTTAATGGCCACGCCTCCCATTGAAAAATGAACGGCCGGGGATATGGGTATCAAATCTTTTAAGGGGTCTAGCTTCGCTTTCGCGAGCAGGCGCAGGATTTCTGCATATTTTTCCGTCAATATCTGCTCTGGTAATCGTCTGCAGTCCATGAAGATGCAGCCTTGCTGCCCCCGCCCCTCCTTTACCTCGTTAAATATCGCCCGGCTCATGATATCCCGTGTCGCCATTTCACCCGCTTGATCGTATTTGTGCATAAAGCGCTCGTCGTGCGCGTTTCTTAAAATTGCGCCTTCTCCGAAAAGAGGGCTTGATATGGTGACCTTGAGGGGCGAGAACATCATGGAGGGATAAAACTGCACAAACTCCAAGTCTCTTAACAGAGCGCCGGCGTTATAGGCGAGGCTGTATGAATCTCCGGTGATATCCCCGGTGTTGTTCGATCTGGCATATATGCCACCGCATCCACCGCTGGCCAGGATGACGACAGGTGTCCGAATGATAAGTATGGCATTCGTTTTTTTACTAACGGCAACTGCACCGGCGATGCAACCATCTGATATCAAGAGCTTTACGACCGGTGCAAAATCAATGATCCGGATGCCGGATTGCTCGGCGGATTTCAGCAGGGGCAGGGTCAACGACAGGCCCCTTGTCATATAAGGATAATTGCTGAAATCTGCTGAAAAGGATCGGGCGACGGAATGCCCCGGCGCTTGCTTTTTCAGCCAGCAATCATTCATTTTTCTTAAAGCCACACCGTAGTCGATCAATCTATCAATGAGTCCTGGAGAACGTTTAAGATAAAGATCCACCAGGGTATGATCATTGATTTCCTTGCCGGATCGCAGGGTATCTTGCTTGAAGGCTTGCGGCGAATCCCGGGAATCTGTTCCCTGATCCAGAATCGCCATTCCGGTTCCGGAAATGATGGTGTTGCCGCTTCGACCCACTTTACTCTTGGATATGATAGTCACGTCCAGGCCTCTGCTTTTTGCTTCAAGAGCAGCCGTCATTCCGGCAGCCCCGGCACCGATCACAAGAACATCGGTTTTCATTTTATTTTTGGGCAATGTCTGCTGCATACATATTCTGACTCAGTTGGTTATTTATTTTCCAGTGGGAATCATATCGACAGCATTTTTCAGGACCAATATTTCAGCATTTTTTCCCTGTTTCGCTATCGCCATTGTCAGTGCCTCATCGAGATCCTGTGCTTTTTGGGTAAACATGTCCGCCAACGTCGTTTTGTCCAGGCAATCTGACACGACAATTAATTGCGCCTTCGTCAAACAACGTGCATAAAGCCAGGCCTTCGATGTCCCAATGTTGTATCCCTCCCTGATAAACCTTTCGATCACGTCTTCTGGACGGGATGCTGACGCCATCCATTCGTAAAAAAGATCGCTGCCCACACCATCGGGACAGGCCACCGGAAGAATAATCGTTCCTCCCTTTTTCACCACCATCTCGGCAGATGCCATGGATTTCTGGCTCTGATAAAGGTTGCTGTCTCTGGGGTGACCGCCGGGGATGACGACCACAATGTCTGCCCGCCTGGGTATCGAGATTTCAAATATTCCTCTGCTGGCTTGAACACCCACCAGCCAGGCATCTTCAAGGTCACCGGCAACCGCCCGGGTGATCTGCTGCTTTTGATTTTGAACCAAATTGAGAATAAAATCAGGATCTGCCATTCTGGCTGCCTCCAGCGCAGTGAGGTGAAAAGGATTCCCGTCAATCCAGCCCATGGCCGGATCAGGAGAACGGAAACGGTAGCTGTGATGAAATTTCAAAGTCTCAAGGCTGGCCAGACCGGGGAGGATACTTTTTCTACCACCTGAAAACCCGGCTGCCTGATGAGGATGAATGGAGCCTGTCAATATTTTCAGGTCCGCTTCGCAAAACAGACGGTTGATATTAACCGGTAGGCCCTGGGAAGTTTTGCCGAGATCAACCATGTTTTCAACATCCTGGCAGTGGTGATTGAGCACGCGATATCTTTCAGCAATATCCTTGCCCAGGAGGCTTTCAAATTCATCCGCCCGCACATCTCTGTGCGTTCCCGTAGCAATTAGAATCAGAACCTCCTCATCCGGGATGCCGATGGATTCCAGTTCCTGCATCAGCGGTGGAAGTAGCTTATAGGTGACAGTGGGTCTCGAGCCGTCATTGACGACCACAACCGCTTTTCTTCCTTTTTTTTGTCTGACAATCTCAGCCAGGGTCGGTGTGCCAATGGGATGTTTCAAGGCATGCATAATCTCGCCGGTTTCATCCTTGCTGCCCGGCTGATAAGTAGGCATGAGGGTTCCCCAATAATTTTTCTTCGGTATCTGCAGTGGTATTTCGCCGGTACCATAAGGGATTGTCTCCATGTGGTAATCTTCGTTCATTTGGTGTCGCCTTTTTATTAAGACTTGCCGGTGCGGAGCGGCTTTAAGTCCAGGGAGTCGGCAAAATGGCAGGAAACAAAATGCTCGCTTCCAAGATCGCGGTACAGCGGTGATTCATTCCGGCAAATATCCTTTGCGTAACGACAGCGCGGATGGAAATAACAGCCGGAGGGTGGATTCAAGGGACTGGGCACATCCCCTTCAAGAAGAATCTGATCTGGCCGATAATCCGGGTCCGGAACCGGAACTGCCGACATGAGTGCTTCCGTATAGGGGTGTTTAGGGTCTAAAAAAAGGGCTTCGGTTACGGCAAGTTCAACGATTTTTCCCAGATACATCACCGCCACACGGTCGCTGATGTACTTTATGATCGAAAGGTCGTGAGCGATAAAAAGATATGTTAAGCCAAACTGTTCTTGAAGGTCCTGAAGAAGGTTTATCACCTGGGCCTGGATAGAAACATCCAGTGCGGATACCGGCTCGTCTGCCACGATTAATTCCGGATCAAGTGCTAGTGCGCGTGCGATGCCAATTCGTTGTCGTTGCCCACCTGAAAATTGATGCGGATACCTTTTGGCCTGTTCCGGGTTCAAACCGACTGCACTCATCAGGTTTTGGACTTTATCCTTCCCCTTCGCTCCTTTTGTCAGACCATGGACCTGCAAGGGCTCTGCAACAATTGCCTCGACCGTCATTCTTGGATCCAGGGAAGAATACGGGTCCTGGAAAATGATTTGAATATCCCGCCGCAGCGCTTTGAGCATAGGGGGAGATGCGGTGGTGATATCAACCTCTCGAAAGGCTTCCCCGGAACCGGCGAGTTTTTTGCTGCGAAAACGGATCGTTCCTGCCGTCGGTTCAATCAAGCGGAGAATTGCCCGGCCAGTCGTTGTCTTACCGCATCCACTTTCTCCCACCAGCCCGAGGGTCTCTCCCTTCTTGATGTATAAATCGATATCGTCAACTGCCTTTACATGTGCAGCGATACGCTTAAGAATTCCTTTTCGAACCGGAAAGTACTTTTTAAGGTTTGTGATCTCAAGCAGAAAATTTTCAGTCGTCATCATTTAACCCTTGACCTCTTCGGTATGAATCCAGCAAGCGGCGTAATGACCTGCTGCGACCTCAATGAGCGGTGGCGTCTGCCGCCAGCATTTCTTACTTTCATGCGGGCAACGTGTTTTAAAACCACACCCTGCTTCCATCTCCAGAATGCTCGGGACAATCCCTTTGATGGGAATCAGACGTTTTTCTTTCGTCGAGACCAGCGATGGAATGGAATTCATCAATCCCTGTGTGTAGGGATGTTTCGGGTTGTGAAAAATGTCGCGCACCCCGGCGCTTTCAACAATTTGTCCCAGATACATCACAACAACATCGTCAGCCATATGGGCAATTACCCCTAAATCATGGGTAATGAACATGATGGCTGCTTTAAAGTCCCTGCGCAGGTCATTCATCAGTTTCAATACCTGAGCCTGAATGGTGACATCCAGGGCGGTTGTCGGCTCATCCGCAATCAACAGGGCGGGATTACACGAAAGCGCCATGGCGATCATGGCCCGCTGACGCATGCCGCCTGATAATTGATGAGGGTATTCTCGAATGCGCTGTTCGGGAGATGATATGCCCACGGCTCTGAGCATTTCGATCGCCCTATTCTTGGCTTCGGCTCTTTTCAGTTGCTGATGGAGCCTGATGGTTTCCATGATCTGGTTGCCGATGGTATAGACCGGGTTTAAAGAAGTCATCGGCTCCTGGAAAATCATCGCGATTTCATTACCTCGAATGGAACGAATTTTCGGGCCCTTTGGATCCAGTTTTGCAAGGTCGACGACGGTTCCATTTTGATGGAACAGGATCTCGCCGGCCTCGATCTTTCCAGGCGAACGAATGAGTCCCATAATCGAGAGTGCCGTCACCGACTTGCCGCATCCGCTCTCGCCTACCACCCCCAGGGTTTTTTCGCGCCCAATGGTAAAATCAACACCGTTTACGGCGTGTACCACGCCGGTTTCCAAATAAAAACCGGTATATAGACCTCTCACCTCGATCAAAGGCCTCACCATCAATCCTCCGATATTTCTCCAGACTCTAAAAGCATTTTTGTGCGCCATCGGCGGTCATCGGCTCAAGTCAGTCGTCCGCGCAGCTTGGGATCAAGAACATCGCGCATGCCGTCGCCCAGCATGTTGAATCCGATAACCGTAAAAAATATCCCGGCACCGGGAACCAAAGAGAGCCATGGCGCCCGCATGAAATATAGCATCCCTTCACGAATCATGTTGCCCCAGCTCGGTATGGGAGGCTGGGCGCCGAGACCCAGGAAGCTTAAGCTCGCTTCCAATCGGATGGCCGTTGCAATCCAAAGCGTCGACATAATGATAATGTCGCCGGCGATATTGGGCAGAATGTGTTTCCCGATGATTCCCATGCTGCCCCGACCCGTGGCCCGGCTTGCCTCAATGAAGACCTGCTCGGAAACCGAAAGGGTAGATGCTCGGGCCAGCCGTATGAACCTGGGAGTAAAAGCAAGTCCGATGGCCAGGATGACGTTTTGGATCCCCGGGCCGAAAGCAACCACAACAATGATGGCCAGTACCATCGTCGGAAAAGACATGAAGACATCGGTCAGCCACATAATCCCATTGCTAAGTCGTCCTTTGGTATAGCCCGCGATCAGACCCAAAGCGGTACCCAGAATAGCACCCAGTAATGTCGCCGCAAACCCTACAGTCAGTGAAACCCTGGACCCCCAAATGGTCCTTGAAAAAATATCCCTGCCGTAGCGATCCGTTCCACCGAAAAATTGTGTGCTAGGTTTGGAAAACCGCTTAATAATATTTTGTTTTATGGGATCATGCGGGGATATCCAGGGTGATAATATCGCTGTAAGGATAATCAGGATAACCAATATAAAGCCGAAAAAAGACACCTTGTTTTTGAAAAACCGCCTTATCTCCACGATGTGAAGAACCCTCCCGGTATTCTCTGGTGGCTTGGAGTGGTTTTGAAACCACTGCTAATCATATTTGATTCTTGGATCAATCAGCGCATACGATAAGTCCGTAATGAGATTGACGATCACCACAAACATTGCAAGAATAATCAGACCGGATTGAATCACAGGGTAATTTCTCTCCTGGATAGCGCCGATCAGAAATTTTCCAAGACCGGGGCGGTTAAACACAATTTCCACCTCAATTGAACCACCAATGGTGACCGCCAGATAAAGCGCGATCATGGTCACAACCGGAATCAAAGAATTTCTCAATGCGTGCTTGTAAACGACTACCCATTCTCTGAGGCCCTTGCTGCGTGCGGTCGTCACATAATCCTCGTGCAAGACATTCAACATGGAAGAGCGGGTTAAACGCATCACAAAAGCCGACTTTATCAATCCAAGGCTGAGAGCCGGTAGAAACAAATGATGGGCGCGTTCAGCCAGGTTGTTAAGCTCACCGCCCCCGATCATTGGAAACCATTTGAGTGTTAACGAGAAGATAAAAAGAAGAATGATGCTCAAATAAAATGTGGGGAAAGAGAACCCTAATATACCGACAAATCTTCCCAGGAAATCGAGAGGCGTATTCCATTTCAAAGCCGCAAGTATACCGGTCGGCACGCCGATGAGGATCCCGATGACGGTCGCCCAGATGGCAAGATCGATGGTATACGGAACCGCGCGTTTGAATAGCTCGGCTACCGGTTGGTCCGTTCGAAGATCCCGGCCCAAATCACCATGCACAAGGTTCCACAAAAAAGATGTATACTGTCTCCAGAGCGGCTTATTGAGCCCCAACCTCTCCCTCATGGTTTCGAGCGCCTGGGGTGTTGCCCTGTCTCCCAGGATCGCCATGGCCGGGTCTCCGCCCAATCCCCTTACGGAAAAGAAGATAACCGTGATGACAACCAGCATTGTCGGTATTGCCAGCAAAAGTCTTCGAATGATGAATGTTACCATGAGATGGGTTCTTTACGCTGAATTTCGTATCGTTAGAATGAATATCAGAAAATCCATGCCCCCAAAAACGTGTCGTTAAAGCCTGAAATAAAACAGAGCTGGCATAGGGTACCTCTCGGATCTTATACCAGCTGTATTCGATAAATCTTTTCTGCGTTTTAGTGTTTCAGGATTCTCGCTTTCTCAAGGGGATAGCCGAAGATCATGGAGCCTTTGATCTCAACAGCGGGATCAAACCAATTGTGTCGCACCAGGACCTTTGTCAGTTCTTGAAGCGGTTTGGAAGCCACATGCTTCAATAGCTGAAGCTGAGCCTTATAATAGAGCTCAATTTGTTTTTCCTGATTCAATTCGCTGCGCGCCGCGTCGATCAGGTCATCAACACTGTCGATCTTCCCGTCCCCATCAGCATCAACCGTTCCGTAATGTGAAAAATTGGTGACCTGACTTTTCTGACCGATAGCCGATTTTGAATAATAGAACTGGGTAAGATAGGAATCCGCAACCGGTGCGCGACCCGCATAGTAGATAACCACATGATTCATATCTTTTCGAATGTTGGCATGAAAGGTCGTATGATCGACAACTTTAATTTCAAAATCTACACCCAGCGGCTTCCAGAGATCCTGACAGATCTCCATGATGGCCTTGTAATAAGGCTTGGTGGTTACATATGACGTCATCTTAAATCCATCTTTATATCCCGCTTCGGCCAGCAGCTTTTTTGCCTCCTCCACAGTTCCCTGGTAAAGAAGTTCTTCGGGTGTTTTGTCTTTCGGTAAATTGGCATAATAGGAGGGAGGAACCGGTGCCGTCATTTCAGTCCAGATGTCGCCGAAAAAATCATGAAAAACCTTCCGATCAACCACCATGGCGAGGGCTTTTCTTACCTTGATATTGTCAAGGGGTTTTTGGGTCATGTTGAAATGAATGGCGCTTCCGCTGCCCAGGGGGACGGCATCCACAATAACCGTTTTGGTCTTCTTTACATCTTCGACCCAGAAAGAATCCCTTTTCCCGTATATGGCATCCAGATCGCCTTTAATAAAGGCCATGGTCCTGGAAGCCACATCCGGCATGAAATACATTTCGATGCGATCCAAGGTGGGTGGCCCCCGAAAGTAGTTGGGATTTTTGACAAAGGTGATTTTTTCTTTGGCCTTGTAATCCTCAAACATAAATGGACCGGTTCCAATGACATCCAGTCCCAGATTCTTGAGCCCCTTTTCTTCCCCCTGTTTTTTGCAGAGAATCATACCGGCCTGGTAGGCGAGAACCTGGTCCATGATGAAAAAAGAACTGGGGGATTTGAGGATGATTTGAGCGGTATACTTATCGATGACTTTAACCTCATCAATGATAAGGAACTTTGCCGCATAAGGGGCACCGAGCTTGGGATTCTTCAGCCGGTCAAAGGTATATTTGACGTCCTCGGCGGTAAATTCACCGTAACCTCTGTGCCATTGCACACCCTTTCTGAGATGAAAAGTATATACCAGTCCATCTTTTGAGATTTCCCAGGATTCCGCAAGATCACCTTCAAGCTGATCAAAATCAAGCGTTCCCGGTTTAAGCCGCACCAGGCCGTTGAACACCCCGTTGCCGGCCGTATACGTCATGTCCGGAACGGCAAACGCCGGGTCCAGTGTATCGAGGTCAGAGGTGTGGTGCCCCCAACGCCAAACCTGTTCTTCAGCCAATTGTGGAGAGGCCGAAAAGACGAATCCGGGAATCAGAACCAAAGTTATCACTACGATGCTAAACCAAAAACGAATACGATATTTCATTGAAGCACCTCCTTTTTATTGGTGTGGGTAACAGCCCGGGATTTGGGCCCATCTGACCCGGAGGCGTCCGTTTGCCTTCATCCCAGGTATTCCTAACAATAACAACAGGTTGTCTTCAACTAACGGGTGATTTCTATGTATCTTTAAAGATATGTTTTTCAGGGATTTTGGATTGTTTGTTAATAACAGTTAAGATTCGGAAAAAAAATACCCGACCGAATTTCGTGAAGCTTGAAAAATTGACTCGGCGTGAAACAAACTCAATGGGCCAGTTCGTCCTGTACAGGAAAATTCAATGAATCATTGAAATTTTATATTCATTGACTGTCGGGATTTTGTCAAGATTTTTTTCCAAAACCCAACGGCTGTTATCTGGATTGCAGAGATGATAGAAGCATTCCCGTTGATTTAATTAATGAACCTCATCCGACTCTGGCGCTCATGCCACCGTCGACAGGCAGAATTGCGCCCGTAATGAACTGCGCTTCGTCTGATGCAAGGAAGACCGCAGCAGCAGCCACGTCCCAAGCCGTCCCCATCTTTTTTCGCAAAGGTACCCTTTCGTCCCGCTTGCGACGGATTATTTCCCGGTCTACTTTCTGTTCCCTTGCGCGCCGCTCGATGGCCATGGGTGTGTCAATAAGCCCGGGTAAAATAACGTTTACACGGACCCCGTACTCCGCATTTTCGATGGCAAGGTTTTGCGACATTGCATTAATCCCGGCTTTGGCGGTTTTATAGGCAAGTGTTCTTCCCGTGCAGACTGAGGCGGTGGACGAGATGTTGATAATAACCCCGCTTTTTTGTCGTTGCATAACAGGCAGGGCATGCTTAATCATTAAAAATGCACCCTTGAGGTTAATATCCATCAGCATTCGCCAGTTCTCTTCGCTTAGCTCTACCGCTATCGCATCGCCCTCCGAACGCCCCACATTGTTATGCAATATGTCGATACGACCGTAGCGATCGATGCAGGTTTCAACAACCGCCCGGCAATCCTCCTCGATAGTTATGTCTGCGCATACAACTGTGGCGTTGCCGCCTTCTTTCGTGATCATCCGCTCGGTTTCCTCTGCCGAGTCTTGGCGTTTATCTACGACAAGGACCCGGGCACCTTCCCGTGCGAATCGAATCGCCGTAGCCCTTCCATTGCCTATCGTCTCTCCTGGTGTTTGACCGCCACCGACAACGATGGCGACTTTATCTTTAAGCCGCATGGTTATTCTCCTTTCTCAACCCATTTTTCATCCTCGTCTCCGGGAAATGTTACTTTTTGGCCATCCGGTATAGGCACTTCGAACACGTTTAAAATCATCGCTACGGTTATGTAATAACCCACAAGAATGACCAGTTCAACAACCCCTGATTCGCCCAGCAATTCGACCGACCCCGAGTACAAGCGATCGGATACGCGTCCTTTTTCAAGCAATTCCCGGCAAAACGCAAAGACCAGCGCTTCTGCAGGACTTTCAAAATGCGGCGGTTCGCCCGCCTTCAAGCTTTTGATAACGCGTTCTTCCATCCCTTGTTGCCGTCCGATTCTTTCGTGTGCCCACCATTCATATTGAGCCTTCCATTTTGCTGCAACTGTCAGAATCGCCAGTTCCCTAAGCTTCGGTGGGATAGAACTCTCAAATCTCACAGCCTCGCCCAACCGCTGAGCAGCTTCACCGATAACGGGGCTATACAGGTAAGCGTTGAAGGGTCCCCTGAGTCCCCCCGTTTCGGTAAAAAAACTCTCATAAGCACGTCCTTTGGAACGTTTTCCGCCGGTAATCCGCTCGCAGAGCCGTTTCTGCGCGCCGGTAAAATTTTCACTTTGAATATAGGGAATTCTGCTCATTTCACCCCCCCTGAATCTAAAAGTTTAGTCCATCGATCCCTCCTGCCAGAGTTAATAATTAATGAAGATACAGTATCAGATTTTTTCTCTAAATATCAAGCGTTCAACAAGGGCAGGGTACTGATTTAAATAAATATCTGAAGTTTTGGACAAATCTGGAATTGACCTTATATCACCACTTGACGTAACGCTGAGATAAAGATAATAATAAGTTGAATTACACTCGAAACTCATCTTGAATCTCTATTGATTCTTGGATTTCCGACCTGAGATACATTTTCACCACTCAAACTGAGTCAAGTCTCACCACTGATCTCGCATTCTTCTGAGAAAATCACACTGCGATTTCTTACACTTCAAGCCCTGTGTCTTGTTCTCTGTAATTTCAGATCCCTTCTCAATGTTTTAAATTCTTATTGACGAAAACTTTTGATTTAAACTATATGAATCGCAGTGCATAGATGAAATAATTTGTCTGTTTCTCGATTCATATGCACTAAATTCCGGTTCCCATCCGAAAACTACTAGGTCCAATGGAATGCACTATAAGCCATCTCAAAAATGTCTTTTGGCCCAATATTTTTGTTGGTGCCTCGTTTCAAATCCCGATCCGCCTGAGGCGGACCTGCGGTTTGCGACCCACAAAAATTATGGGATCAGACGGGAAGTCCCGCTCAGCGGGAAAACTCGGCCCCGCCGCGATCTTGAACCAAAATCCTATTTTTGAGAAGGCCTCTGATAAAGTTTCCAGAATTTTGCTGACACGCTAATTGCGTTGACCCAAAAGAATCTATGATGACAGGGGGATAAAAAAGTGGCGCTGAATGTCACCATGCCCAAATGGGGCATGACGATGAAAGAGGGTAAGATTAGCAAATGGTTTAAATCCGAAGG
>Ga0209536_100013097_pt1 | contig 11982 bp, 12 predicted proteins | sample DeeMarSeWOR28_12_FD_187461 | JGI IMG/M metagenome (GOLD analysis project Ga0209536, IMG submission 187461) | Marine sediment microbial communities from White Oak River estuary, North Carolina - WOR-2-8_12 (SPAdes) (version 2) | ecosystem: Environmental > Aquatic > Marine > Intertidal zone >...
AACACGGCGATTGCCGAGGAACTGGCCCTGCCGCCCGTCAAGATCCATTGCTCGGTACTCGCCGAAGATGCCATCCGGGCAGCCATAACGGATTACGAGAAAAAGTCCGGCATGCGCGCTGGCGAGACAAAGAGCGCGTAGTCAGATAATCTGGGTTAGCAAGAGGTAGTGCGGTAATGACGATCACGCTCACAGAGTCGGCTGCGAACCACGTCAAGACGTTCCTGGCGAATCGCGGGAAGGGTGTCGGTCTGCGCCTGGGTGTCAGAACCTCGGGTTGCTCGGGCATGGCCTATGTGCTCGAGTTTGCCGACGAGATCGGGCCGGATGACGAAGTCTTCGAGGACCACGGCGTAAAAGTACTCGTGAGTCCCAAGAGCCTCGTCTATCTCAATGGTACCGAACTCGACTATACGCGAGAAGGGCTCAACGAGGGATTCAAGTTCAACAACCCGAACGTCAAAGACGCATGCGGTTGCGGAGAGAGCTTTAACGTCTGATCTATGTTTCACGCGGGCCGGTCAGGTGCGGCGGAGCGACTGCACCGCCGGCCCGCAGTTTGTCTGAGCGGAATAATCGATGCGACTCAAGACCCGGGGACAGGCGCCCGCCGGGAGCGGACGGGGCGGCTGTCCTGTCGCTCGGGTACCCGCATGAGTCAATCATGTGCAGCCGGCACAAGACGCTCGACCAGGATACGAATGTCTAACGGACTATCCGACAATTACTTTGAACTGTTTGGTCTGGCCCCGCGCTATCGTATCGACAAGAACGCGCTCGAAGAGCGCTACCGGGCCTTCCAGCACAGGGTGCACCCCGATCGGTATGCCAGCGCGTCCGATCAGGCGCGACGCGTCGCCATGCAGCAGGCGGCACAGATCAATGAGGCGTATCGCGTGCTCAGGGACCCGATTGCACGGGCGCGTTACCTGCTCGAGCAGCGCGGGCATGTTTTTCAGGACCAACAGCAGACCCATCAGGATCCCGAGTTCCTGATGGAGCAAATCGAACTGCGTGAAGCACTTGCGGAGGTCAGGAGCCAGGACGACCCCTTGCAGTCGATGGCGGATCTGATGGAACGGATCGATCAACGGGTAGCGAGCATTACAGAGGATGTCGCCCGCTTGCTGGACCGCGATCATGCGGAACCCGCGGCCGACGCAGTCGCGGCGGTACAGCGGATGCAGTTCTTACGACGTCTCTCGGATGAGGCATCGGAACTCGAGGTGGAACTTCAGGAGGAACTTGGCGATTTCTGACCGGGACGACCTGCGCCAGTTCAGATAAACGATGGCATTACTGCAAATTACAGAGCCGGGGCAGTCAACTGCCCCCCACCAGCATCGCCTGGCGGCGGGCATTGATCTGGGTACGACCAATTCGCTGGTCGCGACGGTGCGCAGTGGCCGTGCCGACACGCTGTCCGATGCGGATGGGCACCACCTGTTGCCCTCGATCGTGCGCTATCGCTCGGAAGCCGCGGCGATTGTCGGCCGGGAGGCGATGGCGGCGGGGGTAGATGATCCGCTCAATACCATCATGTCAGTCAAACGGCTGATGGGGCGCGGCATTGACGATGTGAAACACATCGGCAACCGGTTGCCCTATGAATTCGTGGCCGGTGAGTCGGGTATGCCCCGCATTCATACCGCGGCTGGCGATGTGAGTCCGGTCGAGGTTTCGGCCGAGATACTGAAGGTGCTGCGCGATCGAGCGGAGCGCACGCTCGGCGGAGAGCTGGCAGGCGTGGTTATTACGGTGCCGGCCTATTTTGACGATGCCCAGCGACAGGCAACCAAAGATGCCGCGCAGCTCGCCGGCCTGAGGGTGCTCCGGCTCTTGAACGAACCCACGGCAGCGGCAGTTGCCTACGGTCTGGATCGGAGCTCCGATGGGGTGATCGCAGTCTACGACCTGGGTGGCGGCACATTTGACGTGTCCATCCTGCGTCTCAACAAGGGAGTTTTCGAGGTGCTGGCAACCGCAGGGGATACGGCACTGGGCGGCGATGACATGGACCGGGCCATCGCGCGCTGGATTATGGCGCAGGCCGGTATCAGCGATGATGCGGATCACAGGCAGCTGCGTCGGCTGCTGCGAGATGCCTGCCGTGCCAAGGAGGCCCTGACCGGGCAGGAGCTCGTACCTCTGAAGATCGAATTGGCAGATGGATCGCACTGGGAGGGCGAGCTTTCCCGCCAGCAGTTGAACGAATTGATCGATCCGTTAATACGCAAGACGATCAATCCCTGCCGGCGTGCCTTGCGCGATGCAGGCGTGAGCGCGCAGGATGTGCATGCCGTGGTGATGGTCGGTGGCTCGACCCGGGTGCCGCGGGTGCGGGAACGCGTGGGTGATTTCTTCAAACAGGAACCCCTGGTGGAAATCAACCCGGACAAGGTGGTCGCGATCGGTGCGGCCCTGCAGGCGGATATTCTGGCAGGCAACAAGCCGGCGGATGAGATGCTGCTGCTGGATGTGATACCGCTGTCCCTGGGGGTGGAAACCATGGGCGGGCTGGTCGAGAAGATCATTCCGCGCAATACCACGATTCCGGTTGCCAGGGCCCAGGAATTTACCACCTTCAAGGACGGCCAGACGGCGATGGCTCTGCATGTCTGCCAGGGTGAACGGGAACTGGTCAGTGATTGTCGTTCCCTGGCGCATTTTGAACTGCGCGGGATTCCGCCCATGACTGCGGGTGCGGGCCGGGTTCGTGTGACCTTCCAGGTTGACGCAGACGGTATGTTGAGTGTCACGGCCCGGGAAGAGACCAGCGGCGTCGAAAGCAGCATTGCCGTAAAGCCCTCCTACGGGCTGACGGACCGCGAAATCGAGACCATGCTCAGAGACTCGATCGATCACGCCCGCGATGATATGCAGGCGCGCCGCCTGCGCGAACAGCAGGTCGAGGCGGATCGCGTGCTGGAGGCTTTGCATGCGGCCCTTTCCGAGGATGGCGCGGTGTTTCTCGGCCCGGACGAGCGCGAACCGATCGAGCATGCCGCCCGGCAACTGGCCGCCGCTCGGCAGGGCGATGACCCGCGTGCGATCAAACAGGCGATGGAACAGCTCGAACAGGCCAGTGCGGATTATGTGACACGGCGCATGAACGCGAATATCCGCAAAGCGATGGCCGGTCACAAGATTGAAGACTTTGAGTAGCTGGAGTACCGAAAGGCCGTTATGACTCAGATTATCTTTCTACCCCACGAAGAGATTTGTTCCGAAGGTGCCGTGGTTGAGGCAGAGCCGGGTACGAGCATTTGTGATGCGGCCCTCAGCCACGGAATCGATATAGAACATGCCTGCGAAAAATCCTGTGCCTGCACGACCTGTCATGTGTATGTTCGCGAGGGCGGCGAGTCTCTCAACGAGGCCGGGGAAGACGAAGAGGATCTGCTCGACAAGGCCTGGGGCCTGGAGCCGGATTCCCGCCTGAGCTGCCAGGCGCTGGTCGGTGAGACGGATCTGGTCATCGAGATTCCCAAGTACACGATTAATATGGTGAGTGAGAGAGGCTAGGAGTCTGTCGGACTTAAGGGGTGTGACGAGGCAGGTGGGAGAGTGAGCACAAAGCCTCACGATTTCGAGGCGCATAGTTGGCCCTACGCAACGAGAAATCGGGAAGGTTTGGGCCACTCTCCCGCCACTGCAGTAGAATCAGCCTGAGTCCGACAGATTCCTAAAATACACGAACCGGAATGAGGGGTAGCGAAAGGTGATTGACCCTGTATGCTGACGGGGGCGTATTGTGTTCCATATTCTGGTCGGATTAGGAGCGAACAGTGGGTCTGAAATGGACAGATAGCCTGGATATCGCGATCGCGCTCGATGAGGCGTATCCCGATGAGGATCCAAAGTACATCAACTATGTCGATCTGCGCCGGTGGATCCTGGCGCTGGATGAGTTTGATGATGACCCCGGACATTCGGGGGAAAAGATCCTGGAAGCTATCCAGATGGCATGGATCGGCGAACGCGAGTGACAGGGCAGGTTTCGCATCCGCGTTGGCGCGCCTGTTTTCAGGCGAGGAAAGTGACGTGATCCTGACAGGGTAATGGTCTCGCGGTGATAATCGAAACCACCTTGGCAGATTGCCTGGAAATGGGTCGGACTGTAAACTAGGCCGCTGGATTTTCCGGTGCACAAACCCGCGGACCGTCGCGGGTTTGTGCTATCTTAGGAACCTCATCGCAGGGAGTTTTTCATGGCTGTTCAACGCACACTTTCCATTGTCAAACCTGATGCCGTTGCCAAGAACATCATTGGAGAGATCTATGCCCGTTTCGAGAAAGGCGGTCTCAGTATTGTGGCGGCGAAAATGCTGCACCTGACGAAGGCACAGGCAGGCGAGTTCTATGCCGTGCACAAGCAGCGTCCCTTCTATGACGATCTTGTCGAGTTCATGACCTCAGGGCCGGTCATGGTCCAGGTCCTCGAAGGTGAGAATGCCATCAACCGGAATCGCGAGATCATGGGGGCCACCAATCCGGCCGACGCGGCGCCGGGCACGATCCGGGCCGACTTCGCCACCACGGTGGACGAGAATGCCGTGCACGGCTCCGATGCCGCGGAAACCGCGAAGGCCGAGATCGAATTCTTCTTTGCGCCCGAAGAAATCTGTCCGCGCACCCGCTGATGGTTACCGTGAACCACCCGAACGAAAATGCAGCATAAGGTCAACCTGCTCGATTTTGATCGCCAGGCGCTGGAGGCCTGGTTCCTGGCCATGGGTGAGAAACGCTTTCGCGCGCAACAGATCCTGAAGTGGATCTACCAGCTCAACACGGACGACTTCGAGGCCATGACCAACCTCGGCAAGTCCCTGCGCGCCCGGCTGACCCGGGACGCCTGTGTCCTCCTTCCCGAGGTCGTGAGCGACCAGGATTCGGGCGATGGTTCCCGGAAATGGTTGCTGAGACTGTTTGACGGCAACTGTATCGAGACGGTCTACATCCCCGGGCGGGGGCGCGGAACACTTTGCGTCTCCTCACAGGTCGGATGTGCATTGAACTGCAGCTTCTGTTCGACTGCGCGGCAAGGTTTCAACCGTAATCTTACTACCGCCGAGATCATCGGCCAGGTCGTGATTGCCGGCAGGCTGCTCGCGGCGGGCGCAGCCGATGTCCAGCCTGTAACCAATGTTGTCATGATGGGGATGGGCGAGCCCTTGCTCAATTTTGACAACGTTGTCGCGGCGATGAATCTGATGCGCGACGATCTTGCCTTCGGCCTGTCGAAGCGTCGGGTTACCTTGAGTACCGCCGGCCTGGTTTCGGAGCTCGACCGCCTGCGAGAGCGCTGTGACGTAAGCCTCGCGGTTTCATTACACGCGCCCGATGATCGCTTGCGTAACGAACTGGTGCCGCTGAACCGCAAATACCCGATTCGGGAACTGCTGGCCGCATGCCGGCGCTACGTGGCGGGCGAAGCCAGGCGCCGGGTGACCTTCGAATACGTCATGCTGGACGGGATAAACGACAGTGACGCGCATGCGCGGGCATTGATCCGCCTGCTGCGGGATATGCCGGCGAAGGTCAATCTCATCCCGTTCAATCCGTTCCCTGCCACGCAATACCGGCGCAGCAGTCCCGAGCGCATAGACGCGTTCAGGGATCTGCTTACGGCGGCCGGTTTGACGACCATCACACGCCAGACCCGCGGTGATGATATCGACGCCGCGTGTGGACAACTGGCTGGACGCTTTATCGATCGCACACGCAGACGGCGTGGGTATGAAACTGGGAGAGAGGAAGCCAAGGCGTGAAGGGAAAGCTGAGCTGGATGCTGGTGGTGCTGTCACTGCTGCTGTCGACGGGATGTTCCCAACCGGAAGTGCGCAAGGGGACCGACATGCACAAGGCCGCGGAGGTCTACGTCGGGCTGGGCGTAGGCTATATGGAGGAACAACAGTACGAGGTTGCGCTCGATAACTTCAAGAAGGCTGTGGCCATAGACCCGCGGCTGCCGAGTGCGCACAACGGCATCGCCATACTCTACGAGAAGCTCGGCGAACTGGATCTGGCCGATAAGCATTATCGGAAGGCCATTCAGCTGGACGCCAAGGATGCACGGGCACTCAATAACTATGGAACATTCCTTTGTCGCACCGGGAAATACAAGGAATCGGAGCAGTACTTCGAGCGGGCCGCAAGCAACCCCTTGTATAACCAGGCGGCCAGTGCGCTGAAGAATGCCGGGATCTGTGCACTCAAGGATAACGATCCGGACAAGGCGGAATCTTTCTTTCGCAAATCGCTCGAGGTAAATCCCGCCTACGGCCCGTCCCTGCTGCAGATGGCGCAGCTCAGCTATGATGCGGACGATTACTTCAAGGCCCGTGCCTATCTGCAGCGCTACCTCCAGATTGCCGAGCCGACGCCGGATACCTTGTGGCTGGCCGTGCGCACCGAGCGCGAACTGGGTGATGCCAACGCCGAGGCGAGTTACGCACTCTTGTTGAAATCCAGGTTCCCGGATTCGCCGCAGGCGCAACAGCTGGAGAGATCGGACTATGGCGAGCGACGTGCCACCCAGTGAAGGAACGGGTTCCACGGCTGGGCCGGGGCATCGGCTGCGTGCGGTACGCGAATCCAGACACCTGAGTCGCGAGGACGTTGCCGCGCAGCTGCGGCTCGATGTCTGGATTATCGAGGCCCTGGAACGCGACGATTACACGGCCTTGCCCTCACCGGTGTTTGTCCGGGGGTATCTGCGTAATTGCGCGGCACTGCTGGGTGTGGATGCAACGGAACTGCTTGCCGAAAGCAGTGCGCTTGTGCGCCCAGAGATCTCGCCCAGGCCGAGGCGGAGGACGGCACGCCGGCCAGTGCGCCTGCCACGCATTCCCTGGCGGGCCGTCGGAATTCTGTTACTGATCGGGATGATCGGCGCGGCGCTTGCTGCCTGGGGGCCGGGTCTGCTGAATCGATTCCGGGAACGGCCCCAGGCTGAAGAGGAGTCCGCTCACCGCCTGATGTTGCCGGGCCAGACCGAGGTCCCTGAAGATGAGATTTCCCCCGGCATACAGCGCGACGAATTGCCCCGCCTGGGCGGGCAAGACGCGATTCCGGAAGCGAAGAACAGCCTGTCGGTGGAGCCGCCGCTGGATGAGGCCGAGGCGACAGGGCCTCTCGAGGCACAGCGCGAAGCGACGCGCGTGACGGACAGCATCGCTCCGCTCGAGCTGCCGCTCGATGAGGTTGCCGCGGCTGCCCTGCCGGCAACGCCGGAAACGCCTGCCGAAGCGCCGGCCCGGACCTTGCGCATTGAATTAAGGTTTCGGGAAGACAGTTGGGTGGAGATGGAGGCGGCTGACGGCAAGCGCCTTCTGTACGGCCTGATGAAAGGAGGGCAGGACAGGCGTGTTGAAGGTCAGCCGCCTGTATCCGTCGTTCTCGGCAATGCGGAAGGGGTGGAGATTACGGTCGACGGCAGGCTCCTGGACGGGTCACGCTACAGGCGAGGCGGGGTTTCCCGCTTCAAACTCGAGCAGGATTGACCTCAACCACGTCGGTACGAGTCGCGCTACATCCATGAGCAAGGCGGGCAAGGCAGTACAGGCGGTGCGGGGCATGAATGACATTCTCCCCGAGGGCACGGCTGCCTGGCAATATCTCGAGGATCTCGTGCGCGACCTGCTGAGAAGCTACGGCTATCAGGAGATCCGCATGCCGGTCGTGGAGAAGACCGAGTTGTTCCGGCGCTCCATTGGCGAGGTAACCGATATCGTCGAGAAGGAAATGTACACCTTCGAGGACCGCAATGGCGACAGCCTCAGCCTGCGCCCCGAAGGTACCGCCGGTTGTGTGCGGGCGTGCATTGAACATGGGCTGCTGCATAACCAGGTACAACGCCTGTGGTACACAGGCCCGATGTTTCGGCACGAGAGGCCCCAGAAAGGGCGTTATCGTCAGTTCCATCAGATCGGCGTCGAGGCCTTTGGGCTGCCCGGCCCGGACATCGATGCCGAACTTATCCTGATCACGGCGCGCCTGTGGCGGCGCCTCGGGCTCCGGGATGTCAGGCTCGAGCTGAACTCGCTGGGTACCAGCGAGGCGCGCGTCGTGTACCGGGAAAAGCTTGTTGACTATCTTTCCCAGCGCGAAGGGCAACTCGACGAAGACAGCCGGCGCCGCCTGCAGACCAATCCACTGCGGATCCTGGACAGCAAGAATCCCGCTATGCGGGAATTGATTGAGGCGGCACCGAAGCTTGCCGATCATCTCGACCCGGATTCGAGGCAGCATTTCGATGAACTCTGCGCGCGCCTGAGGGAGGCCGGTATCGCCTACCATGTCAATCCGCGCCTGGTGCGGGGGCTCGACTATTACAGTCATACGGTGTTTGAATGGGTCACCGACCGACTGGGTGCCCAGGGGACGGTGTGTGCGGGAGGGCGTTTCGACGGCCTGGTGGCCTATCTCGGTGGTCAGGCCACCTCGGCGGTCGGATTTGCACTGGGTATCGAACGCCTGCTGTCACTGCTGGAGGAACTGGGTGTCGAGGCGCCGGTCTGGGGTCCGCATGTCTATATGGTGCTGGCGGGAGCAGCAGCGCAACGGCGGCGTTGATTCGTTCTTCTAATTAAGGAGCCTCACATGAGCATCGATAAATTAAGCGCCGTAGACAGTATGGCGGCAGCAACCAAGTACAACACCACGCCGGAAGACGCGATGGCAATTAACGGCTATTACCATGCCGTTTGCTACGATGCCGACGGTAACGTTAAATGGGAAGAGCCCATTCATAACTTGGTGACAACTGCTGGTCAAAACCTGACCCTGAATACCATTTTGGGCAACTCTGCCGCTGGTGCGGTTGCTGCGATCGAACGAGCTCTACTTCGGCGGCGACCGCGGTCTGTGGAGCGACTCCGTCGGCTCCCTGGTGCAGGCGAGCCTCTACGGCGCCGGGTATGCAGCTCCGGCCCGTCCGATCGTGCTCGCCGCCGTCGGCCTCGGGGTGGTCGGCCTCGCCGTCGGAGCCTGGGTCGAGTGGAAGCGTGCCGGGTGGAGGCTCTCGGAAGCACCGCTGACAGTGTTCGTCCTGCTTTTGGTGATGCCGGCGGCGGCCTCGATGGTGCAGCACCACCTCTTCGGCACCCCCTATCCGCTCAATCGCACCGCCTTGCCCTTCGCGACGATCCTTGCGGCGTGCGTCGCGACGGGCCTCGAACGGACGCCGAGCTCCCGCGCCGTGGCCGTCGTCTGTGGAGGCGGCACGCTGATGTTGGCCGCGCACCTGCTGTGCGTCGCCAACGTCACCCACGTGCTGATCTGGAAACCCGACGCCGACGTCAAGCGGACCGTCGAACGCCTGGAGCAGGAATACGAGGCCCGATTCGAACGGACGGGACGGCTACGACTGACGATGAACTGGCCGCTGAAAATGGCGGTGGGCTTCTACAAGGACCAGCGTGGGCTGGACTGGATGGAAACGGCGGTCACCGAGTACGGCGAGGGGGAGGAGTTCGACTACTTCCTGCACCTCGGTGGGCGCCACGATTTCGGCTACGAGGCCGACCCGGCCCTCCTCGATCGATTCCGTGACCGGATTGCCGAGTCCTATCCGGTCAGTGGAACCTACCTGATCCGCGGGGAGGCGAGGTGAGGGTCCAGGACCGCTCCTTCCGCGCTGTCGCGGCCGCGTACATCGTGCTGGCGCTGGTCGCCTGCTTCGCGCATCTGTCGTATCCGGACGTCCAGATGTGGGACGAGTCGGACAACGCCGTCGTCATCCTCGACACGCTCGAGTCCGGCAATCCCTGGGTGCTGGTTCGGGACGGCGAGCCGTACTTCGACAAGCCGGCGTTGTGGTACTACCTCACCGAGGCGGTCGTGACCGCGATCGGGTTCGGCGAGCTCTCCCTGCGACTCGTGAGCGCGGTTGCGGGATTCACCCTCTTGATGCTGGTCTTTGCCACCGCGGTTCGTATGTTCGGTCCGGTCCCGGGCCTCGCGGCGGGCCTGTTCATGCTGGCGGTGAGCCAACTCTACGAGGCACGACCCGGCGGTGTGTTCAGCACGCACCACATACGATCCGCCGACAGCGACGTGCTGATGATCGCGCTGGCGTTCGCCGCGTTCGCGGCCTTCGCCCGCGCCACCATCGGGAGCCGGTCGGCACTCGTGCTCGGTGCGGCCTTCACCGCACTCGCGGTCCTCGCCAAGGGCCCGCTCGGGCTCGTCCCGGCCATCGCCTTCGTGATCTTCCAGACGATCAGCCCCGAGCGTGGACGGATCCGCCCGCGGGATGCCGCGCTGGCCGCGGGAGCGTTCGGGATCCTCTTCATCCCGTGGCATCTGGGGATGTACCTGGCCTTCGGGGAGGTCTTTCTGGATCTCTACCCGCGCTACGTCCTGTTCCGGGCCACCGACGGGCTGGCCGGACACACGCCGGAACCCTTCTACTACTTCGGGGTGCTCCTGAACCGGAGGGTCTTCTTCGGCTTCGAGCTGGTGGTGATAGCGATCGTGGCCGTGATCACCGATCGGGCCCGGCTCGCCAGGTACTCCCATGCGGCCACGCTACTGGTCTTCGGAATCACCCTCGGAATCCTGATGGTGGTGAAGACCAAGATCGCGTGGTACCTGCTTCCGCTATACCCTTACGCCGCCCTCCTGGTCGCGGGGCTCGTCGACCGGCTGCAGCGCCTGGGCTCCGCCTCGTCGCGGCGTCTCGTCGCGCGGGCATGCCGCGCCGGGATCGTCATCGCCTTCGCCATGATGACCGTCGCCGCTTCGTACAATCTCTACAAGGTCGTCCGGCTCGAGCGAGGACGGGTGCAGCTCTTTTTTGAACGCGCCGCGGAGGTGTGTGACGAGGAGACGGTCTACGCCGACGAGCGGCGGGATCCCGTGATCCGCTTCCGGCTTCGCCGCTACGGGATCGCCTCCGGCGACCCGAAGGACGCTCCGTGCTTCGTCGTGCGCGCGGACACCCCACCGGTGCCCGAAATGGCCACGTCGCGAATCGTGCTGGACGAGGGCGGCTTCGTCTTGTGGCGATCCTCAAGGTAGGAGCAGCCGTGGGCCAGAACGATCGATCACGCGCGCGAAGGCCTCGAGGAATCGTCGCCGGCCTCGCCGCTGTCGAAGCTTTGCGGTCCGACCTCATGACGCAACCGCCCTCGCCCGTCGCGACCTACGAGCGTGATGCCCCCCATCCCCAGGGTCGACGTCGACCGGGAGCTGGAGGAGGCTCGCGAAGAAGCACGTCGCCTGCAGGACCGCCTGAAGACCCTGGGCTACGTGAACTGAAGCGAACGCTGGCCAGTCACCGACGGGATGCTAGAGTTGAGTCCCGTGCGACCTTTCCTCGTTGCGGCCCTGGCCGCCATCCTGCTCAGCGGTTGCGCCGACGCGCCGGAGCGCCCCGCCGCGACCGTACACGGCGAGGGACTCTCTTCGATCCCGCTGAACGAGCCCGACCGGGCGCCGAAAGGTCCGCTGTTCGAGCGGATAGCCTCGTCGGACACGGGGATCGACTTCGTCAGCCGCTGGAAGCCACCCCTGGGACACGAGCATCGCCTGAACTCGTACGCCACGGTCAGCGGTGCCGCCATCGGTGACTACGACGGCGACGGGCTCCCCGACATCGTGCTGACCAGCCCCCACGGCGGCAACCGTCTCTACCGCAATCTGGGAGATTTCGAGTTCCGCGACGTCACCCGCAAAGCGGGCATCGAGCGCTCCGACTGGGGTGCGGGGGTGAGCTTCGCCGACGTGGACAACGACGGCGATCTGGATCTCTACCTGTGCGTCTTCAACTCTCCGAACCGGCTCTACATCAACCAGGGTGACGGCACCTTCACCGAGGAAGCCTCCGCCCGGGGGCTGGATTTCCGGGGCGCCAGCGCGATGATGTCGTTTGCCGACTACGACCTCGACGGAGACCTCGACGCCTACCTTCTCACCAACAACAACGCGCCGCGCAAGACCCCCAGGTTCAAGAGCGTCATGGTCGACCGCGTGCCG
>Ga0209536_100013098_pt1 | contig 11982 bp, 10 predicted proteins | sample DeeMarSeWOR28_12_FD_187461 | JGI IMG/M metagenome (GOLD analysis project Ga0209536, IMG submission 187461) | Marine sediment microbial communities from White Oak River estuary, North Carolina - WOR-2-8_12 (SPAdes) (version 2) | ecosystem: Environmental > Aquatic > Marine > Intertidal zone >...
GTGGGGTAAGAAACTGCCTTGGTTAAAAGTCCATAACAAATCATCTAACTGTTGCGCTTGAGGCTGATTTGCTGTGTGAATGTAAATAGTGTGTTTAAGCTGATAGGCTTTGTCCACCAGCTTACAGGCGAACATTGGGCCAGCCATGGGGGAGTCATCCGTCAAGATATAAAAATCGATTTGAGTCACTGCAGATACGCCCAAAGTTATTTTTTCGTGGTTTCCTCACATTGGTCAACTAGGAATTGAGTTAATAACGGTACGGGTCGTCCGGTCGCGCCCTTAGCTTCTCCCGAAACCCATGCCGTACCAGCGATATCCATGTGAGCCCAATGGAATTTTTTGGTAAACCGTGACAAGAAGCAAGCGGCAGTGATGGCACCAGCGTCGCGGCCTCCAGCCACATTGGGGATATCCGCAAAATTGCTTTTAAGCTGTTCTTGGTACTCATCAAGCAGCGGTAATCCCCAAGCGCGGTCACCACTGGTTTTGCCGGCATTCAATATTTCATGAATGAGTGGATTGTGGTTACCCATGACACCTGAGACGTGATGGCCTAAGGCAACTACGCAAGCACCGGTGAGAGTAGCGATGTCAATGACTTTTTCCGGATTGTAGCGGTCGCAGTAGGTGAGAGCGTCACATAAAATCAGACGGCCTTCTGCGTCGGTATTTAGGATCTCGATTGTTTGCCCGGACATGCTGGTGACTATATCACCGGGATTAGTGGCGTTGCCGTCGGGTTTGTTTTCACAGGTGGGAATGATGCCCACAACATTGATAGGTAACTTAAGTTCTGCACATGCGGTCATGACGCCAAGTACCGCCGCAGCGCCGCACATGTCGTACTTCATTTCATCCATGGCAGCCGCCGGCTTTATAGAGATTCCGCCGGAATCAAATGTGATGCCTTTACCGATAAAAACAATGGGCTTTTGTTTTTTGCTGGCAGCAGTATATTCCATGATGATCAATTTCGGCGGCTCCACACTTCCCTTGGCCACCGCGAGCAAAGCGCCCATTTTCAATTTTTCCATGGCGGCTTTATCCAACACGGTTACCTTCATGCTGGAATAGTCTTTACCCAAGAGGGTTGCTTGCTGGCTTAAATACGATGGATTACAAATATTCGGTGGTAAGTTGCCCAGGTCTTTGGCAAGTTTAACGCCTTTGGCAATTGCAATACCTTGATCGACCGCAGTCTCACCGATGGTGAGATCGCTGCGTTTAGGTACACAGAAAATCACTTTGCGTAACGGACGGCGAGTGTCGTCTTTTTTGGATTTCAACTCATTGAAGCGGTATAAGGCATCATTGATAATTTCCACCGCTTGGCGAATTTTCCAATGCATATCACGGCTTTTTACCCCGATATCCGTCATATAAAACGTGCCTTCCATCGATCCGGTTTCGTCGAGTTTGGAGGCGGCCTTGGCGATGATTTTTTTATATTGGCTGTCGCCCAGTTCCCGTTCGCGTCCACAACCGACCAAAAGAATTCTTTCCGCCAGGGTGTTCGGCACGTTATGCAGCAGCAAGGTTTGCCCGATCTTGCCTTCCATGTCACCACGGCGTAACAACGCTGACAGATAACCTCCGGTAGCCTCATCCAATTGATGGGCGGCATCGCTCAATCGTCGGGGTTCAAAGATGCCGACGACAACGCATGCTGTGCGCTGTTTTTCCGGACTACCGCTTTTAACGCTGAATTCCATTATTACTCCCTTTTTTTCTTGCCGTTTTTATAGCAAACAGTTGTTGGTGAAACTGAAAGTATAGTTAGTTGTGCCGTCAAGATCACTTGTTAACTGGTTACATGTGGTTGGGAATTACGAGGAGGGACTAAAAACCAAAGACCTGCTCAAAAGTCACGGGTGGTTGATGTACTAAACTCGCCGCAAGGCGAGCTTAGTACACATGTATTACCTATACGACTAGACCGTCGTTATCTTTGATGCCAATGATTTTAGGTACATTGACTTCATTTATTTGAACCGTCTTATTCTGCTGTAAATACTCTTCTACAACTTCCCATATGGGCTTACCTTCCAGAGGACGGGCAACGCTGGCCCAGCCTGCGACACTGTATGTTTTATCGGCATCCAATTTTTTGCCTCTTAGTTCCATGTCTTGGATGCGTTTACCGATCTTTTGTGTTGGATCTATGCTGAATTTCAGCCCGCCGACACGAACCATATCACCGCCTTGCTGGTAATAAGGATCTTCGTTAAACAAGTTGTCGGCTACGTCTTCCAGAATTTCTTTCACCTGGGCGCCAGTGAATTTATTGAACGTTGCCGTGGGATAGGTGATTGCCGTTTGTGACATTACGTGGTCTCTGGTGATGGCTTCTCCCGGCATTACCGATACGCCCCAACGAAACCCTGGTGAAAACGCAATATCAGCATTGTGATAGTCGATCATGGCATCCAGGATCAATTGATCAAATGTGCCGTTGAAGTTGCCGCGCCGGTAGAGCAATTCATCAGTAATTGCCAATTGTTCGTTGAGGTCTTTCTCGTAGGGGGCGCGAACTTTAGTGATGTATTCGCTCATTTCCAAGTCCGGCTCCAGATAATTAGAGAACACCGGAAGCAGGGAATATTTATAACCAGCCACTTTGCCGTTTTTAACATCGAAGTCCAGGACACTTAAGAATTTACCATTGGATCCGGAATTGACAACCAGGGTTTTGCCCCCTTTGTTTTGCACTTCCAAGGGCTGCGGAATGGCATCGTGAGTGTGGCCACCCAAGATAACATCGACTCCGGTAACCCGGCTAGCCATTTTAATATCTACGTCCATTCCATTATGCGAAAGCACAACAACTACTTGAGCACCTTCACCGCGTGCTTTGTTAACCGCTTGTTGCATGCGGTCTTCACGAATGCCGAAACTCCAGTCCGGTACCATAAATCGTGGGTTTGCAATCGGAGTGTAAGGGAACGCCTGTCCAATGATGGCGACGGGAACACCGTTGATTTCTTTCATAGAGTAGGGAGCGAATACGGCTTCTTCCCATTCGTTATCGATGACGTTTTGAGCAACGAAATCGATGCTGTCTTTAAAATCATTTTCTATGATTTCTTTTACACGGTCGGCGCCAAATGTGAATTCCCAATGACCGGTCATGACATCTACGCCTAAGAGTTTACAAGCATCCACCATATCCTGGGCGTTGGTGTACAAAGAAGTTGCCGAACCTTGCCAGGTATCGCCGCCGTCCAGCAACAACGCGCCGGGGCGTTGCGCCCGAATTTGTTTTACTAATGTAGATAAATGCGCAAATCCGCCAACTTTACCGAATTTTTTCGCTGCTTCGACAAAATCGATATAAGTGTAGGCGTGAGCCCAAGGTGTGCCGGGTTCGATGTTGTAATACTTCAGTAGGTGAGGGCCAACTAAGTGCGGTGGTCGGCCAGACATTTCACCGATGCCAATATTGATGTTTGGTTCGCGGAACCAAATCGGCATTAATTGAGCATGACAATCAGTGAAGTGCATGAGGGAAACATTACCAAAGGAAGGTAGTTCATACATTTTGTCAGGTGCTTGAACGGATTTTTTATTTTTCGACATTCCTGGCAAAACAACGCCGGACGCTGCAGCAACCGCTAACATTTGTAGAAATTCTCTACGGGATATATTCATCCCAGGCCTCCTCGGTAATTTATCTGATTAAAATTCTGTGTTTATTGGTTCAGTTATTGAAAACTCTCGCTTGGTTTATGCACAAGCACAATGCTGCACATTTTATAACTTACAAAGTGAGTAGTGAATACAAAAATGCGTATTATTTAAAAATTATTGGTGCACAAAGCCGTTAAATTTGGCTTTTCTTCGGTTTGATATTTTGATTTTTTAAACAAACGCTACTTATCAAACAATAAAACCCGGCCATAGTGAAATGGCCGGGTTTTATTGAATTGCCGCAAACGAACGTGTTACTTACGCGCGCCAGGACCGTTCCATTGAATACCATTGCTCATATAAGTCATGAAGTACTCTAAATTGCGGTATTCATCGCTTTGCAATGGAAAGTCTTTGGCACGAACTTGTTTGTTGCAACCGGAGAAACGGCGATGCAATGTGCCTAAACCACCCCATTTGGAACGATACACTGGAAAGTGGGATACATGGCCCAATGCGGGGCTTAAGATATCCGCTCGGATTTTATTTCCAGCGTTGTCCACATGACAGTGAGCGCAGGACATATTTAATTGACCACGGCGTGCATAGTAGAACTGCTTACCTTTGTCGTAAGCATCCATAGCGCGCTGGTCGTGAGGGACTTTAATGTCAATGACTTGGCCTCGGGAAGTATAGGCCATATAAGCCAATATAGAAGCCAGCTTGCCTTTGCCGTATCCCAGTGGTTTTTCCCCGTTCTTTACTAAACAGTCGTTTACTGCGGTCGCCAGAGTTTGTACACGACCGGTATCTTTGTCGAAGTAAGGGTAATCGCCTTGGATACCGATGCCACCGTTGCGAAAGCAGCTTGCAAACGTTTTGCCGTTTTTAAACGGAGTGTTGAAGAGTTCTTCGCCTTCTTCAATAGCAATTTCGTAAGGTGGGAACTCTTCGATGGCTTCCCATTGTTCTCTGGAAGCGCTATCGATGGCATAAACGCCGTTAGCAAATTCTTCCAAAGGTACATTAGGGAAGCGCTCTAAAAAGTACGCCCGAAATGCTTTTAAGTCATCTTCTGGGCTGGCCTGGGTAACCAATGGGATTACACCAAAAGCGGCAACCGCAGTTGCGATCATTAGAATTCTCTTCATTATTATTAAGCCTCCTCCTATATCAATAAATGCTTTGGGTTATACCGCTGAGATTATTTTACGGTAGTCTCTTCCGAGTCCGACTCGCCTTTGTTATCAACCCAGCTTACTTTTATGGCGTCACCCGCAGCTGCTCCTTTGAATTTGAAGGAGAGATAGGGATTTTTAGATACCGCCACACCCCAATGCGCAACCATTACGGATTTGCCTTTGTGTTCGGCAGTCACTTCTTTAATGAAATGGGCGGGAATTTTCTCGCCGGTTTTTTTATCTTTGCGCAAACCAGTTTCCATGGGGTGACTCATCAGTGCTTTTACTTCAGTAACGTCGCCTTTAAGATTGGCGCGAATTCGAATACTTTTGCTAGCCATACTTGCTTTCCTCAAATAATTAGTTAAATAAAGTTACACACTCGCGGAGGAGTATTAACCGCCGCAGCCACCAATGGTTACTTTTACCGTTTTGGCGCTACTCATTAGTTTGCCGCCGGATTTGACCACTGCCACGACGTCGGAAGTTTTACCCATTTTAATCCGAGTCGAGACGAATGCTTCAGCGTTAGAAGCCAATTCAAAGTTGCAGCATAGGGGTTGAGGGTTTTCTTTAACTAATACAGTAATCGCTTCAGCGTTTCCGCCAGCGGATACGGTAATTGGAACCACCGCGCCGTTTTCTGCGATGTCTGGTGCCTTGATTTTAATGTCACCGCTTTCCGAGTGAGCCGAGGTACCGTGAAGTGCGTTCAATGCGTCTTCAATTTTTTTAGCGGCGAAGGAAGACTCTGGCCATGCCGCTAACACGGCGCGAGGAGAAAGCATTCCAGCGCTTACTGCTACTCCAACCATGCTGGTGGCGATTGTGCCTTTTAAGAAAGTTCTGCGTTTCATATTGACTGTTCTCCTGTGAACTAATTAGATCTTAAAGTGAATATATAAAATCGGTAACAAGATCGATTTCTTTTTCAGATAACATTTTGTGTTTGCCAAACGGAGGCATAATAGTATTGGGATTGACGGTGGTGGCGTCCCAGATTTGGGCTCTTAATTTTGCCTTGTCGGGATATCGGGCTTTCATATTGACCAATTCCGGACCTATATTGCCAGGCAAATCGCCACCGGCGATCTTATGGCAGGCCAAGCAATTGCCTTTTTGACGATGAAAAGCAATTTCCTTGCCTTCCTCAATAGTTTTGGCATCGGCAGCGTTGGCGAATTGCATTGGCGCAATTGCAAAACTACCTAATACAAGCACCGTGGCACCGGCGGTGGTAACTAAAAACTTGGCGGATTTCCGCATTGCATCCTCCTTAAATTTCTGTTTATTGTTAAGACTTTTTGCTAAAAGCTTAGTACTGGGTAAATCATCTACGGTATAAACGTTTTGTAGTTATGGAATCCGTTCCTGGCATATTCAAATAATTATATTATTGCTGCCTGCTTTATACTCGCTGCATATATTTACCAGAATTGGCAGACAGTACAATACTTTGCCCTTAAAAATCAAATCCTGCGTACGTATTCCTACTACCCCATGCAATTCAACCAGCAAATGCTAGCTTTTCAGTAGAGGTCTCTTTCGCTGGTTGATTATTAAGCACTTGTGTTTTAATTTCTTGGATACGGGCTTTTAATTTAAGTTCTCTAATATGGTTATTATTATTTTCTTTTAGGGACTGTTCGAATTGTTTTATGGCTGTGTGGTAATTACCCGCTAGGTAGTGATACTCACCTAAAGACTCGAACGATTCGCTTAAAAATCCTGCTTGTTGGGCAGCTTCAGCATGCAGTTTGTAATATTCTGGATATGGTGTAGACGAGCGCATCTGTTTTTCCAACAACTGCATGGCTTGTACGCTTTGATTGCCCTTAATAAGGGCTAGTCCGTACAGCAAAGTAATAGGCACATTGTCAGGATAAACTAATAGTCCACGTTTCAGAATATCGCAAGCCTTGTCCCAATATTCGTTTGCCATTTCTATTTCCGCTTGTGTCACTATATAGGGCACGCGTTCGTTATCGTCCTTGATTAACTCTGCAATAGCTTGGCTTGCCTCGCGGTAGCTTTTTTTCGGGTCTAATTCCAAAATATATTGATATCGCTTGGAAAAATGATCGTTTCTGCCCGGGGGTGTTGAAAAAGATGCTTGCGCCATTGGGCTATTGTTTTTTTGTTTTGAAATCTGATAGACGCGCATTTTTACCAATTCATAGTTTATGGTTTGATCGGGTGTGCGTTGCACGCGTTTGTATTGTTCAGCGCGACCCCGGCTGTCGGCAATCCTCGAGGAAGTGACAGGATGGGTCAATATGAATTCTGGGATATTGCCATCGGCGTAGCGATGGCTTTTTTGTAAAGTTTCGAAAAAGTTCGGCATTTCAATGGGATCGAAGCCACTTTTTGCCAACATCTCGATGCCAACTCGGTCTGCTTCCTGTTCGTGAATGCGTGAAAAATGCAATTGGGTTTGGGTGGTGCCCGCAAGCGTGCTGGCGATGACCGCCTCGGTAATTTGGCCATTACCTTGTCCCAGTATTATGGCGGCAATGATGGCTGCCATGGCGGGAAGTGTCATATTGGTGGAAGCTGATAGCGTACGCACAAGATGCCGCTGTGTGACATGGGCAATTTCATGTGCGACTACAGACGCCAGTTCTCCTTCCGACTGACTGGCCAGAATTAGGCCACTATGAACACCGATGTAGCCCCCGGGGCCGGCAAATGCGTTGATGGAATTGTCGTTTACAATAAAAAATGTGAAAGATTGTCCCCCCGAGTCAATCTGCGAGGCCAATCGGCTTCCCAGGTTCTGTATATATTCATTAGCTATGGGGTCATCGATAAGATCCAGGTTATAACGGACACTGCGCATAAACTCAGCCCCCACCTTTTGTTCCTCATCGATTGACATGATCGCATCGGCGGTATTGCCAATGTCGGGCAAATTGTCGATAGCGAAAGCTTTTGAATACGTCGAGAAGGCTAGTGAGAATGCAAAAGTTAGTAAAAAGAAATTTCTAGTGAGTGGGAGATACATGGAATTATGTGAACAATAATTAACTTTAATTTATTGCAGTGGTATTTGGACTCTATACTTTTAGCGTAGCCTTGTAAATTTGGCGTGGGCTAATTTAATCAATAAATTCGAATAATAGAGTTGCTCAATATGGTCAATAATTTAGCAATAAGTTCCTTTCGATATTGAAAATATTTTTTGAGGGAGTGGTGATTGTCAAGCGGGAGGGTTAATTGGCATTCCCTGGAAATCCTTATATAAATGAAAAAATTACAGCAGATTATTCGAAACTATAAAATAACGGAGACGATGTAATTGTAGCGCTCATTCTTGCAATTTACAGACATTTAGAATATAAGTGGTCCATTGAATACTAATAAAAGTCACGTCTAAACCGATAATATTAAGGAGCGAAAAATGGCAGATTTCGATCAAGAGTTGGATGCAACAGGTTTGAATTGTCCCCTCCCAATCTTGCGCGCTAAGAAAAGCTTGGCTGGAATGGGTGCGGGCCAAGTATTACGGATTGTCGCCACGGATCCGGGTTCAGTGAAAGACTTTGAAGCTTTCGCGAAACAAACCGGCAACGAATTGCTGGAATCCAAAGAAGAGGGTGGTAAGTTTGTGTTTCGAATGAAAAAAGCCTGAGCGATCTGTCATTTTGGCTTTTGGAATGAGAGAGGAGAAACCACATGTCTGAAAAGAAGCTAGCGATTATTGCCACTAAAGGTAGCCTGGATTGGGCGTATCCGCCGTTTATCCTGGCTTCCACAGCGGCGGCACTGGGTTACGAGGTGCAAATATTCTGTACTTTTTATGGTTTGCAGCTACTGCGCAAAAAATTGGACCTAAAAATGTCCTCATTGGGAAATCCAGGCATGCCCATGCCTATGCCCATGCCGGTGTTGCTACAAGCGTTACCAGGGATGCAGTCCATGATGACGTCCATGATGAAGCAAAAAATGAAATCCAAAGGTGTAGCAAGCCTGGAGGAGCTTCGTAATTTATGCATCGAAGCGGAAGTTAAGTTAATCGCTTGCCAGATGACAGTGGATTTATTCGAATTCAGTAATGACGAATTTATCGACGGCATTGAATATGGCGGCGCGGCGACATTCTTTGAGTTTGCTGGGGAATCAGATATCTGTTTATTTATCTAAACGTGGTTTTCTGACATAGAGCTAGCAGTTATTCAGACCCAATGAAAAAGGGCGGAAAATTTCCGCCCTTTTTTGTGTCTATCAATTTCCGAATTTCTAGAACGCGTAGTTGAATTGGGCGCTGAGAATATCTACGGACAATTCGTATTTACCGTTTAATGTGTCCCCTTGAGAACCGGTTCGGTTAATGTAAGCATCATCAATCATTAAATGCGCATAGCCTACGTCGAACGAAATCGCATTTTGATGGTAACCGAATCCCAACGCTAACCATGTGCGATCATGGTCGGGTACCCTAGGAGTGCGGTAGGTAGCATTAGGCGCTGCGCCTTCATCGAAAGCGAATCCCAATCGAAAAATTAAGCGATCATTTGGCTTGTAGTTAGTACCGATGGCGTAACGGTAGCTATTGCGGAATTTAATCTCCTCAACTGATGCGCCTTTATTTGGATTCTCGAATTCAATGACCAATTCTTGAACCTGGCTCCATTTTGTAAAAGTAATCTCACCCAATAACTCCCAATGTTTATTGAGCTGGTGATAACTACTTAAAGCCCATTGCTCGGGCAGAGTTATATTGGCTGTTGCGTTTGTATCTTGAAAGGCTTGATTAATTCCTCTCAATAGGAGAATAGTTTGATCTGCGGCAGTATCCGCGATTTGGAAGTTCGCATCGCCTCCTAATTTATGTTTCACTTTTGAGCGATAAGAGAATCCGACGCGGGATTCATTGGACGGCGCAAACAACATTCCAAAATTGTAACCCATACCCCAACTATCGCCGCTGATATTTGCATACCCGTCATTGATGTCGCTTTGTGCATCCGCAGCTAACATGTATTGTGGTTTTAGGCTTAGGGGATCACAGGCTGCCGACGGCGGCACACCGGCTTGGTCAGCAGCGCCATAGCAGATAGCGCCAAAATCCAGCGCATTAGTTAACTCGGCATCCATGTATTGAAAATTCATCCCAAATCCAAACGAAAAATTTGTATCGGTGGAGAAACCTATGGAAGGATTAATGTTTAGGGTGGTAACTGTTGATTTCACAGATTGATAGCGGCCTTGCCACCCGTTGTCATATTCCGTTGATAAACCGAACGGTGCATTGATGCCAATTCCAAATTTGGCTTTTTCACTTATGGGAGTTACAAAATATATATTGGGTACGATTTCCGTTCCACCCGCATCCCCTCCATTCCCGCCGGTAGTGATGCTTGAATTAATATTGGAGAATTTGGCGGAAGGCTTGATGGAATGTATGGCAGCGGTAAAGTGCCTACCCGGCAATTGCGTCATGCCGGCAGGATTGAAATATACAGTACTGGCATCTTCAGCGATAGACGATGCGCCAGCGTACGCATTACCAAGACCACTTACACTCTGTTCGATTATCGCAAAACCAGCGGCATTTGATACCGAAGGTATGGCGGCGAATACGCTGCAGACTATGGACGGATACAACACTAATTTTTGTTTTTTCATGCTCACACTCCCATTAATCAATTTAATATTTCTATAATTACCCTAGCACGATAGTCAACAATTGCTCTCCTCCGGATAAAGTATCTTTGTTCAGACTTTGTTCCCCAAAACAATAGACTAATATAAAACTTTTACTATCGCTATTAGCAATTCATATCAATAAAGTGACTCATTTATGTTGACAATATCTCATCCGCTGTCCAGTATTTTGTGTGGGTAGTAATATTTCCTGATTTTTAGCGAGTACATCAACATTGGGAGGAACGAATTAGTGATTATCCGAAACGGCAAGCGTTTATTGCCTCTGGCAACTGTACTGAGTTTTTCAATTCCGATTTCTGTATACGCCACCAATGGTATGAATCTGGAGGGCTATGGCCCCATCGCCCACAGTATGGGGGGCGCATCGATGGCGTATGATAACGGCACAGCTGCGCTTATGAATAATCCCGCCACCTTAGGCATGATGGCGGAAGGGCAGCGCGTGGATGTCGCCTTAGGTAGTCTGGGGCCTAATGTTACTTCATCCAATGACTTTGGCAGCGCGGATTCTTCAGCAACGGCTTTTTACATGCCAGCATTCGGTTGGGCTATGAAAAAAGGCCAATTCACCTACGGAGTCGGGATGTTTGCGCAAGGCGGTATGGGAGCGGAATATTCAGGCGGTAGCGCTGTCGATTTGAGTGGGCCTCAAGGCGTAAATGTTAAAGGGGTTTTTTTTCCGAATATAGAGGCACAAAATGCTTTGGTAAACCTTTTGAGATCAGACGTAAAAACGGTTGTCTCACGTGCGAGAAGCGCATTGCTCGCGTTCTTGAGAGAAGCTATAGAGCAGGACAAGGCGAAATCTCAATCAATAAAGGTGCTTGGAAAGATAGAATCTGGTGATGATTTTAGAGATACAATAAAATCCCATCATAATGTTGGAGGTTTACCTGAGGTTATGAATTTAACAATAATTGAGCCTTTACGTGATTTATATAAAGACGAAGTAAGAAAACTTGCAAGATCATTAAATTTAATTGTATCAGAAAAACAACCCTTTCCAGGGCCAGGCTTAGCGATAAGAATAATAGGAGAAGCTACGAGGGAGAGAACTGGAATTGTAAGAGAGGCTTGTGACATTGTTGAAAAAGAAATTGAAATAGCGGCGGAAAATAAAGAAATGGAGTTACCATGGCAATATTTTGCTGTATTATTACCAACAAAATCTGTTGGAGTTCAAGGAGATAAAAGAGCTTATGGCTTTGTTTTAGCAATTCGAGCTGTTCAAAGTATTGATGCGATGACTTGTGTGTTTAGCAAAATTCCTTCTGATGTAATAGAAAGAATTTCAAATAAAATTACTAATACTCTTGGAAATAAAATTGGTAGAAAGAAACAGCAACGGCACCTACAATTTAAAGGGTTTGCTGCACACGAGATTTTTACCGTGGCCGGAATAAAAATACAACACGTGTTCAAGATGGAAGAATTTTCAAGAATTATTTTAAAATGGTACAAAAAAAACAAGAGGGATTTGCCGTGGAGGAATACCAGGGAC
>Ga0209536_100013099_pt1 | contig 11981 bp, 12 predicted proteins | sample DeeMarSeWOR28_12_FD_187461 | JGI IMG/M metagenome (GOLD analysis project Ga0209536, IMG submission 187461) | Marine sediment microbial communities from White Oak River estuary, North Carolina - WOR-2-8_12 (SPAdes) (version 2) | ecosystem: Environmental > Aquatic > Marine > Intertidal zone >...
ATTGGCGTGGTATATGAAGGTGAACGAGTACGCGGCAAAGATATGTTTGTCGAGCTCGGTGGACCAAAGATGGAACAGAAATTCGAACTTGCTATCGCCCGAGAGATGGGTGATATCGAGGATGAAAAGGTCACCATAATTGGTCCCGACCTGAAAGACATGGAGGAAGGAAGCTACCATCCTCTTGGTATCGTGGTTGAAGTAGCAGGTAAAGAGATAGAACCAGACCTTGAAGGAGTAATTGAAAGACGTATTCACGAATATGTCAACTTCGTTGAGGGAATGATGCATCTCAATCAACGCTATGATATTTGGATTAGGCTCAGCAAGAAGTCCTTTGAGAAGGGGTTCAACACCTTTGAGCATCTTGGTAAGGTTCTAATGAGGCTCTTCAAGAGCGAGATGAACATAATCGAGAAGATCCAGGTGACATTCATCACAGATCCAAAAGTTGTTGGTGAACGATACGAAGACGCAATAAACCGTTACAACCAGCGAGATGAACGTGCCCGAGGACTTAGTGACGCGGAAGTTGATACATTCTATGGATGTTCACTCTGTCAGTCATTCGCTCCTACTCACGTATGTACAATCACCCCTCAGAGATATGCGAACTGTGGTGCGATTAGTTGGTTCGATGGAAGGGCTGCTGCTCGAGTTGATCCAAAGGGGCCGTTATATGCTATCCCGAAGGGTGATACTATAGATGAGTACCGTGGAGAGTATGCTGGTGTTAATCAGGCATATACAGAAAAATCTCTTGGAAAAGTGAACTCGGTAGCGCTCTACAGCGCTTTTGAGAAACCCCACACAAGCTGTGGTTGCTTTGAGGCGATTGCGTTTGTAATCCCAGAGGTTGATGGCTTAGGTATAGTACACAGAGACTTCAAGGGTGACACAGTAAACGGATTGCCATTCTCAAGCATGGCGGATTCAACAGCTGGCGGTCGTCAGATTCCAGGATTCCATGGTATTTCAATCGAATACATGCGATCACCTAAGTTCCTTCAGGTAGATGATGGTTGGAACCGTATTGTATGGCTCCCAGAGTCAGTCAAAGAGCGAGTCTATGACTTCATACCAGAAGAGCTGAGGGATAAGATACCTACTGAGAATGAAGCTATGAGTATTGCAGACCTCAAGACACACCTCAAGCAGAACAATCATCCTGTTGTTGAACGATGGGTTGAGCTAGAGGCTGAGGCTGACGTAGCAGTTGTAGCTGATGATGCAGGAGCTGATTATGTGACAGTTCCTGGCGATATGACAGCTATGATTGGAGGTGTAGGCGGCGGTCTTGAAATCATCTTCAAGAATGCAAAAATCTACGCTGAGAAGGTAATCATTCGAAGAACAGGAAAGGGTGACAAGAAGAAATGACAACAGACAAGGAAAAGACCACTTCGCTGGATGATCTGTTCGGCGATTTTGCTGAACTTGTCCTTGAGAATGTCACTATAGAACTCGATGAGCTTAAACTAAGTCTTCGACCAATGGTCCAACAGATGGCAAGGGCAGCTGCACGTCCAGCACTCGAGATGCCAAAGTCACTTATCCCAGCCTCTTTCGCAACACCCTTGGGTGAGTATACCCAAAGTATCCAAGAGATTACTCTTGGAGCCACAAAGGGACAGGGAGGAAGTAGAGCTAATACCGTAACCATTGGTGGACACACTGCTCCAGCATGGGACCTGTTTCAGGCACCACCAAAGCACACACCAATCATCGCTGCTGATGTGTTCGATATGCCTATCTCTCTGGCGAAAGCTGTGAAAACCCACTACAAAGAGGTTCTTGATGATCCAGCTGCGTGGGCTAAACTTGTTGTCGACAAGTTTGGTGCTGATGTAGTTACGCTTCACCTCATCAGTACAGACCGACAACTTGGTGATACTTCACCGAATGATGCAGCAAAGACAATCGAAGAAGTCCTACAAGCGGTCAAAGTTCCCATTCTCATTGGTTCAGCAGGCGATCCTGAGAAGGATGGACCTGTCCTCGCAAAGGCAGCAGAGGTCTGTGAGGGTGAGAGGACACTCTTGTGCTCAGCGACAGTGGATGTGTTCGAAGAAATTGCAGTTGCTGCTAAGAAGCACGATCAAATCGTGCTTTCTTGGACATCTATTGATATTAACCAACAGAAAGAGCTCAATAGGAGACTCTTCGAATGGTTGACTCCAGAACAGATTGTCATAGATCCCACAACTGCAGCTCTTGGATACGGTCTCGAATACGCATTCACAATCATGCAACGAATGCGGTTGGCTGGACTGCTTGGTGATGAGGAACTCCGGTTCCCCATCAGTTCAGGTACAACTAATGCGTGGGCCGCAAGGGAGGCATGGTTGAAGAATCCTGAATTGGGTCCAAGAGAGCTCAGAGGACCAATATGGGAGAGTGTCACTGCACTAGCTCTGTTACTTGCTGGTAATGACCTCTTCATGATGATGCATCCTGCAGCTATCAAGACACTACATGATTTAGTTGACTGGATGAAAGAACGACATACGGTCAAACCGGAGGAGTATCCGGACTGGACCACAATCACAATCCCGGAGGGAACATAAAATGGCGAAACTACCAGGTCCACTAGAGATCTATCCATTACTTCCGGGTACAAATTGTCAAGATTGTGGAGAGGCCAACTGTATGGCATTTGCCACAAAGATGGCTGAGCACACTGTCAAACTCAAGGCGTGCACTCCTCTCTTTGAGGAAGCACCGTACGCCAAGAAGTTAGAAAAACTACAGGAGCTTGTTCGACCACCGGTCAGGGAAGTTGTAATTGGAACAGGAGAATTTGCGGCAAGTATAGGAGGAAAACTCGTTCTCTATAGACATGATCTTAGATATTCAAATCCAACAGCCTTCTTCATCGATATCCCAGATAATCTAGAAGCTGATGCATTTGCAGCTAGGGTCAAAGCGATAGAAGATTGGACCTACGTCTATATTGGTACAAACCTCCGTCTTGATGGAATTGCGCTCAGGGGCGTTTCTCAGGACCCAAAGACATTCGCTACAGCTGCGAAGAAACTGACTCAGTTGACAAAGTGGCCAATAATGTTGTGCTCGCTGAATCCAGAGATGCTGGCGACAGCGGCTAATGCAATCGCAGATAAGAGACCATTGCTCTATGCTGCAACATTAGACACTTGGGCTGAGGTTGGTGAGATTGCTACAAAGCATAACTTACCCTTGGTTGCTTATGCTCCTGGAAGTCTTGACAACCTATCATCCCTCGTGAACACGTTGCGTGCATTAGGTGTACAAGACATCGTTCTGGATCCAGGCACAGTTTCAAAGACGGGTCTTGGAACTACAGTGGATGATTTCACACAGATCCGGCGGTCCTCTATAATCGAGGAGAATGAACTTCTTGGGTATCCAACTTTGGCTACTCCAATTGCTACATGGGCGGATCATCGTGAAGGTGAGGCTCCTGAACTGACAAAATGGAATGAGGTCCTAACTGCATCTGCACTCATTGTGAGATATGCAGACCTCGTGGTCTTGCACAGTCTAGATATGTGGACAAACCTTCCAATAACATTCCTGAGGAGCAACCTCTATACCGACCCTGTAAAACCAGTGGCTGTTGAACCAGGAGTAATGGAGTTTGGAGATGTAGGACCAGACGCTCCAGTGATGTACACAACCAATTTTGCACTTACTTACTTCACGGTGGAGAGTGACATAAAGCAAGCAGGCGTTGACGCATACCTCGTTGTTGTGGACACAGAGGGAATGAGTGTTCAGTCTGCAGTAGCTGGGCGCAAGCTAACGGCAGACAAAGTTGCAGAGACTCTTGAAGAGTACAAAGTCGCAGACAAGGTGAACCACAAGATTCTGATTAGTCCAGGAATGGCTGCTAGAATCAGTGGTGAAACCGAGGAATCCAGTGGCTGGACAGTCAAGGTAGGTCCACAGGACTCAAGTGGAATCGGAAAGTACCTGCAAGAGGGCAAATGGAAAGAGGAGTGAAACCTACTAGTATGAGAGAGCGGCTAGTAATCTCGGTATCAGGCAAAGGCGGTGTGGGAAAGACAACAACATCTGCTCTTCTCACCCGCATTGTCACCGAGAAGACAAAGAGAGACCTTCTTGTTGTTGATGCAGACCCTGTCATGAATCTACCAAGAGCACTTGGAATTGATGTACCGAGGTCTGTTGGGTCAATTGCCACGAGAATGCGAAAGGACATCGATGAAGGTACATTGAGTGGTGAAGTTGCAAAACAGGACGTATTAGAAGGAGAGATTTTCGAGTCACTCATAGAAGACACCAAATATGATTTCCTTGCCATGGGAAGAACAGAAGGAGAGGGATGTTACTGCTATGTCAATCGTCTTCTAACACAGATTCTAGACACACTGAGCAAGAACTACGAGATCACCTTGATGGATATGAGCGCAGGTCTCGAACACCTGAGTAGACGTACAAATCGAAATGTGGACATCCTCATCATTGTTGTCGATCCTTCGAGAGCTGCTTTTGAAGCAGCATTGCGAATAAGAGACCTTGCAAAGGAGGTTCATATTGAATTCAAGAAGATTGTAGTGATTGGAAACAGATTTCCTCCAGACATGGAAGTAGACCTAAGAAACCAATTTGAGGCGGAGGGCTTGGATCTAATTGGGATGATTCCTAGTGATGATGAACTGTCCAAGGTCAATTATCAAGGAAGACCATTGTTCGAACTAGATGCTGAGTCGCCAGCAGTCAAGGCGGTTGAAACCATTGCAGAGAGGCTTGGTCTGCTTAGTGAAGTAACACTGTTGAAATTGCTAGGCCAGGACTCCTAGAGTCCTAAAATTGTAGCTCGAAACGCTCAAATCTAATCGTTCAGACAGGTTATTTTAACCTGAGGCGGAAGGTATGAATCCCAAGGGAGAATGGACCAAGAAGTACAAGGACAAAATTGTCACTGCTACAGAGGCCATCTCGAAAATCAAGAGGGGGACTCGCATCCTTCTCGGAACAGGTTGTGGTGTTCCCTATCATCTTGTTCAAGAACTCGGAAAGAATGCTGACAGAATGGCTGACAACGAGATTGTACACCTCATCACAATTGGTAACACACCCTCTGCAGATCCTAAGTTCCAAGCACAATTTAGGCACAACACCTTCTTTGTTTCTGATAATATTCGAAATGCTGTTTCGGAGGGGCGTGCGGACTACACACCAGCACCGCTTTCTGACATTCCATTCTTCTTTCGTACAAAGAGAATACCACTGGACGTTGCACTAATCCAGGTGAGCCCCCCCGATGAATTCGGATACTGTTCACTTGGAATCTCTGTTGATATAACCAAGACAGGCGCGGAACATGCTGATATGGTGATTGCACAAGTAAATGAAAGAATGCCAGTGACTCATGGAGATTCATACATTCATGTAAAAGATATGGACTACCTGATAACACACAACGAGCCTCTGAGAGAGTTCGAGGCTCCTGAAGTAAGCGAGATAAAGAATCGAATAGGTGAATATGCAGCAAGACTGATCGAAAATGAATCAACAATCGAGGTAGGAATTGGGACTGTCGCGAAGGCAGTCACATCTAATCTCATAAACTCAGGAGTGAAAGATCTAGGGATCCATACAGAAACTTTCAGTGATAGTATAATTGACCTGATTGAAAGTGGAATTGTCACAAACATGAAGAAGAGTATCAACAGAGGAAAAGTTGTGGCCAGTTTTGCTATGGGCACAAAGAAGCTCTATGACTATGTTAACAACAATCCACTATTTGAGTTCAGAGAAACCTCCTATGTGAATGACCCCTATATCATAAGTCAGAACAGGAAGATGGTAGCAATCAACTCTGCTCTTGAGGTTGACTTGACTGGACAAGTCTGTTCAGACTCAATTGGTCATGCATTCTATAGCGGAATTGGCGGACAGGTAGACTTCATTCGAGGAGCTTCAAGATCTGAAGGCGGAAAATCCATTATCTGTTTGAAATCAACTGCATTGAATGGCACGGTGTCAAAGATTGTACCCCGTCTGAGTGAGGGAGCCGGAGTTGTCACGACGCGTGGTGATGTCGATGTTATCATAACAGAATATGGATTGGCAACACTTCGTGGAAAGACCATCAGAGAGCGTGTGCTGTCCCTTATTGCAATAGCGCACCCAGATTTCAGGAATGATCTCTTAGAAGCAGCGAAAGATATGCACTATGTGTTTGAAGACCAGGTGCCGTTCCTCTCAAGAGGTACATACTTCCCGACAGAGTATGAAGCCCAACAAGAGTTTGAGGGTCCAGATGGAGAAATTACAGTTCATGCTAGGTTGATTAGACCTGATGATGCTGACCGAATCAAGGGTCTCTTCTACGGTCTCAGTGAAGAATCGATTTTCTTCAGATTTCTGACGCCTTTGAGGAGTCTGCGTAGACAGACATTACAGGAGTTCTATAATGTAGATCAAGAATCAGATATTTCTCTTGTAGGAGTACTTGATTCTGGTGAAGAGTGCGAGAAGATAATCGCAGCAGGCAGGTACTTACTGAACAGGAGTACTAACGAAGCCGAGTTTGCGTTACTTGTACAAGATGAATACCAGCAACGAGGAATTGGTACATTCCTCTTACAACAAATGATGCGAATTGCGAAAAGTAAGGGTGTTAGTGCATTCATTGCCTATGTTCATCCAAAGAATATCCCGATGATTGACTTCATTCACAGGACAGGTAAGCTCATTGAGAGCAAACTAAGCATTGAAGATGACCAGTACACCTTCCTATTAAAACTCTGACCTTTAAAGGACCAATCCAAAACTGGTCAATTACTGTTAGACTGTATCATTAGTTAGTGTCTTTCAATGATCGATACCAGAGAAGGGCTTTCTCCTCTATGTCATCTACAAAGCTTTCCTTCCCTTTGCAATAACCATCAATGTCCCACCGGAAAACCCGTGCAAGATTCAATTTTAGCTGAGCATATTCCCGTGCATCTTGTGGATGTGCAATCATGTAATCTCTAAAAGCAATATGACGTTCTAGACCTATATCCCCTGATTGGAATGCATGAACGTGATGAGTGCGGATGTCACTAGAATCTTTCTTACTGAAGTATCGCCTTCCTGGAATACCGAATTCTCCTCTTGGAATATATCCAAGTTCCGCCATGGCATCATTGTAATCATCGATTTTTGATATGCTCTTAACTTCTAGTAGAATGTCGATGATTGGTTTTGCGTACATCCCAGGAATTGATGTGCTACCAATGTGAAAAGCTGATACGACTTCATTTCCTAGCACCTTTCTGAGTCTAACGACCTCTAATTGATACAGTCTTGGCCAATCATTATTATACGGTACAACCTTCACCTCTCGGGTCACCCTATGCACCTCACACCATGTGTTTGATAATGCTCAGTGTTTCGTCTATATCATTCTTTATTCGTCAGACCAATAGCAACCAAAGGTCAAGTAGCGTGTGTTAGCTCAACAGCTATTTGTTGTAAGCAATTTCTTGGAAGCAATACTCAGTAAGTAATGAAGTAAGATTATGAGTCTGTCATTCAATATCAATCCAACCTACTTGATGGTTCTGTGAATCCATCTTTAGTATGAGTTCACCCTGTGGATCTATGATAGAGGATTCTCCTAAGAAGGTGACTTCTCCTTCTCTTCCAACCCTATTTGCTGAGGCTGTGAAGACACCATTATCGATGGCAATGCTTCTCATTGCATCTCGCCAACGATAGTTTCCACTATTTACTGGATGGAAAATCATCTTTGCACCCTTTGTTGAAGCTCTCTTTATCCTCGCTGGGTAGTTCCATTCAAAACAGATTATGATGCTGAATACCAGTTCATTGTGTCTAATGACTGGTGGCTCACTGGGCCCCCTCAAAAACCACTCATTCTCTGGACCATAAAGGTGGTGTTTTCGATAGGTCTCCAGATGCTCCCCATTTGCGATTATCGCTGCTGAGTTATAGAGACCATCCTCTGTAGACTCGTTTATACCTGCGACAACAAGACGTCCTTTTCTAGACCATTTGATAAGTTCTTTCGATAACGGGCCGGTTGGAATCCTCTCAGAATGTTTCTTCACCGCTTCATACGAATCGAAGTAATATCCAGAGTTTGCCATTTCTGGTAGAACCAGCACATCCACACAGTGATCTGCGGCATCGTCAAGCAACACCATAGCCTGCTTCACGTTGTAGTCAATGTCCCCGAGCTTCAATTCCATTTGAGCAAGACCTAATCGCAACTAGTGGACCTCTTCGGCTGATTAATCGGAAATAGCAGACTAGGGATTCTTACTATAATATTCCCATTTCAGCAGAATGTAGAATATACGATAGTTCTAGAAGGATAAGCTAATAAGCCAAAATCATCGTGCGTGAAATCGCCACTGTATCCATGGCCCGAGTGGTGTAGTGGCAGCATAAGGGATTGTGGCTCCCTTGATGCGGGTTCGATTCCCGCCTCGGGCCCCATTTACTTCTATGACAAGGCTTAAAGGCATATGTTAGAAATATATAACGTTAGAAATAGTTAACATGGTGAACAGTATGAAGGTGAATGTAATCAGCTATCTGGGATTCATGGGCCTCCTGGGGTTTCTCGGACCACTCACTGGGAACCTAGGGTACTATGGGTTCTTTGGATTTTTTGGTTTCCTTAGCGCCTTTGGAGGAACAGGAAGCGATGAGAGAATAGAGAAAAACATCAACCGTTCCTGTCGAAACTCGTTTATTGTGATCATACTGACGATGTCTTTCACTCTTGTCTATATTGCCTCATATGGAGGACTAACTGTATTTCCACTCGCATTCTCCATACTCTTCATTGGTAGTATGGTGACGTTTGTGGCATCATACTTCTACTACGACAGAAGCGGAGAATGAATCCCTTGAAGACTAGAATGAAGAATCTCAGGAAGGAACACAATCTGACTCAAGAGGAACTGGCTAGAAAAGTTGGTGTTCGAAGAGAAACCATAATCTTCCTTGAGGGAGGAAAGTACAACCCATCTCTCAAGTTGGCTTACAAAGTGGCAAAGACTCTGAATTCAAGAATTGAGGATGTATTCATATTTGAGGAGTCTGATTTGCAGTAGCCGCTCCAAAGAAGAGGCTTCGAACATTAGATTTCAGTAGATAGCCAATGACAAGGATGGCTATTATCAGATTGATGATGAAAGTAAAGCCAGTCGTGAGATTATTGTTGACAATGAAGTCGTATAGTAGAAATGGAAGAGGTACTGCATCAGTTATGACTGCAAACCACCATGCAGCAGGATGTAAATCATCAAGATAGTGTCCAACTGCGACAACAATTATACCAAATCCCACTATTATAATTGCTACGAGAGCACCAGTGAATAACAGAAGAAGACTTACTCCGATCACAGCTGCCCCACTAATCATATAGAGATCAGAGATTAGACTGAGTCCTCTAAGATTGTGTGATTGCATAGCTTCTTTCAATCCCAATACATCCACACTCAAAGAGAATATAATTCTCTGAGCTCATAAATCTGTGGCCATGCGCATCCAGTATTCAAGCGCTTTTTTTGCAAATCTCCCTGTGAGTTGGTTATAGGCATCCTTTGGTGTAAGTATTAATAACTCATCTACGTCATCGCCTGCTTGTGGTTCACCGTCATAGACCTCAGCCATGAACACAATGAAAACCAAGTCCCTCTCATTCTTGACCATTGGATAAGACGCTAAGAAGCCCGAGATTCGAGCTTTAAGATTAGTTTCCTCTAATATCTCACGGGTGATAGCTTCCTCAAGACTCTCACCAGTGGAAACATACCCACCAGGCAATCCCCAGAGATCCTTGTACTTCGAACTAACAACGACGAGTTTATCATCCAAGAAAACAAGTGCAGCAACAACGGGAGTGGGGTTGATGTAGAATTTCTGGTTGCACTTTGAACATTCAAAGTCCCATTCATGGTCAGGAGAAGCCTTGAGAGGGTTTCCGCACCTTGTGCAAAAAGAGTAGTCCATTATACCTGTCCTCATAGATACTGTCAAGGATACGCGCTTCAATCTTTCCTATGCTCAAAAACATCACGTGACCTCAAAATGTGACTTCTAATTAAATATCGAGTAAGAATCTAATTGATCAGTGGAATATGAGGTTGGAAAGTTGAATGGCTCAAGAAATGATCAATCCCTCCGATTTGGAGTGGTTGTACTACAAGATTTTCCGTGGTCAGATTTAGTCAAGCTCTGGCAGAAGTTTGAGGAACTGGGTTTTGATTCCACTTGGATTGCAGATCACTTTGTGAACTATGCAAATCCAACAGGACCCTGGTTGGAAGGTTGGACAACACTTGCCGCCTTGGCAAATTGTACTTCGAAAATCAGAATTGGTACATTAGTGTCTTCAATTCCATTCCGACACCCAGCAGTCCTGGCTAGACAGGCAATGACAATAGACCATATCTCACATGGGAGATTAGAGATAGGTATTGGTGCAGGCGCTCCAGGTAGTATAGATCCATCTTACAGTATGACTGGAATTGATGATTGGTCATTCAAGGAGCGAGCTGAACGATTAAAGGAGCAGGTTGAGATAGTGGATACACTCCTTCGCAATACAACATCTAGTTATGATGGAAAATACTACCAGCTCAAGGATGCAATGATGGCTCCGGGTCCTGTTCAGAAACCAAGACCTCCACTGGTAGTTGCAGCACATATTAAGGCATCATTAGAGGTTGCGGCAGAGTATGCAGACACTTGGGTCTCTTTTGGAGCTGATTTTGGATCACCACACGAAGTAGTCGTTAAGAAGACTCAGAAACGTATTACCTATCTAGACAAATATTGTGAAAAGATCGGACGGGATCCTGGGTCTCTGAAACGATCACTACTTGTGTTTGGCGCTGAGGGAAACACTGCTTTCGCTTCAGAAGAGAGTTTCATCGAGATCGTGAAAAGATACACCGCCCTAGGGATCAATGAGCTCGTGTTCTTCTATCCATTCTATGCGCCAGACCAGATACCAATGTTCGAGAAGATTGCACAAGAAACTATTCCGAAACTACGAAGGTCTTGAAATTCAGAGTTTCTTGCAGATGTAGAAGATGTGCGTATAGTTCTGCTCAGTCCGTCGTTCATACATCTTCTCCCATTCATGTCGAGTGTATTCGGTGAAGCTATCTGCGTAGTATTCCATCCACTGTTCCTTCGAGTACCTTGCCGACCGCCAAGAATCGGTTCTGCCATTCTTGTCTATCCTCAGAACCTCCAGTCCATCGAGATAGTCTTTGATCTCATCATCTGTGAAGAAACTGTGCACAACCTCATCGTCACTATGCTCAAACAGCCAGAACTCGTTCTTCTCCCGTTCTTCACCTGTGATTGGCCAAGTGTCACAAGATGCAAACCCGAAGAAGAGGTGCCCGCCCTTCTTGACAACTCGCTTCATCTCCTGAATGGCCTTCAGGATGTCCTTCTTTGTCAGGTGAACCATGGAGTAGAACTCGTAAACATGATCGAAATAGTTCTCATCAAATGGGATGTTCCTCATATCACCCACTGAAAGATTCACTGTCAAATCATGTTCCTTGCAGAACTCTTTTGCAGCATCAATCTGACTCTCCGAGATGTCTAATCCATATGCATCGAAACCATACTCGGCGAATAGTCCTATAGAAGGCCTATGGCCACCTGCGCCACAGTCCAAAATTTTACGCCCTAGTGACTCTTTAGTCATTCTCTCCGTTTCCCATATGAACTCAAGGAATCCATACACAATGGATCGATACACAGTATCCATATTCTCACCTCGGATGAGAGCAAACCAGCACAGGGGTGATGATAAAGCAAATGAAACGAGCAAAGAGTTTCTCTTGGACTCAATCCACTTGGGTAATCTTTTTCTTTGACCAACCCACGGAGTATGTTGATGGAGTCACCGGGATGGATTTCAGAGAACGGGATCGCCAACCTATGGTTGACCAGACACCAAAAAACATGTTCAATTCAAACATCAG
>Ga0209536_100013100_pt1 | contig 11980 bp, 10 predicted proteins | sample DeeMarSeWOR28_12_FD_187461 | JGI IMG/M metagenome (GOLD analysis project Ga0209536, IMG submission 187461) | Marine sediment microbial communities from White Oak River estuary, North Carolina - WOR-2-8_12 (SPAdes) (version 2) | ecosystem: Environmental > Aquatic > Marine > Intertidal zone >...
CGGTTCAGTCGGAGTTACATGAACTAATTTTTCAATTGCAGAGCCATTTTCGGTGGGTGGGGGACAAGTACTTAATTTTAACTGGCAGTTCGGTGTTGGAAATGTTTACCGTACTTTTACTATAGGCTTTACAGAACCATGGTTTCTTGATACCCCAACTTCTGTTGGTATAGATTTTTTCGATACAAGACAGCAGTATGTTTACGATTTACGTCAATCAGGTGTAACTTTGCGCGTTGGCAGAAGATTAAAGTTTCCGGATGATTTTTTCTATGTCCAGGGTCTATTCCGTTATCAGTATAATAACGTTATTAGCGGACAAAATTTTTATACTGAAGGTGTGTCAAATCAGTTTACGCTCGGTGTAACTCTAAGCCGAAGAAATATTGATAACCCGGTATTTCCCTCGCAAGGTTCAATATTTACACTTAGCGGTGAAATCTCTGGTGGTCCATTTTTGCCCGGTGATGTAGACTATTTGAAGACGGCTTTTAAAGCCGAGTGGTACAAACGACTTTTTAATACGAATAAACTTGTTTTCTATACCACAGCAGAATTTGGCTACCTTAATGAGATTGTTAGAGGAACCAGTATACAGCCATTTGAATTTTTCTATATGGGAGGTAACGGATTAGTAATTGCAACGGTACCACTAAGAGGATATGAAGATCGTTCGGTTGGACCCCGGAATATATTTGGTCAAATTATTGGCGGACGTGTAATGGCAAAGTTTGGTGCGGAAATAAGGTTTGCCGTTGCACTTGAACCTATTCCGCTTTATGTTCTTACTTTTGCCGAAGCCGGAAATGCTTTTGAAAGTTTTGAGAAAACAGATATTTTTGACCTTCGAAGGTCTGTTGGATTTGGAGCCCGAATTCTTATTAACCCTATAGGCTTAATTGGTTTCGATTTTGGATATGGATTTGACAGGAAAATTACTGATGGAAGAGACCCCGAGTGGTTATTCCATTTTCAATTCGGAAGAGGATTTTAGCAGTTAAGAATATTACTCATTTAAATAAAGGAACATATTAGTGAAAAAGAACTTATTAATAATCGCAGCTATTTTGTTTATTTGCTCTACTTCAATGTTTGCACAAGGCGAAAAAATCGGATATGTTGATTCGCAAATAATTCTAACTCAGTATCCTGCTGCTATTAAAGCACAGGGTGATCTTGATGCATTAACAAACTTGTGGTCAGCTCAGTTAGATTCAATGACTCTTGCATACCAACAGGCATTGTCAAGTTATCAGCAGCAGGCAAATACCATGCCTGAAGATCAGCAGTTAGCTGCTCAGCAAAATATTGTTGGGATGGAACAAAAAATTGTTGATTTTAGAAGAAAAAAGTTTTCTCAGCCTGACGGTGAAATTTATGTGAAGCAAGAACAGATTTTTGAACCTGTAAAAACCCAAATTTATGCTTCTATTGAAAAAGTTGCAAAAGAAGAAGGGATGAAATTCGTGTTCGATAAAAGCGGAGACATTCTTCTTCTTTATGCTGATAGTGCATTCGACATAACTTTTAAAGTACTCGATCAGCTGAAAAGAGGAAACTAATTCTAACGAATTTTTCCGGGAATTTTCTTAGGTTCCTACCATAAGCAGGAACCTTTTTAATTTATAATCACTTTTTGTATTAGCTATGAAAAAAATATTCTTTATTCTTTTCTTTATCGGTTTTTCATATATACCTCTCCTGGCACAATTAAAAATCGGTTATGTTGATTCCGATACCATTATGGATAAATTACCCGATGTACAGGATGCCAGGCAAAAACTTGATGCTATGATTCGGGATTGGCAAACTGAGTTAAGAAATTTAGAGACTGAGTTTACTAAGAAAAAAGATGATTTTGATAAAAGAAATTTGATTATGACTGATCAAACCAGAACTGAAGCTGAAAAAGAACTGGCTGACCTGGAAAGAAATATATCTGATTTCAGGGATAAAAAATTTGGGCCCAAGGGTGAACTCTTTCAAAAGCAGGATGAATTGATGAAACCTTTACAGAATAAGATTTTTAATGTTATTCAGGAAGTAGCTGCCGAAGAAGACCTGGATTTTGTGTTTGACAGAAGCGGTGATATAATTTTTCTCTATGCAAAACCGGACTATGATCTTACTGCCAAAGTTTTAGAACAGCTTCAATTGGAGTAGCACGATGAGCTTTTCAATAAAGGAGGCAGCGAATTTCGTTGGGGGTAAAATTTCTGGTGATGAAAGCATTAGCATTTCGAAAGTTGCGAGAATTGAAGAAGCACAAGAAGGGGAGCTAACATTTCTCTATCACCCATCTTATGAGCACTATTTTGCATCAACCAAAGCTTCTGCAATATTGGTTAAACCGGATTTTAAAAAAACTAGGGATGATATAACCTACATTGAAGTTGACTCGCCGGATAAAGCTTTTGGGGAAATCATAATAAAGTACTTTACACCCGATTTCAAATTGAACAAAATTAGTGACTCAGCTTTTATTCATAAAGATGCTTCTATAGGTAAGAATGTTAGTCTGGGAATGAATGTAGTTATTTCAGCTGGTTGTAAATTAGGTAACAATGTAAAGATATTTCACAATACGGTTTTACTTGAAAACGTTGAAGTTGGAGATGATACGATCATGTATCAAAATGTAAGTATAAGAGAAGATTGCAGGATTGGAAGACGGGTAATAATTCACCCGGGAGTCGTAATCGGTTCAGATGGATTTGGATTTAATCCCGATGAAAAAGGTATTTATCAAAAAATACCACAAATCGGTAATGTAATTATAGAAGATGACGTGGAACTTGGTTCAAACACTACTGTTGATCGTGCAGCAGTTGGTTCGACTATTATTGGGCGAGGAACAAAAATCGATAACCTTGTTCAAATTGGACACAATGTTTCTATTGGTGAAAATACTGTTATTTCCGGACAGTGTGGAATTTCTGGAAGCACTAAAATTGGAAGTAATTGTATTTTAGCCGGGCAGGTTGGCATTGCAGGTCATATTAAAATAGCTGATAATGTGGTTCTTCTTGCCAGATCAGGGGTTGGTAAATCGATTACAAAAGCCGGTTATTATTTTGGTGTACCGGCAAAAGAAATTAAAACTGCTTACCGTATAGAAGCTCATATAAAAAATCTTCCCGCCACTATTGATAGAATTAACGAAATTGAGAAGGAAGTGAAAAAACTAAAAGAACAAATCGATAATAAACAATAAAATTCAGTTTCGAACAAACATTTACTTTGACTGATTTTTAATTGTTATTCTTTCATCATCTTGCTATCTTTTCCATAATTTTTTATTCAATTTATATTTTATTCATTTAAGTTATCACCCTATGCTTGAACAACAAAGAACTCTGAAAAAATCTATATCTATGTCAGGGATTGGTTTACACACTGGTACCGATTGTAAAATGACATTCAAACCTGCACCCGAAAACTATGGAATTCGTTTCATCCGTGCAGACCTGGGTGGTAAACCCGAAATTCCAGCGATTGCTGATAATGTAATTGATGTATCGAGAGGTACCACTATAGGAATTGGGGAAGCAAAAGTTCACACTATAGAACATGTTCTTGCTGCAATAGCAGGACTTCAGATAGATAACATAATTATAGAAATTAACGGAATCGAACCTCCTGTTGGAGACGGCAGCGCAATGCCTTATGTAAATGTTTTGCAAAAAGCCGGTTTCGAGCAACAGGATGCTCCTAAAGATTACCTGGTTATAGATAAAACAGTAACTTTTCATGATGAAGAAAATGATATAGATATTGTTGCTCTTCCTCTTGATGCATACAGATTAACGGTAATGGTCGATTATCAAAACCCGGCGCTGGGAAGTCAACATACAGGTTTATTTGATCTTGAAAAAGAATTTGTAAAAGACTTTGCAGATGCGCGAACATTTTGTTTTCTAAGTGAAGTCGAAGACCTTGCCAACCAGGGATTAATTAAAGGTGGAGCTCTTGATAATGCTGTTGTCATTGTCGATCACAATTCCACAGAGGCTGAACTGAAAGAGTTAGGTAATAAAATTGGAATTAAGGAAGATTTTAAACTTGGCGAGGAAGGCATTTTAAACAATAAAAAACTTCGTCATAAAAATGAACCGGCAAGACATAAACTGCTTGATTTGATAGGCGATCTCGCTCTTATCGGGGCACCGGTCAAAGCACAAATACTCGCTGCTCGTCCGGGTCATAAGGCAAATGTTGAATTTGCCCGGCAGATAAGAAAACTTTATCAGCAGAAAAAATTGGTGAAGAAATTTCAGCTTGTAAAAAAAGAGGGAGTTATTTTCGATGCTGCAGCAATTGAGCGGATTCTTCCTCATCGCTATCCCTTCCTTTTAGTGGATAAAATTATTGATCTTGAAATGGAGAAAAGGGCGGTCGGCGTAAAATCTGTTACTATGAATGAACCTTTTTTCCAGGGGCATTTTCCGGGCAATCCTATAATGCCGGGAGTATTAATAATTGAAGCAATGGCTCAAACAAGTGGAGTGTTATTACTAAACTCTATCCCGAATCCAGAGCTGAAACTGGTTTATTTTATGCAGATCAATAATGCCAAATTTCGTAAACCTGTTGTGCCCGGTGACCAATTGTTTATGGAAATAGAGCTGGTTAATAGAAAGAGGACAGTTGTTATGATGAAAGGTAAATCTTATGTTAATAACGTACTGGTTGCAGAAGCTGATTTTATGGCAGGGATAGTTGACAAGCCGAATGTAGAAGATAAATTTTAATAGCTATGAATAATATTCATCCCACTGCAATAGTTTCAGGAAAAGCCAGGCTTGGTGATAATATAACCATCGACCCCTATGTTGTAATAGAAGACGATGTAGAGATTGGAAATAATTGCGAAATAGGTCCACATACCGTTATATACAATGGTGCAAGGATTGCAGACAGGGTAATAATAAAACAAGGTGCATCTGTTTCAAATGTATCGCAGGATTTGAAGTATGCGGGTGAGGAAGCGTACTTCTACATTGGCGAAGATACTATTATTCGTGAATTTGTTACCCTTCATAAAGGAACTAAATCAACCGGCTTTTCGAAGGTTGGGAAAAATTGTCTGCTGATGGCATGCAGCCACGTTGCGCACGATGTAGTTGTTGGCGATAATTGTATTATAGCAAACGCTGTTCTTATAGCAGGGCATGCAGTGATTGAAGATAATGTTATTATTGGCGGAATTACACCTGTTCATCAGTTTTGCAAAGTTGGTCAGCATTCAATGATTGGAGGTGGTTTTCGTATAGTTCAGGATGTGCCGCCCTATATACTCGCCGGCAGCGAACCGTTAAAATATGCAGGACTAAATTCAATCGGTTTAAGACGTCGTGGATTTTCAAATGAAGATATTATGACTTTAAAGAAAACTTACACTTTGCTTTATAACTCAGGCTTAAATTTTTCTCAGGCTAAAGTGAAGATAAAAGAAGAACTCGGAGAGAATAATCTTGTTCAAAATGTTCTGCAATTTCTGGATTCCAGTAGTAGGGGTATCATAGGCAGATGATCTGGGAAATTATCGACAGTGGTATAAATACCGGATCTTATAATATGGAATGTGATATGATGCTAGCCAGAACATTAAAATCCGGTCAAGCCGTTCTAAGATTTTACAGGTGGAACCCTTACTGTATCTCACTCGGTGCAAATCAACCAGAGGATTCATTAAATATTGAAAAAATAATTAATGACAAACTTGATTTTGTTAAACGTCCTACAGGCGGCAGAGCAATTCTTCATGCTGAAGAATTAACTTATTCAGTTATATATCCTTCCAATAAAAATTTTTCCCTTAACGATCTTTATAAACAAGTTAATCTTGCATTAAAAAAAGGACTTACTTTATTTGATGAAAAATTAAGCGAAGTTAGTCTTGAACATTCAGAACCCCATTTCCCATCTTTTTATAAGGAAGAAAAAAGTGCTGTATGTTTTGCAGTTTCCTCAAAGAATGAAATTAATTATAAGGGTAAAAAACTTGTTGGCAGCGCACAAAGAAACTTAGGCAATATTATTCTTCAGCATGGTTCAATTTTGTGTGGTGATAATCATAAAAAAATTGTTGATTATTTGGTATCGGATAAAAAAAAATTGGATGAAATTAAAGAAGAGATGAATAACACAACGACCGATCTAAAAGAAATTCTAAATAAGGAAATTGAAATAGAAAAATTAAAAAGTGCAATTAAAAAAGGATTTGAAGAACATTTTGGTTTCAGTTTCTCTCATTCCAAAAAAGAATTTGACCTCGCATTATCAATCGGATAAAAATATATGAGCATTGAAAAAGAAATAAAAAGAGTTACAACAAAATCACTTGCATTACTTAAAAAGAATAAAGTAAAAATATCTGCATTAACGGCCTATGATTTTATTACTGCAAAATTGCTGGATGAAGCCGGTATTGACCTTCTGTTAGTCGGTGATTCGTTGAGCAATGTTTTTCAGGGAAATGAAACTACATTGCCCGTAACTATGGATGAGATGATATATCATACCAAGGCAGTGGCGAAGGGTGTTCAGCGCGCAATGATTGTAGTTGATATGCCGTTTATGTCATATCAATTAAATGTTGATGAAGCATTCCGTAATGCCGGAAGAATTATGAAAGAAACACCGGCAGGTGCTGTTAAACTTGAGGGCGGTGAGAGAATTGCCGAAACGATAAATAAAATTACAAATCATGGACTACCGGTAATGGGTCATATAGGATTATTGCCCCAGAGTATTCATTCTTACGGAGGATATAGCGAACGTGGCAAGACAGATGAAGAGGCGAAGGAAATTTTGAAGGATGCCAGAATTGTTGAAGAAGCAGGTGCTTTTGCATTAGTACTGGAAAAGATTCCGGCGAAACTTGCTAAAGAAGTAACTGCTTCAATCTCAATCCCGACTATCGGCATAGGTGCCGGAGTTAATTGCGACGGACAAATTTTAGTTACTCCCGATATGCTTGGTCTTAACACCGATTTCCACCCACGATTTGTGAGATATTATGCAGAGCTTGCTGAAGAAATTAATAAAGCAGTTAAATCTTATATCGCAGATGTAAAAAACAATCACTTTCCTTCACAGAAAGAAAGTTATTAGAAACTTCTTATAGACAGATGAAACGAGCACGATTGCAAATAAACATACAGGTGAATAAATAAAATGCGAGTACCATCTAACCTTAATTTAAAATTCCGCCTGTGGCGGACAGGTATAAATGGATGAAAATATTATTCACTTTTATCATCACATTTTTATTATTAACAAATCTAACAGCCCAGGTAGAATCTGAAATATTTTTGGAAGGAGCAAAGGTAATTGATATTGCTAAAGACGGCGATTTCCTTTGGATCGCAACTTACGGGCAGGGTGTTTACCGTTATTCATTAAATGAGCAGAAGTGGATTAATTTTTCTACCAGAAGCGGAAACCTTGATAACGATTTATTTTATGCGATAGAGGTTAATAAAGATTATGTTTGGGCAGGTTCTGCCGAGGGTTTGTTTATCTATAATAAAAAAAGAGAGAAGTGGAGCAAAAGAAAATTTGCTCAGGGTGGACAATTTGGTAACTGGATAAGAACATTAAAATACGATCCTTTACAAAATGTTTTGTGGATTGGCAGGTTTCGCAACATTACACGGCTTGATGTTAAGCGAAGAAGATATGTTGATATCAACCGTCTGCAGGGGACAGATCAAAAATCCAATAACATAAAATCGATTGCTTTTGACGGTGACAGCTTGATTTGGTTTGGAAGCGAATCTGGTGTTCACCGTTATGAAAAAAATAAATCGTATAACAACGAATCTTCATGGGAATATCTTACTAATAAAAAACGGGGATTTAACGATGAAGGAAAAACTGTGTCTGTTTCTTCTATGCTTTTTGAGGGTAACAGAATCTGGTTTGGTACAGATGAGTTCACATCTGCAAGCGATCCGGAGTTTAATGTAGGAGGCATTTATATTTTCGACCGCAGACTTGATTGGGAGAAAATTTCTCAGATTGACGGGCTTGCAAATAACGGAATCTATGCTCTGGGAAGAACCGGGAATTATATTTGGGCAGGTGTTTACGCCTTCGATAGAAAAGAAAATGTTGAAGAGGGAAAGGGAATGTTTTTAATTAATCGTAACACATTGGAAGTTACCGGAGTGGATCTGGATCAGTTAGGTATCAGGTCATCTACATTTCTTAAATTTTTATTTGATGGAGTTAACATGTGGATTGCCAGTAATGCCGGATTGTTAAGAATCAGAATATCTAATCCTCTCTCAAAATTGGAAAGTACCACTACTAAAAAAAACGGTTGATAATCCTTCCTCTGTTTTCCAACTTTTTTCAGACCCAAATTTTACCGGATTTTTTTATACCAATTTATAATACCTGCTAATCTTTACTTAGTGCTGGTTATTAGTTATTTTTAAGTGCATGTTAGTTTTTACACGGGGTATTTATGAGGAATTACATATTATTCCTGCTGCTGTCTATGTTAGTCATCCCGAAACCACACCTTGTAGCCCAGATTAATGACATCACCCGTCTGCCGGTTCAGGACATTTCTCAATCAGTAAAAGAAGCTGCCCCTATCTGGGTATCGGAAAATGAAATTATTATTTTCTTCGTTAATGAAACTTTAGACACAATTTATTCCACGCGTAGTAATGATAGGGGAATTAGCTGGGAAGAACCTGAGTTAGTTCAGGTAATTGAATTTCTTCTTAATCAAAATAAAATTCACCTTAGTGCTTTGTTAACATCAACCGGAAGAATAATTCTGGCCTGGTCAATCTTTAATGATTCGATGAAACTAATTTATTCGGATGATTATGGTTCAAATTGGTCTGAACCATTAAGCATACTTGGAGCAGGTAGTAATATTACCAAAAGGTATTCATATAACCTGATAATGACAGAATGGCTAAGCGGTAAAATTTGTTTATGTTTTTATTCCGGTTCACTATGGCGTACAAGTTATTATCGATTAAGTACCGATAACGGAACATCCTGGTTTGAAGAAGATGCAAACAAATTTCCTGCGGTTCCAAATATTGTAACTACGATTTTAGATCTTTCCATAATATCATTGTCAGATGATACTTTACTGGGAATATTTCAATTTGATTCTGCTTCTACAAGAGGAATCTATTCGCGAACCAGCACCGACTTTGGGGAAACATGGCAGGATACTGTAAAAATTGTTAACTCAATCTTAAATGAATCCAGGCCGAGAATATACGTAGACTCCCGTGGTGTAATATGGCTGATTTACCTTGTGGAATATCCAACTGATATTGAGGGCTACACACAGAATGATATTCATTATATAAAATCTACGAACAACGGAGTTTCCTGGATTGAAGATAAGTGGTTTACAAGGTACATTGGAGATGACAGTGAAGAAAATATTTCCGGTTTAGATGAAAAGATTTTCATCTCTTTTTATTCTGAACGATTTACAAATAAGAAGGAACCAGCCTATTGTATTGTTGGTGAAACGGAAGAATTATATACCCCGCCGAAAGCTCTCAATTTTAACATATCAGTAAAAAATGATGAGAAAAACTTTACGTTCAGAGCTTCAGTTATTGATGATGAACAAGTAGCAAAAGTTGAAGCATTAATATCCGGAGAGCTGGAAATCGAGTTATTTGATGATGGTATGCACGATGATCTGGACCCGGCGGATAACGTTTATGCTAACACATTTGATTTTTATAATCTAACATCAAATAGTTCATATTATCTGGATGTAAATAAATTGAAGATACCGTTCGATAATAAAGGAGTGATTGCAGATGTTGTAGCTACTCTAAAATCTCAGGTAGATGTTCACGCCAGTGATATTAGCAATTATGATATAATAATAGATACAAGTATTTCGTATCACTTCTCAACTACTGCTAAATATGATGAAGGTAGTTTCATCTTCTCGGCAGGATTTTTCCTGTCCGGGTACAATGAAGGTGAGCTTTGGACTAATGCAGTTGCCTCTGCTTCACTTGTCGCGGATTATTTACCGGGAAAAATTAATAGCGATCCCGAAGATAATTTGAATGTTATTTACTTAGTTAATAAAGATGATCCTCCTTTTGGCATAAGCTGGAAGAGATGGAAAGATGCTGTTTCTCTGGGTGCAGAATTTTATGATGGCGATAAGGATGGAAATTATAATCCTGTTGATAAAAACTGGAACGGTACCTGGGATCCGGAAGAAGATATGCCTGCCCTTATTGGAGATGAGACAGCCTGGTGTGTTTATAATGATGGTACACCTAAAGAGGAGCGAAGATGGAATACTGTTGATCCGCAGGGAATTGAAATTAAACAAACAATGTTTGCCACAAACCAACCGGATTTAGAAGAGGTAATATTTATAAAATATTCTATCCTAAATACGGGATTGGTTAATGATGTGATGGATTCGGTTTACTTTGGAGTATGGGAAGATGCTGATCTGGGTGATCATACTGATGATGTAGTAGGTTGTGATACTATGTTAAACGCTGGTTATAGCTATAACAACAACCCGGACAATATTTACGGAGAAAATTGCCCGGCTTTTTTTACAACTTATTTGCAGGGACCAGTTTATTACACTGGTGATAATACTGATACAGCAAAAATAAATTACGGCACCCGGATTGGTTTTGAGATAATTCCCGACGAAAAAAATATGGAATTAACATCGCACGTTTTTAACATTGGCGGGGATCCAAACTTGGAAGATCCAAATAGTAAATATGCAGCAAGAAACTATTTGGAAGGAAAAGACCGGTTTGGAAATTTCCCTGATCCCTGCAACTTCCCATATTGTGAGGTTAGGAATAGTGTAAACTGCAGCGAAGTTGATCCTCATTTTTGGGCTTCGGGTGATCCGGTTACCGATATTGGCTGGATAAGCATAGTCAATGAGGATACCAGAAATTTAATTAGCACCGGTCCCTTTAAATTAGAAAAAGATAAACCGCAGGAAATTATTGTTGCATATGTAATGGGCAGAGGAACCGATTATTTTAATTCAATTACAGTTGCAAGAGAAAATGTAATAAGAGCCATTGAAGAATATAAAAGTAATTTTGCTTCGATGACTTATACATCTCCGCCTCCAACTAATCCTGTTATTGATTATGTATTATATCATAATTACCCTAATCCATTCAACCCAACTACAACCATAAGGTATGAAATACCACAGGATGGTATTGTAACAATTAAAATATATGATATTCTTGGACAGGAAGTAACAACCATTCTAAATGAGTTTAAAAAAGCAGACAGGTACGAAGTTAAGTTTAACTCATTTGGTTTAGCAAGCGGAGTTTACATTTACAGGATGAAGGTGAACGACTTTATTGAAAGTAAGAAGATGATGCTTTTAAAATGAATGATATAAATATTTTTATTCCAGATTAAAATTATGAATATATTTTCAATAGTAATAGTTCTTCTAACTATATCAGTAAATCTATTTGCGCAACTTAATGATATAACTCATCTGCCATTACAAAATAATGCTGATACATTATTTGAATCTGCACCTGTTATAATTTCGGAAAGCAAAGTTATGATATTTTACGTTAACTCCTCAAAAGATACAATATTATCTGTCACAAGCAGAGATGGAGGAAACACCTGGGAAATTCCGGTTGAGGTAATAGCAGTAGAATTAGGATTACAACAATCATATTTTCATCTTACTGCAATTCGTTCATCTTCGGGAAAGATTCTGATTGCCTGGGCTGTTAGGAACAAGGGGATGTTAATTTTTTCTGATGATGAGGGAAGTACTTGGTCGGAGCCGCAGGTAATTTGGAGTATTGGTATTCCTGCCTTCAATAGGATAGAAAACCTGAACCTTTCGCAAATTGATGATGGCAGGATATTACTAAGCTTTAATAACCATTTTAATCGTGAAATTTATTTTTTTCAAAGTAGTAATGATGGAGTTACGTGGAGT
>Ga0209536_100013102_pt1 | contig 11979 bp, 9 predicted proteins | sample DeeMarSeWOR28_12_FD_187461 | JGI IMG/M metagenome (GOLD analysis project Ga0209536, IMG submission 187461) | Marine sediment microbial communities from White Oak River estuary, North Carolina - WOR-2-8_12 (SPAdes) (version 2) | ecosystem: Environmental > Aquatic > Marine > Intertidal zone >...
TAGGCCTCTCAGGAGGCTTCCAGACGGTACCCTCAACCATTATGCCACATGACTCACCGGTCGCAGGATCCTTTGGCCGCTCAGGAGGCTTCCAGACGGTACCCTCAACCATTATGCCACATGACTCACCGGTCGCAGGATCCTTAGGCCGCTCAGGAGGCTTCCAAACGGTGCCTTCGATGACGATATTGCATTCAGTCCCCGTAAGCATGTCTTTGGGCCTCTCAGGTGGTTTCCATACCGATCCCCCGAATGAGACGCCACAGGATGCACCGGTTGTCAGACTTTTAGATATTCCTCGCAATTCCATGAGACGTTTTCCTGTGCTATAAAATCCTGATAAGGCTAGGGCTCCCGTGGTTCCATAGACCGCTGTGGGAATGTACTCTATAGGGATGAGGAAAGTTGAGACCGTGTAGATAAACTCGGTTGGTTCATCGATGGTAATTTGAGTTGAAGATATTTGTATGGGGATTCCGAAGACTGTGAACTGGGCCCTGAGGCGGTAGGTGCCTGGAGGAAGGATAGTGCAGCCTGAGCCTTCCGAACCTGTTATTAGCTTCTGTTCGATTACACCGCCCTCAGATTCGATGGTGACGATGATGTTATTTATAGCCGCCCCACTAGCTGCATCAACTACTTTAACTGTGAAAGGAAGTTCCTCCTCCTGCGCCTGGACAGGCGTAGTGATAGAGACAAAAATAATCAGTAATGCTAAAATGAAAATGAAGAAATAACGTTTAACATTCATGATTCGAACGCTCAAACTATTATTTTACTCAATCCATTAAAGACTTTAGGTCTCAAATTTGATCACACAGATGTAAAAATGCGCGAGCGCTCCAGAGCCGCTCGCGAGAGCATGGAGTATCATATATGCATAGAACTTAAAAAGGTGAAAAGATCGAAACCATCTAATGAGACCTGAGCACAGCTGGTATCAAATCATAGTTTTGTAAATAAATTTATTAGATTTTTAAAAAATAAGGGGGATCCTATTGAGGTGGGGGTTGACCTGCTCCGCATTCGCCGCAGAACTTCGCTTGGCTCGGAATCACCTCGCCGCAGTTGGGGCAACTCTTAACATCGAAACCACTAGGAGGCACCAGACGACATTTGGGGCAAGCCCTATCATCTATCGACATCTGAGCTCCACAGTGCATACAGTACCGTCTCTTCTCGGTGAACCTTATTCTCACCGTCTTCTTCCGCACACCAGGTGCGCTGACAGTTAGCGTCACATCACCTACTTCCAACGATGAAACGATAGCGGCCTCCACTCTCGTCTCTCCTTGTTTTATAGAGATTCGCATCCCCTCCTCCTCCCTCTGGGTCAGCAGCGACTCGATTGCTTGCCTGACCGAGTCTGTGATCGTCATCGTCCCGGTCGCCTTGTCCTTCTTTATCTCGCTGGAGCTCACTAAGAGGCCGCCCGTGGTGGATATGGTCACCCTCGTGTCCTCCGTGGCCTCGTAAGGCCTTCCTTCGCTGTCCAGTAGTTCTATGGTTATTATGGAGGTTGATTTCCCGTCGGCGGGGATCTCCTTAGGCTCGAAGCCGATGTCGAAGTCAACGGCCTTGTGCACCTTCACTTTTGGTTTCATTTTCTGCATGTAGAAATAGGCCGCTGCTGCCGCTGCTACTATTAAGATTACTAAAATCGGTAGCCACGGAAAGCCACCATTACCATCGTCAGGTGGGATAACCGGATCTACCGTGCAACTGGTCGTCGCCATGTTGGTAGCCCCTATGTTGTCTGTCACCCTCAGGGTCACAGTGTAAGTGTTTGGTTCGGAGTATGTGTGGCTCGGATCAGCAATCGTGCTTGTTTGACCATCCCCAAAGTCCCAACTGTAGCCTATGATGGACCCATCTGGATCGTGGGACCCCGAGGAACTGAAGGAGATTTCGCTGTCCTCATCCCCCGAGTAGGGGCCGTTGATGACAGCAACAGGCGGAATGTTTACCGGGGTAACCTCACCGTCATGAATGGGGGTGATGAGATCAGTGTCCCAAACAGTATCCTTTATAGAATGATCATAGTAACCATATTTCACAGGTTGGATGTTTCCCGCTATCTTTCCAACGCCGTAGATATCAAATTTATAGGGTGCTCTGTCACCGTTCCCATCCAACTCGCAGTTACCAGTTATTCCATCGTAACCAGCAGCGATATCTGGTAGCACCCCTTTAATTGTGATTGCATTGACCGAATCTGTAGAGAATACTGACAGGGCATAGATCCAACAGATGTCATAAAGATTTGCTGTGTAAACATTGAAAGGCATACCTATTAATGAAACGAATCTTTCTTCAACATTTTTAGCAATAGTATCCTGAATGTACTGTTCGACACAAAATAGATATAAATGCTCGGCCTCGGACGGCATGGTTTCGATGACAGTTGGTAGTTGTTGTGAAGCCGCACGCGTGAACCATTTTAAATTATATATGGTGGGAAAATTCGAAGCGGCTTCTATTATGTTTAATAAATCTTCTATGTTATAAATAAGCAAAAATAGACCTACATGTTCACGCCCAAATATATCAGCAAGTTCCGTTGCATCATTCTCAACTCCGGATACGAAATCACGAAAATCAGAGGTACCAGCCTCATAGCGATGTCCATGAATTGTCTTACCTCCCTTAGTTGTAAAATCATCTTCAAACTGTTCATAATCACCAGCACGCGGGTCCGGATAGACCACTATCGCCGCTTCTAATCCCAAACTCCACATAGCGTCGGATATAGCTAGGTTATGCCAACGTTCCGGAATAGCTAATCTGAAGAGGTTGTCATTAGGGATTCTTATTTCATCCGCAGTCGAACTTGAACTAAATAATAACATTTCATTTTCATTGACATATGATAGAGAAGCTTGTGCCTGAGACGACCAGCCGCCTCCTATCAGGAGGTTGACTCCCATAGATCTGAACTTCTGAACATGTTCAAGGTGAAGAGCGGCATTTCCCTGAGCGTCCTCAATGATATAGGTGAAGCGGTAATCTAGCCCCTTGCTTGCCATATAGTTATTTATGTCATCATTTGCTATACTGATGATCGCAGCATAGTTATCTATTCCATTGGGAGCGATCACTCCTATCTGTACTGTCTTTTCACAGTACACAGGTTGGATGGATGAAGCCAATGACATGACCATCAATGTCAGGCTCAAAAACATCGCTTTAATCGAGAGACTTTTTTTTCGCATCATGGGTCATCATCACACAGAGTCCTATCATAATCTTGTTGTTTTCTTTAAAAGGTTGATTGTTAAATACAGAGAGAGGAACCCTATTACGGTCTTGTTACGCACGTTCGAGGCGCTCGCCATATAATATTATTAGAAGATGAATATAACGGATTTGAATACCTAACGATGAGGAGGAGTCTGGGTATCTCGAGGAAAATACCAGAACAAGACCTCATCGAGTCAAAAAGATCCAATCTTCTCGACCTATGGATACTAGATCATCGCGCGCACGTGAAAGTCGTGAACTGGTTTTTTTCCTTTTCTTTTTAAGTCTTCTTGACTTCTATCCGCTCCATCCTCGGGTATGGGACCTCCACTAGGAGATCGGCTTCGATCATATATTCCAAGGTCTTTCCGAAGACGTTTTCTGACCCCTCGTCCATTGACGTGTTGAATCCCTTAACAAGTTTCAGATTTACTCCTTGCTGGTCCAATGATGTTTCCTCCCTTAGTATAGCCTCCAAAACCTCAACGGCTATTGCGTCCCTTTGAGCCTCGTCGCTAGCCCAGACACCTATGTGGTATATCAGGTTTAACCTCAGGCCTTTGACCTCAAATGGTTTAAGGTACTTTACAGAGATGTTGTCCTCGCCCTTTTTGGGTGGTTTGTGGAATGTAACTGCGCCCCTACCATAATCCACAGTGTAGTTGGCCTCGTTGAGCCTGCTCCCTAAAGGGTGCTCCACTATCACGAGAGGTCTAACTGGTTTTTCGGAAAGAATGAACTCCTTATTCTCACCATCACCGCTGAATTTTTCTTGCGTGCGTACGTTTTCTCCACCTATTGAACTGCCGACTCCAACATCTTTGACATCGAAAGAAACGTTGAAGATGGAGATCGCTGGCAGCTTCTCCCCAAGCTTTATCTTCTTGGTGTCTATGTTTCCCTTTGGTACGCTTTTTAGCTGTTCCTTTAAGACTTCCTTTATCGCCGACTCTATCGTTTTAAACAATTCAGGAGCGACCTTCTGGTGATAACCAAATAATAGTGTTCTAAATTAAGATAAAGTTATTCCGTGGGCATAAGAAGCGGAAGTGCATATCCTCTGTAGTGTGTGTATATTATGTTATGCGAGCATGTATCTATGAGGAGCAAGTCGGTCTCAAGAAGGGTTTGACCCCTTCTTAAACATTTTAGACCCGACTTATCCGTCCCTATACTGGTCTGATCCTTGCCACGTGCTGAATCACGTTCGCAATCCTGGGCGAGTTCTCCTTGTCGATGTCCTTGAAGGAGATGTACCTGACCTCCTTGTCCGGGTTCGGGTTCTTGATCTCGTACTTGTACCAGACCCGCTCGTTCGGGGATAGCAGGTACTCGATGTATGGGTTCCTGTCGCCTTTGACCCGGAGCTGGGTCCAGTCGTGGACGACTAAGTCGCCCTCGGAGTGAAGCGTCCCGTCGACATACTCTAACGTGATCTCGAGGCAGCCTTTCTCGCTCAAGGCAGCTCCCGCCCAGTAGTACAAGACGTCGAAGTAGTCAAGAACTCCGAACTTGCAGATCTCACCGGCCTGTTCTTTACCGAGAACCCATTGCCTCGTGATATAGCCTAGGACGCTGGTGGCGTAGTTTCCCACCTCGCCTGATAAGTCCTCGTCAAGTTTGTACGACGAGCCAATGGGGCTGTCGAGGTTCGTCAGTGTGACGCTCTTCGCCATCCTGTCAATGTACTCTCTCAACACCCGGATCTCTTGTACCAGCATCTCCAAGTCCGCTTTGACGTCCTCCTGGATCTTGTTCCAGTCCTCGGACCTGATGAGCTCGCCCGGGTTCTTCCTAATAGGCTCAAACTTAGCCATTCCATCACTCCTTTACTATCTTGATGATCGCCCTTACTCCGGTGGCCTTAATGTATTCGACGGCCTCCTCAACTAGGGTTACGTCGTCCATCCTTGTAATCGCTTTTTGGGGTATCCTGATCTCGAAGGTGGCCGGCTGGTGTGCGACCCAATTGAAGGACAGCCTAACAGTCGGTATGCCGATAGCGAACTTTGACTCTTCGAAAATGGCGGCGTCGAACACCCCGATCTCCTCGCTTATAGGTTCCTCGTATCTCCATTTATGCTGTTTCCTCAGGAGCCTAGGGACAACAGTGGTTGAGAGGTTGCTTTTCACGCTCCTTCTGTCTAACTTACCTGTCCCTTCTTCCATGACCAGCTTCTGCCCTTTGAGGATGGGTCCTTTGTACGTGATAGACTCGTTGGTTTCTAGATTAGTGATCGAGGGATTCGTAATCTTCTCGCTTTCCGATTCTATACTGACCTCGATAGTCGGAGTTACGTCGAGCACGCTCTCACTTGAAAAAGCCCATATGTCGCCTGGGTTCACATCGAACGCCCTCTGCACCTCTATCGGAGGATTTTCAACTAACTCGAGAGGGTAGTCCCTCGAAAGGCCAAGAGTCATCCTAACTGAAGTCAACAATGCGTTTATAGTACCACCGCCTTTGAACTCAATCACCGCCTGTTTCAGACGGTTCCTGTACTCCGGGTCGCCTTCGTGTGGCTTCCTCTCGAAGCCATAAATAGCACCTAATCTGTCGAGGTTGCCCCCAAAGGAGGTGTCCACCCAGTGGGACCGCAGGATCGCGGTCACCTCCTTATCAGCTTCGTCAAGCCTCTTACCCATGGCAAATAGAATGTTGAATATGAGCGAGCTCCTGTCCCAGGACCTATAGAAGAGGGGGAGCCTGTTGATGATCCTCTTCGTCCTCTCCATTTCACACTCCTCTCCGCTCGAACGGCCTCACGAGCACGTTGACCTCCCTGACAAGGGCCATCTCGTCGGCCCTTATCTCGATGTTCTCTCTCGTGCTCTGGACTGCCTCCTCAACATCTTCTCGATAAGCGTTGATTGTTAGTTCGCTAACATCGTAGACGCCTTCGACACTAAACGCGGTATTAACAATTTTGTTGTAGACGATATCGTCGCCAATGTCCATCTCGGATAGGTAGCTCCTTATCTTGGACTCGACCTCTTTCTCCACTCTCGAGGGAACGGCTCCCTTTACTAGGTCGACAGTGAGGTCTATGTCAATATTGACGATTCCTGGCCGTGTAAACTCGACCCTTATCCCCGCCGCTCTTGTTTCGTCGATGACTCTCTGGATGTCTTCGGGGCTACCTCCCTGGACTATGATCTTGACAACACCGAGCACGCCGTCTGGCATGTCCTCGATCAGGATCGATGTGACTCCCTCCACACCCTTGACTGCGGACTCCAGCGAGGAAAAAGTAGCCTTGCCAGCGACCTCCAAGGCATGTTTGGCCCTCTCTCTTAGCTCTTTGTCAGACTCGGCGTCGACGCCAGTCAGGATGTCTCCGCGGTTGATGACGTACTCCACGCCGACAAGAGGCTGGGGCATCACCACGATAGACCCAGCGAAGACATTTCCAGCCTTCCCAGACTCCATGGCCTTGATGGGGACTATTGCCTCCCACCTACCCTGAGGTGTCCTTTTCAGAACCTTCTCATCTGTAGTCTCGAAGATCTTCGCGTCCTCGGTTCTCCTTGCGTAAGTGGATATGCTGGTCCCGGCAGGTATGGTGATCAGCTCGTAAGTTAAGTAATTCACATAAAACGTCGAGTCGGGGTCGGGTCTCTTGCCTTCGGCGAGCCATTCGACATTGTTGCCTACAAGTGTGTAGTCAGTGCCCTGCTTAAATTCATACGCTGACTCCTCCAGATTTCCCTCTATCTTCACGATCTGCTTGACAGGGGTGTTCTTCAGGGCATAAGAGTTCCTACCGTCTTGTAGGTGAGCCTCTTGTTCTATACTGATGTCTCCAGGATCGGTATTCCTCCCGAATGTAATTAACCCAGTCGCTGGATCAGCAGATTTTCGCTGAACGCCAAGGATCGACGCAACGAGGTCGAGAGAACTACCAGTGGCCGTATCGATGAAGCCAGCCTCGTAGACGTAGTTAAGTTGGGCATATAGGAAGTCCATCTCTCTACTGACAGCCTCCACAATTGTCCGCACAGCACTTCCAGGGTTGACATCGGTCAGACCCTGTGGCTCACCGATGGTGTAGTTGACGAAGAAAACAGTTTTTTCATCGGGTTTAGTACCGTCCAGCAACCACTCGAGCATGTCGCCGGCGAGCCTATAATCCGACCCTTCACTGAAAGTCATCGTCGTTCCACCCACTAATCCGTCGACCTTGACGATCTCCCTCACGGGAGTGTTCTCAAGCCTATACTTCGTCTGGAAGGCATCGTAGACATGTCTCTCGTTGACGACTCCCTTGGTTATCTGTGCGAGTATGCTGTCCCTCGTCTCCTCATAGGATCTCCTTCTGAAGGCCATCAAATCACCTCTAGGTAGAATGGGAAGACTATGTTTAGGATGCTTGTTAGGCCCGTAGCCCTGACTGAGATGCTGATGTCGATCCGGTTGAGGTCACCCTTGATCTGTTCCACGCTGATGTTAACAACTTCCTCCACCCTTGGATCCCGGTTCACACTCTCGAGCGCGTATATCCTAACGAGCTCCCTCGTCCTCTCGTTGTTGGGCTCGCCAATGAGTTCGTGTAAACGTGAGCCATAGCTCGAGTGACCTATGTCAGTCAGTTCTCCTTGCATCGTGTTTAGCCTCATGATGATGGCTTGAGCCAGGTTGTACTCTTCTCCTATGGTCTCTAGGTCTCCAGATGGGCTTATATTGAGATCGTAGCCTGGATCTTTTTCGACGATTTTCAGGTCCCTTCCGAGCTGTTCCGTAGACATTGTTTCTACCTCTGACTATAACATAGGTATTTTTGGGAGTTTAGCCATCTTAATAATTTTGTGCGCTTCCAAGGCTTTGATCTTATCGGAATGTCTAGCGACTCGTTCATTAGAGAACACCAATTATGGATTAATGTTTACCATAGCTCCCTTTAGCGTTAACGGTGCGGAAGCCTCGATATTTGCCGTTGCCGACGCTTTTATCTCAAACGTGGCAGAGCTTTCCATCTTGACTCCGCTCTCGCCTTTTATCGTTGCATTCGTCCCAGCCGTGATATTCATATCTTGCTTACTTTCAATCGTGATTTTATCCGCGTTGAAGATCATTTCGCCGCTGGCGGTGATACTGACCTTTTCGTTCGACTCAACCTCGATGTCCCCATCTCTGTTGATCTTGAGCATGGTTTTCCCCGCCTCTACGTTCAGGATATCGTCCGTTACCGACAATATTATGCCGCTGGGGAGCTCCATGTGGAGCCTTCTAAGATCGGCGTTCTCTGAGTAGGGTGGAATGTAGATTATCTCCTCTCCGTCGTTGGCTGGAGGCCTGTCTTCTGCGGTGTACAAGCGACCTATCAATATTGGAGCGTTGATATCCCCATTTAGGAAGGTCACTAGCACCATTTCGTCCACCTTCGGTATGTGCGCGAGCCCGATGTGCTGCGTCGCGACAGGAACCTTCTGCAGCTCCAACCCCGTGTTCTTCAACTTCACGTTGCACTCGTAATTGTCCTTGTCACCGTCGCTCGCATGTGGGAATATGGACGTAACAACACCCAACTCTGCAACATGGATCTTCCTTATCTCAGCCTCCACTATCTTCCTGATAACCTCAACCATTCCTGACATGTTCACTTACTCCATCCGATCTGGGTCGTGAATCCCGATGCTTTGCTGATGTAATGTTCCACGCTCCGGACCTGGAACTCCCCGTTCATCTTCGAGTTACTCATCCCCTTGATCTCGACGGTTTCTCCAAGCTTTATACCCGCATCGCCCACGATCTTTACAGCCCCAGAAAATGTCCTAGACATGTTCTCCATCAAGGCCTCAGCCACAGTACCCGCCGCACCTGTCTCCTTTATGCTGGCGTCCTGAACCAAGATCTCGGCACCCATACTGCTCGATCCTTCCTTAGTACCCGAAACCTCTTTCTTGGTGAGCCAAGGCCAGGAGTCCGCGCCCTTAAAGCTTGAGGCACTCTCTCCCTGGACCATCACGCTCTTGACAGTGGGTCTGTCCTCCTGGACTTCTGCCTGGATCACATTCATACCATACTCCAGCACGTGGACGGTACCCTTAGTGTATTTTTTAAAGACCAGATCGCCTTCCGGAGTCATGTACGCGTCGAATCCACATTTTCGAGCCAGTTCGCGGATGTGTTCGTGAGCGTTCTTGCTGTCGTCCAAGTAGTAAACCGAGAACTTGACCCCATCAGACGCGTCCGGCTTTATACCAGCCTTATTAGCCAGGTCCTTGACGATTTGACCAGCGTTCATATTCAAGTAGACTTGGTTGACCCTTAACTCGAGAAGCTTCGTGGCCTTGTTCAGCCCCCTAACCATAATGTCTGAGACACCTGGTCTGACGCCGTCCACCGTGCCCTTAAAGATCTCCTTGAGGTCGTCCTCGTAGCCGATCTGTATCGAGACCTCGTCTCCCTCCTTGATCTTCGTGGTCTTGTCGCTTACTCCGAAAACTATTTCAAAGCTGTCAGCTGGTATATCGATGTCCTGGGTCACCCTGATGCTCACTAAGGGGCTTTGTGCGTCTAGTTCGAAGGTTTCTGATCCGATCTTGACCTTATAGGCGGGCTTGAGCATCTGAACTTCAGTCCTTCTTTATCACTGTATATATATAAAATACGCAGAGAGCTAAAAGGGTCATATCGAATTTAAATAAAAATATTTGATATGCGCGAGCATTAATTATTTTCCCTTCATCTGTAAATAGGTTTTGGCCACTTGTTTACGTAAACTTTCCAGTCAACTCCTCTGTTTCCTCAAGCTTGAATTTATTTCCACCTTACAGGAATATTTTATTTAGCGCATATTTTTTTATATAAAGCATATAAAGTTCAACTGATTATGGTGTATTCATATTGGCTGAAGAAAAGGAGATCAAGGTCCCAGTTATCGTCCCGAATGTGATAGAAAGCGTCAAACTAGTCCATGATAATTGGATGCCCATTCAAAATAGAGAATACAAACATGATCAACCCGACGGGAGTACAATCGAAAACAAAACCGGAGAGAGCGGCTTTATAAAGGAGCGAAACTTCATCGCCGGAAAAAGGAAGATTACACTGAAGACTTTACAAGGTTCAGACAAGGACGTTGAGGGGGGGGATAATCCAGGTCCCATTCCGGCCCTAGATCTGAGGAACCGTAGCGATGGAGGCGACGGCCCCCTTAGAAGGGGGGACTCCCGATCGGATTTAGTTAAGCATCTTCAACAAATGCTGAGTGCTCTCAAATATGATCTCGGGGACACAGGTCCTGACAACGATGGGGTCGATGGCGATTTTGGCGCAAAGACTCAGATAGCCGTGGAGGAATTTCAGAAATCGCATAAGGATTGGGAAGGAAAGCAGCTTCTCAAAGATGGTCGCGTAGGACCCAGGACCTCCGATGCCCTCAACCGGACCCTTGTGGGATTCTGGTACGATAAGTACGAGACCCCCACGGAGCTGACGGATACCCTCAAGCTCGTGACCGTCACTGATAAGGTTGCGGTAGAGAAAGGTGTAGACCTCTAGGTGATTTGAATGAGCGGTGAAAGTAAGGCTCCTCAAATTAAGCGTTATGTCATACAGGTGAACCCTGGACGGCCGCGGCTGGGGATCGATCTCACGTTGTGCCCTAAGTCAGTTTTGCCCGATGCCCGCAACCAGAAAACAGAGTTTACTGCGAGGATCTATGCCTTCAAGGATGGGAGATGGGTGTACCCTGGTGAGAAGAGGAAGATCACATTCAGTTTCAAGAAGGTCTCTAAGGAGAGTGGCGTCTGCATGAACTATCCAATTAAGAAAAGAGATAATGTTACGCCAGCCTCCGCGATTGAAAGTAACACAAATCCCGATCTCTTCTTCCCCGAAGACGATGATAAGATGAGGGACTTCGATTTTGATGATGATGAAACAGATGCCGATGCGAATAAAAAATGCCCCACTGAGATCCTTGTGGCCAACGATAATCCTGCTCACAGCCACCATTACAAGAAGGCTACCACAAAAAGGGCTGTAACTGAGGCGAAGGTCTTGGTACGGTGCGAGGACTACGGCGCCTTCGGCATTCTGAAGGCTGAGGCTGATGACTGCGAGATCCTTAAGCCGAGGGAGAGAGCTGCCGTGTGTAGTCAGGAATTGGGAGACAACGATGTAAAGTTCCCTAGGGATGATAACGGGAATGATATAGCGGATGGAGCCCCTCAGGATAAAAAAACGGATGGCACAACTGCCCCAGCGGACGAAGACGAAGACGACACGCCTCACTCAACCGACCACAAGGGGGATGGTCTCACCAACTACGAAGAATACCGGGGTTTTATAGTAAAAGAGGGGGGAGCTAAGAGGCACAAACGGACGAATATTAAAAATAAAGATGTCTTCATATATGATGTAGACGACCTCAAAACAGGTACCTTTAGTGCGTCCGGACTGACTATAAATTTCATCCATGGACCCGGATTCTACAACGGTAATTCAAGTCATGATAATGATTCTCCACCAACTCCCAGCGATAGACAGTTAATAAACTGTAACAGGACGAGTCATTCAGGCGGGGAGCAGCACGGATTAAGATTGGTGGATAAAGACTTGTCTGGCGATGGCTGTATAGGCTATAACTATGGAGGAAACGTACCTATTCTTCCCAAGACTTCAAATTATGTGGCAGTTGATCAAACTCAACTGGCCACTATGGTCGCTGGAAGATTAGCTAAGACTATAGCACACGAACTAGGACATGCAGTCCATGTAGTTCATCACGGCGA
>Ga0209536_100013103_pt1 | contig 11979 bp, 10 predicted proteins | sample DeeMarSeWOR28_12_FD_187461 | JGI IMG/M metagenome (GOLD analysis project Ga0209536, IMG submission 187461) | Marine sediment microbial communities from White Oak River estuary, North Carolina - WOR-2-8_12 (SPAdes) (version 2) | ecosystem: Environmental > Aquatic > Marine > Intertidal zone >...
CGCGACGCAGCGCCTCGATGCGCTCCGAGATCGGCGGATGGCTCATGAAGAGCTTCATCATCGCGCTCTTGCCGCCCGAGATGCCAAGCGCCTGCATTTCCTGCGGCAGCTGCGACGGCACATTCGATTCCAGTCGCTGCAACGCGTTGATCATGGGCTCTCGTCCGTTGAGCTTGGCCGAGCCTGCGTCCGCCCGGAACTCGCGCTGGCGGGACACCCACATCACGATGATGCTGGCCAGGATGCCGAGCACCAGCTGGGCCACGATCACGGCCCCGAAATAGCCGATACCGTAGCCCGACTCGTTGCGCAGGATCACCCTGTCCACGAAGTGACCGACGATCCGCGACAGGAAGATGACGAACGTATTGACGACACCCTGTACAAGCGTCAGCGTCACCATATCGCCGTTGGCCACATGCGAGATCTCGTGTGCCAGAACGGCCTCCACTTCCTCTTTCGGCATGCCGCGCAGCAGGCCCGTGCTGACGGCAACGAGCGCTGAATTGCGTCGCGCGCCGGTGGCGAACGCGTTCATGTCGGGCGCATCGTAGACCGCCACCTCCGGCGTCTCGATGCCGGCTTCGCGCGCCTGTCTTTGCACCGTTGCGACGAGCCACGATTCGGCCGAGTTTTGCGGCTGCGTGATGACGCGGGCGCCCGTAGAGCGCTTGGCCATCCACTTCGACAATGCGAGAGATATGAACGAGCCGCCGAAACCCAGCACCAGCGAGAACACCAGCAGCGCCTCGTAGTTGATGCCGACCTGCTGCTCGTCGAGATAGGAATCGATCCCCAGCAAGCGCAGCACGATGCTCAGGACGAGCAAAATAGCCACGTTGGTGGCGATGAACAGCATTACGCGTTTGACCATAATCGGTACTCCGAATGTAAATCAGGCTTCAGAAATGATGGCGGCCGCGGCGCTTTCAAGGCCGCGGCCACCCGTTTCAGAAGCGCCAGCCAACCCCCAGCGAGAGCGTCAGGTGGTCGTAATCGCTCTCGATGGTCTGCGACGTATCGGCGGGCAGCTTCATGCGTACGCTGCTGGCCGCAAGGTAGGTGGCCGCGGCGTCCACGAACCAGCGCTCGCTGAAGTCGTAGCGCCCGCCGACCTTCAACTGCCAGGCCGTGTCGTCCGTTTCGAACGAAATCTCCTGCTCACCACCGTTGTCAAAGTCGATATCGATCTCCTGGAGATACACCAATCCCGGTCCGGCATAGCCGCGCAGCTTACCGCTGGAGCCGATGTCGAACCGGTATAGCGCACTGACCGCAAAACCCAGCGACGCGAAATCGCCACCGTTGAAATCGCCCAGTCCGGCCAGGCTCACCGGGTCCAGCTCGTTTCTCCGGTACATGAGCTCGCCCTCGAGGGTCCAGCCGTTGTCGAAGCGGTAGCCAAGCGCGCCGCCCCCGGCGAAGGAGGCATCGTATCGCCCGCCCGCCGTACTCGTGTTGACGCCGTCACTGAAGGTCAGTGTCGCTGACGATAGTGTTCCGGCGCCGATGCTCGCACTTGCGTAGAATTTCTCCGCTTCGTCGGCGCGAGCTGTGCCTGCCAGGACGACGACTGCTACCAGCGCGGTGATTGTGCCAAACAAAGTGTTGTCTTTAATCATCGTTTTCTCCTCCTCCTGAATCGGTTTTTCCGATGTCCGTATGTCGAGGAAAACGATGCCACTGCGCTCGCGAAAAAGCGTCTCCGGTGCGTTTCGGTTTGTTTCAGCTTGCAACGACTCCTAGGGCTTTTGTGACAATTTTCGGTAACGGAACCAGAGGCGCAGGCCAAGTAACAGCGTGAGAATGACGGCGTACATCAGTGGATCGCGTATGTCGTTCTTCACCTGCCACCAGTAATGCCAGACGCCGAGTACGCCCGCAGCGTAGGCGCCGTAGTGCAGCTGCTGCCAGCGCTTGCCCAGCCGCCTTCGCATGCCGTTGGTTGACGTTACGGCCATCGCCGTGAGAATCAGGAGCGCAGCGAAGCCGATGGTGATGAACGGCCGCTTGACGATGTCCTCCACGATCGCCGACCAGAGCACGCCCTGATCGAGGATCAACCAGACCAGGAAATGCAGTAGCGTATAGAAGAAGGCAAACAGCCCCAGCATGCGCCGGAATCGCTGCAGCCAGTTCCAGCCCGTAAGCCGTCGCAAGGGCGTGACCGCGAGCGCGATCATGATGAAACGGAGTCCCCAGTTGCCCAGGCGATCCTGGATCTCTTCAACGGGGTTAGCCCCGAGCGTGCCGGTAATCTCGAACGTGTCGCCGAGCAGCAGCAGCCCCGGCACCAGGCACAGCACGAAGACAACAGGCTTCCAGACGAAGCGTATCTGCGTGAGCGTATTCAAGGCTCAATAATTTTTGCGGAGGTCGAGACCCGAGTACAGGTGTGCCACGTGTTCGCCATAGCCGTTGAACATCAGCGTCGGCTGCTTGCTGGCGAATCGTCCACTGCCGATCCGACGCTCGCGCGCCTGGCTCCAGCGCGGGTGGTCGACTTCGGGATTTACGTTCGCGTAAAAGCCGTACTCCCAGGGCTGGGCGATGTTCCAGCTGGTTGGCGGCTGCTCTTCGACGAAACTGATGCGCACGATGCTCTTGATGCCCTTGAAACCGTACTTCCAGGGCACGACCAGTCGAATCGGCGCGCCGTTGGGGTTCGGCAGCGCTTCGCCGTAAAGACCGACTGCGAGTATGGTCAACGGGTTGGTAGCCTCGGCAATGGTCAGGCCCTCCTGATATGGCCACTCCAGCACCGGACGTCGCTGACCGGGCATGCGCACCGGGTCGTGCAAGGTTTCGAAGGCGACGTACCTGGCATTCGACGTCGGCCGGTGATGCTTGACGACATCTGCGAGGGAAATGCCCACCCATGGGATCACCATCGACCACGCTTCGACGCAACGCATTCGATAGATGCGTTCTTCGAGGTCGAACGGCTTGATGAAATCGTCGAAATGAAAGGAACCCGTTTTCTCGGCGTGCCCGTCTACCGTGATGCGCCACGGGCGCGGTTCGAAGTCCTTCGAATTCCTGGCCGGATCGTCTTTCGCCGTACCGAATTCCCAGAAATTGTTGTACGTCGTGATGTCGTCGTAGCTGGTGGGCGGCTCGTCGGTGCTGAACTCGCTCTTGCGCACGTCGGGGAGTTTCGCAAACTCGCCACGTGGAACGACCGCACCGAGTACGGGGGATGCGAGCGCTATACTGCCGGCAGCGGCTCCCGCTGCCATGAACTGCCTGCGGTTGAGATAATTCTCCCTGCTCGTGATTTCCGACGGGCGGATGTCGGCGGGTTTGCGAATCAGCAAAGCTCTCTCCTGGATTGAACCTGTATTCAATAGACCGGTGCAAAGGCGACAATATTGCACAATCGCGCGCGCCTGGTATCTACTGCTACAACTTGTTACGGATGCCGGGTTATGTCAGCAGCGCCGAAAATCGAATCCCGCCGTGTCCTGCAGGCGTACTACGCAGCCACCGTCGTCTTCCTGTTGCTGGATTACGGTGCCGGCCTGAACCTGCGAGTTGCAGCGCTGGAGGGCTTCCCGGACCTCAAGGCAGGTTATTACCTCGTCATATTCGCTTGTCTCGGACTCACGCTCTGGCGGCCGGCATGGTCGACAGCGATCGGGGTCGTCGAGTCTCTGGCGACGCTGGTTACGCTCATATTCAGCATTGCGCTGCGCTCCATGCTGCTGGGGCCGCAAATGCTCGAGACCGGCGCCGGCCTTGTCGGCATGACCGAGATCGTAAATTTCCTGATTTCCGGGTCGATTGCCTGGTACGCGTGGCAGCGCGGCATGACACAGTTGTTCGGGCCACGGCCGTAGCCGCTGGCGGGAAAATGCCGGTAATTTCGTCGAACGCCGGGAAAGTTCCGCGAATTATTCATCTCTGCGTCGTTCTAAGTCATTAAGGCCTGGTCAAGGTGGCACAGGCAAGCTTGATATCAGGACAGGCAACACCACTTCTGCTGGCATGGAGAAGGAAGTCACATGAGCGCATCGATACCCCATCTTACCCGAACCCGACCCGCCGGCCCGGACCAGCGGCTGGCGCCCGGGGCTGCGTTGCACGTCGAGGTCATTGCCGACCTGGTGTGCCCGTTTTGCTATATCGGCAAACGCCGCCTGGACCAGGCGATGCAGGCAGTGCAGGGGCCGAGCGACGTCAGCTGGTATCCGTACCAGCTGAACCCCGATATGCCCGAGAAGGGCATGTCAATGGAGGAGTACCTGTCGCTGCGCTTCGGCAGCCCCGCAAACGTGCAGCCGGTGCTCGATCAGCTGGCCGTCGACGCCCGCCACGAGAACATCGAACTGCGCTTCGATCGTATCCGGCACGTGCCGAATACGCTGCGGGCTCACCAGGTGATGTACCTCGCGGAGACGCAGCGCAGGAATCAAAGTGCGCTTGCCGAGGAACTCTTGACGGCATTCTTCCGTCGCGGCGAGGACATCGGCGACAGGGAAATTCTCATCGAACTTGCCGCACGCCACGGCCTGCTGCCCGATGACGTCGATCGCGTAATGGACGATGACAGCTCGCGGCAGATCGTGCTGTCGCGCGAGGCGCAGGTCCGGTCGAGCGGTATCTCCGGGGTGCCGGGCTTCCTCCTGAACCGCCGGCTCCTCGTGATTGGCGCACAGGACGAAGACACGCTGGTGAATGCATTCGACCGCGCCATGTTCGGCGAGGGCAACGACGCGATCATCTCGCCCGCGCTGCACTAGGCTCGTATCAGCCCGGTTGGCGCTTCAGCCAGTCGATCATCAGGCGATTCACTTCATCGGGTTGTTCCTGCTGGCTCCAGTGCCCGCAGTGCTCGAGCATGTGAATCTCGAGCTCGGCAACGAGCGGTTTCATCGCCTCGATGTGCTCGAGGGCGACGACGACGTCGTCGACGGCACCGATGAACAGCGTCGGGATCGTGATGCGTTCGTCGAAGGCTGCCTGTGTCTCCCAGTTCAGCGTCCAGTTGCGGTACCAGTTGATCGCGCCCGTGAATCCGGTCCTGGCAAACGCCGCGGCAAAGTGATCGCGTTCGGCATCGGTGAGGAGCGGGTCACCACTGCCGTGGCTGCGCGCCATGGCATTGAGAAGGCTCAGCGTCTTCATCTCCGCAGGCAACTGGTCGAACTGCTGCCGCGATATTTGCCCGCGCCGCATCATCACGTCGAAGACGTGCGCGGGATCGCGGGCAAAAGCGTGGTCTGCCTCGTCCGAGTCCTGGAAGTTGACGATGTAGAAGTCGTCGCCGAATCGCTCCCGCATGACCTCGATCGGGTCGACCGGCAGCCGCGGATAATGCGGAATGTTGAGTATCACCATGCGATCGATTCGCTGGGGCGCGCGCATCGCCATCTGCCAGAGCACGAGCGCGCCCCAGTCATGCCCCACGAAAGTGGCGGAGTCGAGTTCGAGCGCGTCGAGGAGACCGTGGATATCGGCGATCAATTCCTCGATGCGGTAGTCGCGAACGTCGGGCGGCACATCACTGCGGCCGTAGCCGCGCTGGTCCGGCGCGATTGCGCGATAGCCGGCTGCCGCAAGTGCGGGCAGCTGGTGGCGCCACGAGAACGCCAGTTCGGGGAAGCCGTGCAGCAGGACAACGGGCGGGCCCTCGCCCTGTTCGTAGACCGCCAGCCGAACGCCGTTGGTCTTGACGTACCTCGGCGCGGGGAAATCGACGGCGGGTGAGTCCGTCACTCGACGCTGCTCGCGCAGTCGATGCACAGCCGTGCCGTCGGATCAGCGTCGAGACGCCGCGGGTTGATCGGCTTCTCACAATGCTCGCAGTCGCCATAGCTGCCGTCATCGATGCGCCGCAGCGCGGCATCGATCTCGCGGAGCTGTGCGGCGCGCCGCTGCCCGGATGCCTGTGCCATGGCCTGCGCCTGCAGGGCATCCATTCGTGACAGCCTGCCGACCTTGCTCTGGTCCAGCTCCACGACAGCGGTGGGGTCGTCCCCGGTGTCCGCGCTGCTTTCGAGTTCGTTCTTCATTGCGAAGAGTTTTCGTTTCATGCTGTCCATATTGCCCCCTATCCTAACGATATCTGCCTCACCGTGCCGGGGATGGACACCGGAACGCTTGTGTTTTCGCGCCCCAGAGGCTAGTTTTCGCGACAAGACGTCGATGGGGACGAACAGGCGGGCCATTCGGGCCTGAGCGACCGGGGGACGGTGTGAGCCCCGGGCCGGAATCCGCCGAATATCACCCCGGAGTCGCTATCCGAACGGGCTGCGCGCAACCGGCCCCAGTAGAGATAGCCGGCTGGTCCACGAGACGGACGGCGGACCAGGAGGTCCATGAGGTGGCCGAGGCCACGAAGCCGGGTGGTACCGCGATGATTTTTGTCGCCCCGGGCGCAGCTGATGCGCCCGGGGCGTTTTTATTTGTGTGTGCAGGAGTGCGCCTCGGCCCGCGACCGCGGTTCGAGAACCGCTCCTGCAGCAGCAGATCGGAGAAGATGGTTTGACGTTCAAGGAAGTTTCGAGTCGATACGACGGGCCCGCGCTCGAAGAGGAAGTGCTGGCGTTCTGGCATGAGCACCGCACCTTCGAGCAGACGCTCGCATTGTCAGAAGGCCGCCCGCGGTTCAGTTTCAACGAGGGTCCGCCCACAGCAAACGGCAAGCCCGGTATTCACCACGTACTCGCGCGTACGTTCAAGGATATCTTCCCGCGCTACAAGACGATGCGCGGTTACTTTGCGCCGCGCAAGGCGGGCTGGGACACCCACGGCCTCCCTGTCGAGCACGAGGTCGAGAAGCTGCTCAAGAAAGAGGGCAGGATCGAAAGCTACGACAAGGACGAGATCGAGAAAAAGGTAGGAATCGACGAATTCACGCGCCTGTGTCGCGAGTCGGTCATGACCTATATCGGCGACTGGGAAAAGATGACCGAGCGCATGGGCTTCTGGGTTCACCTGGACGAGGCTTACTACACGCTCGACAACAGCTACATCGAGTCGGTGTGGTACCTGCTCAGGACAATTTTCGACAAGGGCCTGATCTACCGCGGCTACAAGGTCGTGCCCTACGATCCGCGCATCGGCGCCACGCTGTCGTCGCATGAACTGGCGCTGGGTTACAAGGAAACCGAGGATCCCTCGATTACCGTTCGCTTCAGGGCGGAGGGTGAGAAGGACACGTACTTTCTCGTCTGGACGACGACGCCGTGGACGCTGCCGTCGAATCTCGCGCTCGCCGTCGGCGAAGACATCGACTACAGCTTCTGCGAATCGGACGGCCAGACGCTGATCCTCGCGGAGGCACTGCGGGAGTCCGTATTCCGGGACATGGAACACACGGTCGTGAAGACCGTCAAAGGCAGCGACCTTGTCGGTATGCGTTACGAGCAGCTGTTCGACTATCTCGAGGTCGACGCGCCGAATGCATTCCAGGTCCTTGCCGCGGATTTCGTCAGCACCGAAGACGGCACCGGCATCGTGCACACGGCGCCCGCGTATGGCGTCGACGACCTTGCTTTCGGGCAGCAGCATGGCTTGCCCGTCGTGCACGGCGTGGGCCTCGACGGCAACTTCATCGACGCCGTCGAACCGGTGGCCGGTATGTTCTTCAAGGATGCCGACAAGCCGCTGATCCGGATTCTGAAAGAACGCGGCATGATGTTCCGCTCCGAGCGCTACACGCATAACTATCCGTTCGGCTGGCGCACGGGCGACCCGATCATCTATTACGCGAAGAACGCGTGGTATATCCGCACCTCCGAGTTCCGTGAGCGCATGAGCGAACTCAACCAGACGATCAAGTGGGTGCCGGAGCATATTCGCGACGGCCGCTTCGGCAAATGGCTCGAAAACAACGTCGACTGGGCGTTGTCGCGGGAACGATTCTGGGGAACTCCATTGCCGGTGTGGACCGACGGGCAGGGTGACTACGTCTGTATTGGTTCGGTGGAAGAGTTGAGCGAACGGAGCGGGCGGGATCTGAGCGACCTCGACCTGCACAGGCCAGCGGTGGACGACATCACGTTCGAAAAGGACGGCAAGACCTGGCGGCGCGTGCCCGAGGTAATCGATTGCTGGTTCGATTCGGGCGCAATGTCGTATGCGCAGTGGCACTACCCGTTCGAGAACCAGGATATCTTCGAGCAGCACTTCCCGGCGGACTTCATCTGCGAAGCCATCGACCAGACGCGCGGCTGGTTCTACACGCTGCACGCGATCGCCACGCTGGTGTCGGACAGCGTCGCCTACAGGAATTGCATCTGCCTGAACCTGATCGTCGACAAAGACGGCAAGAAGATGTCGAAATCCCTCGGCAACATCGTCAATCCCTACGACGTGTTCGACACGGTCGGCGCCGACGCACTGCGCTGGTACTTCCTCGCGCGGCTGTCACCCGACATGCCGAAGCGCATCTCGGTCGACATCGTCGCCGACGTGGCGAGTTCCTTCATCAATACCTTCTGGAATACCTACGGTTTCTTCGTGCTCTACGCGCGCCTCGACGAGGTGGACGTGTCGAAGCACGTCCCGGTCGAAGCGCGGCCCGAGATCGACCGGTGGGCGCTGGCGCTGGCGCACCGCACGATTACCACGGTCACAGATGCGCTGGACGACTACGACGCCAAGACCGCGGGCGAGGCGATCGAGTCCTTTATCGACCAGCTCAGCAACTGGTACGTGCGGCGCAACCGCCGTCGCTTCTGGAAGTCGACGGATCTCGACGACAAGCACATGGCTTACCTGACGCTGTACGAGTGCCTCAAGGTGGCTCACGAGCTGATGGCGCCGTTCGTACCGTTTCTTGCCGAACACGTCTACCAGAACCTGGTCAGGAGCGTCGACAGCGAAGCACCCGACAGCGTGCACATGGTCCCGTGGCCGGAGGGCGATCCGGCCTGGAAGAACGACGAGTTGCTGCGCGACATCGGCGTGGTGCAAAAAGTCGTCGGCCTCGCGCGTGCGGCGCGCGGCCAGTCCGGGGTTCGCACCAGACAGCCCCTGTCCCGGCTCCTGATCCGGGCACCCAGTGACGAGGCCGCGGCAGCGCTCGGGGATCACCAGGACCAGATTCTCGAGGAACTCAACGTGAAAGCCATCGAGTTCATCGCGCGCGATGCCGGTCTCGTCAGCTACCGGATCAAGCCGAACCTCCCCGTGCTCGGCAAGCAATACGGCAAATTGATCCCCGTGATCAGGAAAGCACTCGGAGAGGCCGACGGCGCGGCGATCGCCGGTGCCGTCGCACGAGGGGAAACGTTCGAAATTGACGCGGGTGGTGAGAAGCTGGAACTCAGCGGCGACGATGTGCTGATAGAAACCGAGTCAGCGGAGGGTTATGCCTGCGGCGAAGACGGAGGTTACCTGACGGCACTGGATACCAGCCTCGACGAGGACCTCGTGGAAGAAGGCCTGGCGCGGGAAATCGTTCGATCCATCCAGGATGCGCGCAAGCAGGCTGGCCTCGAGGTTTCGGACCGCATCGTGCTGGGAGTAAATGGCTCGCAGGGAATAGAGCGCGCGCTCACGAAGCACCGCGATTACATCATGTCTGAAACGCTGGCAACGGTATGGGAGACGGGGCAGGCGGAGCCGCTGTACACCGCCCGGCGCGAGCTGAGCGACGACCACTGGACGCTGGAATTCAGCAAGGTCTCGTGACTCGCGGTCCGGCTGTGCCGATGACGGGTGATCAGGAAGCCGACTTGACGAGGAACGGCGGGAGCTTGTCGGCCTCGCTATGCAGCGGCAACGGGTCCTGCAGATTTTCGCCCTGGCGAATGACCTCGCCGTAAAGGCTAACCACCGCAGCGGCGCACTCGGTGGCGTCTTTTACAGACATCTTGCGAACCGAGGCGCAGATCGGGCCCTCGCCATTGAGCGGCGCGACGCAGTACAGCCTGGAGCGCAGCTCCCGGAACGGTTGTTTCAGTTCCCGTGGCAGATCGTCCTCGGCTATATCGTTCAGATTTTCCCGGAAGGCCTTTATAAGTCTCTGTTTTATATGGCCATCGCCGGCGAGCATCGACACCGCGGCATGAAAGCGGTCGACGTGGTAGGTCATGTCCACTCCAGCGTTCGTGTTGTTCTTATGCCGCTCTTTGCAAACTTAGCGGCTTGATACGCTTCCTGAGCCGACTACCTCCTGTAGTCACCGATCTCCGAGAAGAGCGTCACGTTCCTCCTTGAACTTTCAGATACCTGCGCACAGTTCTTATAACAGAGATGCCAAAGCACGCGCAACTTAAACCGCATGGCGGCTGCGGCCGGGCAACGCCTAGTCTTCGCGAACGGGGTAGTAAACGTCGGTGAGGAGCTCCGCCTCCGCTACGCGGGTTGGATCGCTTACGTAAGTTTCCCAGGCGTCGCCGTTGCGATCGAGGCCCAGTGCGGTGAGATAAGCGGCGATCTTGCGATGCGTCGAGCCGAGATGTCGGTAGGAACCCACGTGGCGGACGCGGATTGCCGGGCCAGAATAGGTCTGGCCCAGCTTTACGGCGGCGCCACCGCGTGACGTTTCATCGGTGACAACGCGCACCGGTATCGCTGCATCGAAACGCAGCTGGCTGCCGTCGAAACCACGGACGATGGACATCGGGGCACCCGCCTCCGCCAGGCCGCGGTCATCGATGAAAGACAGGATTTCGAAGTACGCCTTACCCATGGCCTCGGAGATCGCCGCCGGTTCGGGCAGAGACGTGGTCGGCAGATAGGCGATTTGCAGCGGTTCGACGACAACGTGCTCGACGTCGAGGTCGCCGAAGTCGGTGCGCGGCAGGGATTCGGCCAGCTCCTTTAGTGCGGCGATGCCGGTCTCGAATTCACGCTTCACTACGCCCGCGAGCAACAGCGCGAAGTAGCGGCCGACGAGGTTCAGGCCGTGGTCGTGGGCAAATCCCCACGTCACGCGGGTGTTGCCGTCGTCGCGCCCGATGTCGAACCAGGTGCGTGCCTCGCCCGGCTCGCCCGGGTTGATCGTGGTCGCCACGTGCTCGTGGGGTCGACTCTCCACGATCGTCTGCGTACCGCTGCCGACGATCGCGCCGTCCCACGTGACAGTGGCGCCCACACCTCGAGGCGGCCCGGAAAAGACGACACGCGCATTCGGATCGGTGGCGGTCCTCGGTGACCACAGATCGACGCGGCGAAAGTCGTTGACGAGAGCGAACAACGTGGCCGGAGGCGCATCGACGAGTGCGCTGACCTCGACGCGGCTGTGCCTCGGTAGCAGCAATCCGACAACGATGAGCAGAGCGACGATCGCGCCGATGGCATACAGAAATTTTTGCACGCCGTACTCTGGCACAATGCGCCTATGAATGCATCACAGACCAGGCGCCTGCCTATTGGTGTCTTCGACTCCGGCGTCGGCGGGCTGACTGTCCTCCGGGCGCTGCGTCAGGCACTGCCAAACGAAGACCTCATTTACCTCGGCGATACTGCGCGGCTGCCCTATGGCACCAAGAGCCCGGCGTCGATCAGCCGCTATGCGGGGCAGGCAACCGCACAACTGCAGGGGCGGGGCATAAAACTGCTCGTCGTCGCCTGCAACACGGCATCGGCCGTTGCACTGGAAGCGTTGCGGGAGCAAATGAGGCCGCTGCCCGTGATCGGCGTTGTCGAGCCGGGCGCGACAGCGGCCGTCGCGGCCCGGCCCGGCGGCCGTCACCTGGTGCTTGCCACCGAGGCGACGGTCCGTTACGGCGCTTACCGGCACGCGATCCTGGGGCGCGACGACAAGGCGGAGGTCCGGGAACTCGCGTGCGAAATGATGGTATCGCTGGCGGAGGAGGGCTGGACGGAAGGCAGCATCGCCGAAGCGATCATCCGCCGCTACCTGGAACCTCTCGCGGACCTCGCGTTCGAGCCCGACAGCATCATCCTGGGGTGCACGCACTTTCCCTTGCTACGAGCCGCAATCCAGCGCGTTGCGGCCGAGGGAACCGCGATCGTCGACTCGGCGAGCACCACGGCCGGCGTCTCCGCGGCAATGCTCGC